>JACCDW010799684.1_pt1 | contig 18071 bp, 17 predicted proteins | sample 7449781 | NCBI WGS metagenome assembly JACCDW01 (sample SAMN15323449, study PRJNA562643) | freshwater metagenome | isolation source: river surface water | place: USA:Blue River Watershed | collected 2017-08-18
AGGCTGTATTTGTCGTCCAGCGTGACGGTTTCGAGGGCTTTGCGGATGTGGTCGGGCAAGGGGGCGTTCATGAGCCGGCTCCAAAGGTACTGCAACTGGGGCAGTGTAGGCCTTTGGCCCGGACAAGTGCTTTCTTTTGAGGCCCGTGTAATCCCTCGATATTGAAAGAATATTGCTCGATAATCATAGATATGGAAACACTTGATAAATTTGATTGGCTGATCCTGAACGAATTGCAGCGCGATGGACGGCTGTCAAATGCCGAGTTGTCGGAGCGTGTGGGCCTGTCGGCCGCACCCTGCTGGCGGCGGGTCAAGGCGCTCGAGAAGGCCGGTTACATCACCGGCTACCGCGCCGTGATCGACCGCCACAAGGTAGGTCTGGACGTGCTGGCTTTTGTGCGGTTGGATGCCGAGCGCAACCGCGGCGACATCACCCGCGAGCTCGAAGAAGCGATACGCAAGATCCCCGAGGTGATCTCCTGCCACTACATCAGCGGCACCGGCACTTTCGAGCTCGAAGTGGTGGCGCGCGACCTCAACGCTTTCAGCACCTTTGCGCGCGAGGTGCTGATCAACCTGCCCAACGTGAAAGACTTGCACACCAGTTTCTCGCTGGGCGAGGTCAAGGCTGGTGGGGCTTTGCCGCTGCCGGGTTAAAGCAGGCAAAGAAGCCGCACAGGCCCCGCGGTGGACGACTGAGACCCGGTGCGGTTGAAGGGGCTGCCTGTAAAATAAGCACCCTTTGGCCCAGCCTGTGGCAGGCTTGGCTGTGGCACAGACCGTGCCCCGACTTTTTGGCGCCCGCACGGGCGAACAAACCCATGCTTTACCCTCAGGAATTCGATGTCATCGTGGTTGGTGGCGGCCATGCCGGAACCGAAGCCGCGCTCGCCGCGGCCCGCATGGGCTGCAAGACGCTGCTGCTCTCCCACAACATCGAGACGTTGGGCCAGATGAGTTGCAACCCCAGCATCGGCGGCATTGGCAAGGGCCATCTGGTCAAAGAGGTGGACGCTTTGGGCGGCGCCATGGCGCTGGCCACCGACGAAGGTGGCATCCAGTTCCGCATCCTCAACTCTTCCAAAGGCCCGGCCGTGCGCGCCACCCGCGCCCAGGCCGACCGCATCCTGTACAAGGCGGCCATTCGCCGCATGCTCGAGAACCAGCCGAACCTGTGGCTGTTCCAGCAGGCGGTGGATGACCTGATGGTGGAGGGCGACCGGGTCGTGGGCGCCGTGACGCAGGTGGGCATCCGTTTCCGTTCGCGCACCGTGGTGCTGACGGCCGGCACCTTTCTGGACGGCAAGATCCATGTGGGTTTGCAGAACTACGCAGCCGGTCGCGCGGGCGATCCGCCAGCGGTGAGCCTGTCGGCGCGCCTGAAGGAGCTGAAGCTGCCGCAAGGGCGCCTGAAGACCGGCACGCCACCGCGCCTGGACGGCCGCACCATCGACTTTTCGCAGTGCACCGAGCAGCCTGGTGACGGCATGCCTGGCGGCATGAACGAGTCTGGCGGGGTGCCGGTGTTCAGCTTCATGGGCAAAGCCAGCATGCACCCGCAGCAGATGCCCTGCTGGATCACGCACACCAACGAGCGCACGCACGAGATCATCCGCTCCGGCTTCGACCGCAGCCCGATGTTCACCGGCAAGATCGAAGGGGTGGGGCCGCGTTATTGCCCGAGTGTGGAAGACAAGATCAACCGCTTTGCCGACAAGGACAGCCACCAGATTTTTCTGGAGCCCGAGGGCCTGACGACAAACGAGTACTACCCCAACGGCATCTCGACCAGCCTGCCGTTTGACATCCAGTACGCGCTGGTGCGCTCGATGAAGGGGCTGGAAAACTGCCACATCCTGCGCCCCGGCTACGCCATCGAGTACGACTACTTCGACCCGCGCTCGCTCAAGAGCAGCTTCGAGACCAAACAGATCCATGGCCTGTTCTTTGCCGGCCAGATCAACGGCACCACCGGCTACGAAGAGGCGGCGGCCCAGGGCTTGTTTGCCGGCATCAATGCCGCGCTGCAGTGCCGGGGCGAAGCCGCCTGGACGCCCAGCCGCGACCAGGCTTACCTGGGCGTGCTGGTGGATGACCTGATCACCAAGGGCGTGACCGAGCCCTACCGCATGTTCACCAGCCGCGCCGAGTTCCGCCTGCAGCTGCGGGAGGACAACGCCGACATGCGCCTGACCGAAACCGGCCGCCAGATGGGCTTGGTGGATGACGCCCGCTGGGATGCTTTCTGCCGCAAGCGCGACGCCGTTTCACGTGAAACAGAGCGTCTGAAATCCACCTGGGTGAACCCGCGCAACCTGCCCGGCGAAGAGTCGGAGCGGGTGCTCGGCAAGGCCATTGACCACGAATACAACCTGTTTGACCTGCTGCGCCGACCGGGCGTGGCCTACGGTGAGTTGACCGGCATGAGCGGCGGCCGTTACATCAGCGCCGATGTTTCACGTGAAACGCTGGGCGATTTACACGGCGCCGTGGTTGAGCAGGTGGAGATTGCCGCCAAGTATTCCGGCTACATCGACCGCCAGAAGGAAGAGGTCGAGCGCGCCGCGTACTACGAAGGCCTGAGGCTGCCCGCCGATCTGGACTACATGCAGGTCACGGCCCTGTCGATCGAGGCGCGCCAGAAACTGGCCAAGCACCGGCCCGAGACTTTGGGCCAGGCCTCGCGCATTTCAGGCATCACGCCAGCCACCATTTCGCTGTTGCTGATCCACCTGAAAAAGGGCGGCTTCAAGGGCTTCCGTTCTCCAACCGAAGAGGGCCAGCCGGCATGAGCGACGCCCTGAGCGTCCTGAAGTCGGGGGCGGCCGAACTCGGCCTGAGCCTGAGCGATGCCCAGTTTGAACAGCTGCTGGGCTACCTGGCCCTGATCCAGAAATGGAACAAGGTCTACAACCTGACAGCGGTGCGTGACCCGCAGGAAATGCTGACCCACCACCTGCTCGACAGCCTGACGGCGGTGGCCCCGTTGCTGCGCCACACCGGCGGTCAGCCCGCCAAGGTGCTGGACGTTGGCTCGGGTGGCGGCTTGCCCGGCATCGTGCTGGCAATCTGCCGGCCCGAGCTGGAGGTCAGCTGCGTGGACACCGTGGGCAAAAAAGCCGCCTTCATCCAGCAGGTGGCGGCCAGCCTGAAGCTGCCGAACCTGCGCGGCATCCATGCCCGCGTTGAAAGCTTGAGCGGGCCGTTTGACGTGATTTGCTGCCGTGCCTTTGCCTCGCTGCCGGACTTTGTGAACTGGTCGCGCGGCGCCTTGGCAGAGCAGGGCGTTTGGATGGCGATGAAAGCCAGGCACCCGCAGGCCGAGATCGATGGCCTGCCCGCCGATGTGCAGGTGTTTCACGTGGAACCACTCGCCGTGCCAGGGCTCGATGCGGAGCGCTGCATGGTCTGGATGCGCCCGGCCCAGACGGTCTGATACGGCCAAACGCCCTTCATCGGCCGGGGGCTTGACGTACACTCGCACTTCCCCGGGCCGTCTTCCGGGACATTTCTCTGGACCCTCCATGTTTTTCGGTATTTCGGATTACGGTGCTTTTGTGGCGGCCATTGTGCTGTTTCTGGCCATTCCCGGTCCGGGCAACCTGGCCCTGATCACGTCCACCGGCAAGGGCGGTGTGCGCGGCGGCTTGGCCGCCACGCTGGGCGTGATTGCAGGCGACCAGGTGTTGATGTGGGCGGCGGTGGCCGGTGTGGCCACGGTGCTGGCCACTTACCCTGCCGCCTTCAACGCGGTGCAGTGGCTGGGGGCGGCTTACCTGGCCTGGATGGGCTGGAAGATGCTGACCGCCAAACCCGGCGATGCGCCGGTCCTGAACATCCGCCCGCGCCAGTATTTCCAGCAGGCCGTGACCATCACCTTGCTCAACCCCAAGGCCATCGTGTTTTACATGGCCTTCTTCCCGCTGTTTGTGGACCCCGCACACCACTTGGGCCTGGTCAGTTTTGCGGTCATGGCGGCCACGATTGCGGCCCTCACATTCCTGTATGGCCTGGGCATGACGCTGCTCACGCACCACCTGGCCGAGCGCATGCGGGCCAACCCCCTCATTGGCCGCGTGCTTGAAAAAGTGGCCGGCGTTTTCCTGATCGGCTTCGGCATCAAGCTGGCCATTTCCAAATAAAGCAGGCGTTTCACCATGGCCAAGATTTTTTGCATTGCCAACCAGAAGGGTGGGGTCGGCAAGACGACCACCACCGTCAACCTGGCCGCCGGTCTGGCCAAGGTCGGCCAGCGCGTGCTGCTGGTGGACCTGGACCCGCAGGGCAATGCCACCATGGGCTCGGGCATCGACAAGCGCGAACTGGAACTGAGCGTGTACGACGTGCTGCTCGAATCGGCCAGCGTGCAAGAGGCCGCCATCCGGGCCGACAAATGCGGCTATGACGTGCTCAGCGCCAACCGTGAACTGGCGGGCGCCGAGGTGGAACTGGTGCAACTGGAGCGCCGCGACCAGCGCCTGAAAAATGCGCTGGCGGTGGTGGACGCCGATTACGACTTCGTGCTGATCGACTGCCCCCCCTCGCTGTCCATGCTGACCCTCAACGGCCTGTGTGCGGCGCACGGCGTGATCGTGCCCATGCAGTGCGAGTACTTCGCGCTCGAAGGCCTGACCGACCTGGTCAACACCATCAAGCAGGTGCACGCCAACCTCAACAAGGAACTCAAGATCATTGCCCTGCTGCGCGTCATGTTCGACCCGCGCATCACGCTGCAGGTGCAGGTCAGCGACCAGCTCAAGGCCCACTTTGGCGACAAGGTGTTTGCGACCGTGATCCCGCGCAATGTGCGGCTGGCCGAAGCGCCCAGCTACGGCCTGCCCGGCGTGGTGTTCGACCCTTCGGCCAAGGGCAGCCAGGCCTACGTCGAATTTGCCAGCGAGCTGGTCCGACGCGCCCCCACGCTCTGAAATGAACGCCAAAGTCCTTGTTTTGCCGGGTTGGCAGGGCAGTGGCCCTGGGCATTGGCAAATGCGCTGGGTGGCGCAGTACGGCTACACCGTGGTCGAGCAGGACGACTGGCTGCGCCCGCGACGTGGCGACTGGCTGGCACGGCTGGACGAGGTGGTGGTGGACACACCGGGCGAAGGCGCTGACATCGTGCTGGCCGCCCACAGCCTGGGCTGCATCCAGGTCGCGGCCTGGGCGGCGGTGTCGCGCCACACGGCACGCGTTCGCGGCGCCTTGCTGGTGGCGCCGGGCGATGTGGAGCGCCCTGATTTGCGCGAACAGATTCCGGGCTGGGCACCGATCGTGCGCCAGCGCCTGCCCTTTGCGGCCACGCTGGTGGGCAGCCGCAACGATCCGTATTGCGCTCACCAACGCGCACAAGACCTGGCCCGTGACTGGGGCACCCGCTGGGTGGACCTGGGCGATGCGGGCCACATCAACGCCGACAGCGGCTTGGGCGACTGGTCGCAGGGCCACGCACTTTTGCAAGAACTGATGGGCCATTCAAGAGCCTGAAGGAAGAACACACATGGTCACCAAAAAACCCAAAGGCCTGGGCCGCGGACTCGAAGCCCTGCTGGGCCCCAAAGTCGACACCACCGACACAGGCACACCCGCTGCCGAAAGCGGCACGCCCATGATGATGGCGTTGGACAACATGGTGGCCGGCATGTACCAGCCCCGCACCCACATGGACGAGGGCGCGCTCTACGAGCTGGCCGAATCCATCAAGGCGCAGGGCATCATGCAGCCCATTCTTGTGCGCCGTCTGGCCGATGGCGAGAACGTCGGCAAGTACGAAATCATCGCCGGTGAGCGGCGCTTCCGGGCCTCCAGGCTGGCCGGACTGGACAAGGTGCCGGTGCTGGTGCGCGACGTGCCCAACGAAGCGGCGGCCGCGATGGCGCTGATCGAGAACATCCAGCGTGAAGACCTCAACCCGCTCGAAGAAGCGCAGGGCCTGCAGCGCCTGATCCGCGAATTCGGCCTCACGCACGAAGCCGCGGCCCAGGCCGTGGGCCGCTCGCGCAGTGCCGCCAGCAACCTGCTGCGCCTGCTCAATCTGGCCGACCCGGTGCAAAGCATGCTGATGGCCGGTGACCTGGACATGGGTCATGCGCGTGCGCTGCTGGCACTGGACCGCGCCACGCAGATCACGGCGGCCAACCAGATTGCTGCCCGAAAAATGTCGGTGCGCGAGGCCGAGAGCTTGGCCAAGAAGCTGGGCGCCGAATTCAACCTCGTCACGCAAAAGCCCAAGAAGGAAAAGTCGCGCGATGTGCGCCGCGTCGAAGAAGAACTCTCGGACCTGCTCATGGCGCAGGTCGAGGTCAAGGTCAAGAAGCGCGTCAAGCGCCTGGGCAAGATCGAGGAAATGGGCGAACTGAGCATCCAGTTCGGCTCGCTGGACGAACTCAATGGCCTGATCGACAAGCTGCGCGGCTGAACCGGGACGGCGCGCTTTTCCCGCGCCCCACGGTCACCAGCGGAAGATCTTGCCCGGATTCATGATGTTGTGCGGGTCAAGCGCGTGCTTGATGGTGCGCATCATGTTGACCGCACCTTCCCCCGCCTCTTCGATCAAAAAGCCCATCTTGTGCAGGCCAATGCCGTGTTCGCCGGTGCAGGTGCCTTCCAGGCGCTGGGCGCGGCTGACCAGCTGGTGGTTGAGCTTTTCGGCGGCCTCAAATTCGGCGGGGTTGTCCGGATCGATCAGGTAGCCGAAGTGGAAGTTGCCATCGCCCACATGGCCCACCAGGAAGTAAGGAATGCCCGAGGCATCGGCTTCGGCAATCGAGTCCAGCAGGCAGTCGGCCAGACGGCTGATGGGCACGCAGGTGTCGGTGGAAATGGCGCGGCAGCCCGGCTTGCTCTGGATGGCCGCAAAGTAGGCGTTGTGGCGGGCGGTCCACAGGCGGGTGCGCTCTTCGGGCGTGACAGCCCATTCAAACGATTGGCCGCCGTGTTCGCTGGCCAGGGCCTGCACCGTTTCGGCCTGCTCTTTCACGCCATCGGGCGAGCCGTGGAACTCCATCAGCAGCATCGGTTCTTCGCGCAGGCCCAGCTTGGCATACGCGTTGACCATGCGCACCGTGTTGTGGTCGATCAGCTCCACGCGGGCGATCGGCACGCCCAGCTGGATGGTCTCGATCACGGTGTGCACCGCGTCGGCGATGCTGGGGAAGGAACAGATGGCGGCCGAGATGGCTTCGGGCAGCGGGTACAGGCGCACGGTGATCTCGGTCATCACGCCCAGCGTGCCCTCGCTGCCCACCATCAGGCGCGTCAGGTCGTAGCCGGCGCTGGACTTCTTGGCGCGGGTGCCGGTGCGGATCACCTCGCCCGACGAGGTGACCACTTCGAGTGCGAGCACGTTCTCGCGCATGGTGCCGTAGCGCACGGCGTTGGTGCCGCTGGCGCGCGTGGCGCTCATGCCGCCAATCGTGGCGTCGGCGCCCGGGTCGATCGGGAAGAACAGGCCGGTGGACTTGATCTCTTCATTGAGCTGCTTGCGCGTCACGCCTGGCTGCACCGTCACCGTCAGGTCTTCGGGGTTGATGGCCAGCACCTTGTTCATGCGCGTCAGGTCAATGCTGATGCCGCCCTGCACCGCCAGCAGATGCCCTTCGAGCGAGGAGCCCACACCAAAGGGGATCACCGGCACCTTGTGCTGCGCGCACAGCTTGACGGCATCGGACACGTCCTGCGTGCTTTCGGCAAACACCACGGCGGCTGGCGGCGGCACGGTGGTGAAGGCCGACTCGTCGCGGCCATGCTGCTCGCGGATCACCTGGGCGGTGGAACAGTTGTCGCCGAAACGGGCTTTGAGGGCGTCCAGAAAGGCGGCGGGCACATCGCGCTGGGCAATGCTCAGGTGGGCGGCAGAGGTGGGGGCGTTCATCGGGGTCTCCTGTGGGTCGCAGCGGCACAATCGCTTGTATGCGGCCATTCTAGGGGCGACGTCATAACCCTGTATGGCGGGTCGGTGTTGCTCTCGCCATCTTTTGTCCTTGTAAATTGAAAATGACATATTTAAAATACAAGGATGTTTGATCGGCTTGTCAAAACTCAATTGCTGGACCGCCTGAGCTGGAGCCCTGCGGTTGCTATCCTGGGGCCGCGCCAGGTCGGCAAAACCACGTTGGCCAAATCACTTTTGGTCAACGATCCGCATGCGCTTTATCTGGACTTGGAAAATCCCCAGGACCTTGCTCGCCTGGGCGATGGTGTGCTGTTTTTTCAGGCCAACGCTACGGGTCGCATCATCCTGGACGAGGTGCAGAACGTCCCCAACCTGTTTGGCATCTTGCGAGGAGAAATTGACCGCCAACGCACGCTTGGGCGCTTTGTGTTGTTGGGTTCGGCATCGTTTTCCTTGTTGCGCCAGTCACAGTCACTGGCCGGGCGTCTGGCGGTTGTGGACATGGCCCCTTTGCTCGCCACTGAAGTGGGAACGGACTTGGCGACCGTGCAGGCTTTGTGGCTGCGTGGCGGCTTTCCCGACAGCTTTGCCGCACCCAGCGACATGGCTTCATGGGCCTGGCGTGAAGCCTTCATTCGCCACACCCTTCATACCGACCTGCCGGCCTTGGGTCTGCCCGTGAACCCGCAAGCCATGTCCCGGTTTTGGCGCATGCTGGCCCACCTGCATGGGCAACTGTTCAACGCTTCGGCCGTGGCCAACTCGCTGGGCGTGAGTGCACCCACAGTCACCCGCTGGCTGGACCACCTGGAGGGGGCTTTGCTGGTGCGCAAACTGGAGCCCTACCACGCCAATCTGGGCAAGCGCCTGGTCAAATCGTTCAAGGTGTATGTGCGCGACAGTGGCTTGCTGCACAGTTTGTTGGGCATCAGCAGTGTGCATGACTTGCAGGGCCATCCCATAGTGGGTGCGTCTTGGGAAGGCTTTGTGCTGGACCAGCTTTGCGCCCAGCTGCCGCCCGATGCGACTGTGACCTTCTACCGCACGGCGGCAGGTGCCGAACTGGACGTGGTGGTGGAGCGTGGGGGCAGAAAAACGGGCTTTGAAATCAAGTTCAGCGCGGCCCCCAAGGTGACCAAAGGATTCTGGCAATCCTTGCAAGACCTGGCGGTGGACCACGCTTATGTGCTGGCCCCGGTCGAACAAGGCTGGCCCATGGCCACCAACGTGGACGTGTTGCCGTTGAGCCAGTTGCCACAGGTGTTGGCCAAGATCTGATCACGCGGGCTTGACTGAGGGTGGGAAATCGCGGGCAATTCAAGGTGATTGATGTCCCGCAAGTTAAGACGCAGAGCGTGGATGGCCAAGTGAAGCCAAAGATCACGGTGTTCGGGCCGCCATCTCTGTCTGGTGACCAGCACCCAGGTTTGCCCGTCCGTTTTTGAACCGTGGAAACTGGTTTGTTCATCGAAATGAACATTGATGCTTGGGCGCAGCAATCACATCCCCCATGGGATCCTCCCTTTTTCTTTCTGGCCAAGTGTCCGCCTGCGTCGGACAAACACTTTTTGCCGCAATTTACCCCATGTCATCCAGAAGAGCGTGTCACTTAGGCGGTCTTTTGTCTAACTCCTAGAATCTCCTGATCCACATTGAACGACACCGTACACCATGGGCAACCGACTCTCGCAAATCGCCACCCGCACCGGCGACAACGGCACCACCGGCCTGGGCAACAACCAGCGCGTCTCCAAAAACAGCTTGCGTGTGCACGCCATGGGCGATGTGGACGAGCTCAACTCGCACATCGGTGTGCTGCTGTGCGAGGACATGGCGCCGGACGTGCGCGAGTTGCTGGTCGAGATCCAGCACCAGCTTTTCAATTTGGGGGGCGAGCTGTCGATTCCAGGTTTCGAGCTGCTCAAGTCCGAGGCGGTGTTGGCGCTGGACGAGGCGCTGGCCCACTACAACGCGCAGCTGCCCCGCCTGGCCGAGTTCATCTTGCCCGCAGGCAACCGCGCCGCGTCGCAGGCCCATGTGTGCCGCACCGTGGCGCGTCGTGCTGAGCGCCAGGTGGTGGCCCTGGGCAACGAAGAGGCGATCAACGACACGCCGCGCCAGTACCTCAATCGCCTGTCTGACCTGATGTTCGTGCTGGCGCGCGTGCTCAACCGCATGCACGGCGGCGACGATGTGTACTGGAAAAGCGAGCGCATGAAGCAGGCCGGTTGACGGTGTGTCCACCCTGTAGGCGCCAGCTTTGCTGGCGATGCACTCGGCAATCCCCATCGCCAGCAGGGCGGTCTCCTGCAAAAATGCACGACCGTTCTGTCACCAAAGTGCTCTACCGGGTGCGGCGCTCGCCGCTAACCTGCGCCGCATGAGCACGACCACATCCGCCCACCCGCCCTGTGTCCCCCAGATCCGTCTGTACCAGAACTGGCTGCGCGACCAGCGCGGCCTGAGCTTTGCGAACTACCACGAACTCTGGCGCTGGTCGGTGACCGATCTGGACGCCTTCTGGCAAAGCATCTGGGACTATTTCGAGATGGCGTCGCCGACGCCGCACACGGCGGTGCTGGCCAAGAACGTGATGCCTGGCGCGGTCTGGTTTCCGGGTGCCAAGACCAACTACGCGCACCAGGCGCTGCGCCATGTGCGGCCGGCGCACACGGCGGGTTTTGCCGCCGTCATCAGCCGCAATGAAAAAGGCCAGCGCCGCGAATTGAGCTGGCCCGAGCTGCGCCGCCAGGTGGCCTCGATGGCCTTGCACCTGCAGGCCCAGGGCGTGCAGCCGGGCGACCGTGTGGCCGCTTACCTGCCCAACATCCCCGAGGCGATGGTGGCCTTTCTGGCCACCGTGAGCATTGGCGGGGTGTGGAGCATTTGCGCGCCTGACATGGGCACGAACGCGGTGCTGGACCGCTTCAAGCAGATCGAACCCAAGGTGCTGATCGCGGTGGACGGCGTGAGCTACGGCGGGCGCGACTTTGACCGCATGACCGTGGTGCAGGAACTCAAGGACGCGCTGCCCAGCGTGCAGCATGTTGTCTTGCACGACAACCTGGGCACCGCCGATCTGGCCAGCTGCGATGTGGCCGCCAGCGTGCGCATGAGCGCCACGGTGGCGCGCCACGACGAGGCGGTGCAGGCCTTTGAGCCGATGTGGCTGCCCTTTGACCACCCGCTGTGGATCGTCTACAGCAGCGGCACCACCGGCCTGCCCAAACCCATCGTGCACGGGCATGGCGGCACCGTCATCGTGGCCCTGGCCAACAAGATCATGCACAACGATGTGGGCTGCAGCTACCTGCCCAACAGCTGGGGCGAGCGCTTTCACTGGTACAGCTCCACCGGCTGGGTCATGTGGAACGCGCAGGTGGCGGGCTTGCTCAACGGCGTGACCTGCGTGATCTACGACGGCAACCCCGGTGGCAGCAAGGACAACCCCGACTGGGGCGTGCTCTGGCGCCTGGCCAGCGAAGAAAAGGTCAGCTACTTTGGCGCGGGCGCGGCCTTTTATGCCAACTGCCAGAAGGCGGGCGTTGACCTCTCGCGCTACGGCGACCTGTCGCGCATCCGCGCCCTGGGCACCACGGGCTCGCCCCTGTCACCCGAAACGCAGGTCTGGGGCACCGAGCAGTTCAAAGCGATTGGCACCGATATCTGGTGGTGCAACATTTCGGGGGGCACCGACTTTGCGGGGGCGTTCGTCGGCGGCAACCGCGAACTGCCGCAAGAACCTGGCGTCATGCAATGCCGCGAGCTGGGCTGCGCGGTCGAGGCCTGGAACGAAGCCGGTGAACCGGTGGTGGGCGAGGTGGGTGAGCTGGTGTGTACCCAGCCCATCCCGTCCATGCCGCTGTACTTCTGGGGCGACGAAGGCAACGCGCGCTACCTGGCCAGTTACTTCGAAATGTACCCGGCAGGCCACGGCCGCCAACCCGGCGGCGGCGACGGCCCCGCCGAGATGGGCGGCGTCTGGCGTCACGGCGACTGGCTGCGCATCGGCGACGGGAATCCTGAAACAAAGGGCCAGGGCGAGGGCTGCGTGATCTTCGGCCGCAGCGACGCCACCATCAACCGCCACGGCCTGCGCATGGGCACCAGCGAGCTCTACAGCGCCGTCGAAGCCTTGCCCGAAGTCATGGACTCGATGGTGGTGGACCTGGAATACCTGGGCAAGGAAAGTTACATGCCCCTGTTTGTGGTGCTGCGCCCCGGCACCACGCTCGACGAGGGCATGAAAAAACGCCTGAACGACGCCATCAAGACGGCACTCAGCCCGCGCTTCATTCCCAACGAGATCTTCCAGGTGGCCGAGATCCCGCGCACCCTCTCGGGCAAGAAGCAGGAGCTGCCGATCAAGAAACTCATGCTGGGCCACCCACTGGAAAAAGTGGTCAACAAGGACGCCATGGCCAACCCCGGCTGTCTGGACTGGTATGTGCAGCTGGCGCGTGAACACATGGCCAAAACCGCGGCCTGAACGCGGTGAGGTTGTTGTATTGACTGGGTGTTCGCTCGCATGACTTTTGACATTCCTTATCTGCTGGCGCAGCCCTTCGGCACCGTGCCTGAACTGGTGGCGCAGCAGGCCGCGCTGCGCCCGCAGCACCCGGCGCTGATTCTGGAAGACGCAGCACTGGACTACGCCGCGCTGCGCGCCGGCATGGACCGCGTGGCCGCCAGCCTGCAGCGTGACGGCCTGGGGCCGGGCGATGTGGTGGCCATCTGTGCTGGCACGTCCATCGACTATGTGCTGGCCTATCTGGGCGCCTTGCGTGCCGGGGTGGCGGTGGCGCCACTGGCCCCGTCGGCCACGGCCGAGCACCTGAGCGCCATGCTGGACAACTGCGGCGCGCGCCTGGTGCTGCGTGACCGCGCCATCGCCAGCCAATGGCCTTTGCAGGCGGGCGACGCGCTGCGTTGTGTGGCGCTGGACGATGCCCCCGAAGCGGGCACGCCCTGGTCGGCTTGGCTGGCGGACCCTGGCGTGCAGCCCCAAGCGATCGCGCCCGAACCCGACTGGCCGTTCAATGTGATCTATTCCTCGGGAACCACCGGTGTGCCCAAGGGCATCGTGCAGTCCTGGGCCATGCGCTGGGCCCATGTGCGCCGGGCGGTGACCAATGGCTACGGCCCCGACGCGGTGTCCCTGTGCGCCACGCCGCTGTATTCCAACACCACGCTGGTGGCCGCCCTGCCCACGCTGGCGCTGGGGGGCACGCTGGTGCTGATGCGCAAGTTTGACGCTGCCCACTACCTGCAACTGGCCCAGCAGCATGGCGCCACACACACCATGCTGGTGCCGGTGCAGTACCAGCGCCTGATGGACTGTCCCACGTTTGACAGCACCGACCTGAGCCGCTTGCGCCACCGCTTTTGCACCAGCGCCCCCTTCAGTGCCCGGCTCAAGGCCGAGGTGCTGCGGCGCTGGCCTGGCCGATTGATCGAGTACTACGGCCTGACCGAGGGCGGTGTGCGTTGTGAATTGCACTGCCATGACCACCCGGACAAGTTGCACACCGTGGGCCGCCCCGGCGAGGGTGCCGAGATCCGCTTCATTGACGAGCAAGGCCGCGAGCTGCCCTACGGCGAGCAAGGCGAGATCGTCGGCCACTCGGTGGGCATGATGACGGGTTACCACCGCTTGCCCGACAAAACGCGGGAGGCGGAGTGGTTTGACGCGCAAGGCAAACGCTTCATTCGCAGCGGTGACGTGGGCCGTTTTGACGCAGATGGCTTCATTGTGCTGGGCGACCGCATGAAAGACATGGTCATCACCGGCGGCTTCAATGTGTACCCCAGCGACATCGAAGCCGTGCTGCAGCAGCACCCGCAGGTGGCCGAATGTGCGGTGGTCGGGGTGCCCTCGCAGCAATGGGGTGAGACGCCCGTGGCCTACGTGGTGCCCGCTGCCGGTGCAGCGGCCAATGCGCAGGCGCTGCGCGACTGGCTCAACGCCCGCGTGGGCAAGACCCAGCGCGTGGCCGATCTGCTGCTGGTCGATCAGCTGCCGCGCAGCGAGATTGGCAAAGTGCTCAAACGCCAGTTGCGCGAACAGTACGCGCAGACGGCCGTGGTCAGGTCGACGGTCGCCAAGGTGGACTGAGCGACAAAGAGATGCACGCGCCTTTGCCGTCAGACCGCAGCGCCTTTTTGCAACTGCTGGGCGCCGCCCAGGTGCCCGCGCCAGCAGGCAAGGTGCATGTGCGCCTGCCGCACCTGCGCGACGAATTGCTCAACCAGTTGCCGGCCGCGCACGGTGGCGTGATCATGACCTTGCTCGATTCGGTGATGTCGCGCGCCGCCAGCCAGCTGCCTGACGCCCCTTCGCAAACCGCGGTGACCGTGGAAATGAGCAGCCGCTTTCACCGGCCGGGTCGAGGGGCGCTGCTGGCCGAGGGTTGGGTGGTGCACGCCAGCCGCAGCCTGTGCAGCTGCGCGGCCCAGCTGCTCGACGAAGACGGCACCCTGGTGGCCACCGCCACCGGCACATTCAAGTACTGGCTGGCCCCCACCATGCTGGAGGCCACCGCCAAGGCTTGAGTCAGACCTTGGCCGGGCGGCGCAGCAGCTTCTGCCGCAGGCCCCGGCCCATACCGCCCGCGGTGCTGCGCACCACAGCCAGTTTGCCGCGCCAGCCCTTTTGCGCATCGGCCGGGTTGGGCGGCAAGTCCCAGCGTTTGACCGGGTCATTGAACGTGCTGCCGATCAGCCAGACGGTCAGTGCCAGCAGTTCTGCCATGGCGGCGAGCAACACGACCACGATCCACGGGACCCCTTCCCAGGCAAAGTGCCCGGCCACCGCTGCGGCGATCAACCACAAGCCGCTGGCAACGCTGATGCGGACCAGGGGGCCTTTTTCGGTGGGACCGAGCTTGTGAAACGAGGGTGCTGGCATGGCTGCTATCTGGGTGGGTGGCAATGGCCGCATATTAGCTGGGGTGGGGAATGGTGTCAGGCCTTTGTCTTGTTAAACGATTCAGAAAGCCTCCGTATCTATCCACCTTTTCAAAGAAACTTGTTTTTTGACAATGGGTTACATGTTTACCAGAGATAACTGGCCCCGGCCTACGACATGCGATGAGCGCATCAGCGGCGAGTTTCGGGCGGTGGCTCAGGTCAATGAAGGCATGGTCAACGGACTTTGACTCGGGTTTTGGTGAAAGAGTGTGACTTTTTCGCATAGGTTTGAATAAAAGTCGCGACTAAATTGCAAAACACTTCAAAAAAGTCGCAAAATATCCCCATGAAGCGCTACCTCGATGACCGCGTGAAAGCGGACCTGGCTCAAAAAATGGTGTTCCTCACCGGCCCTCGCCAGGTCGGCAAAACCACGCTTAGCCGCCAATTGATCGCCCAGCAAGGCGGGCAATACCTCAACTACGACGTACCGGCCGACCGGGCGCTGATCTTGAACCAGCGCTGGAGCCCGCAGGCACCGCTGCTGGTGCTCGATGAAACCCACAAAATGCCCGACTGGAAAGCTTGGCTCAAAGGCGTGGTCGACGGCAAACCTGCGACGCAGCAACTGCTGGTCACCGGCAGCGCCCGCATGGACACCTTCAGGCAAAGTGGTGAATCGCTGGCCGGGCGTTTTTTTTGTCTGAGGCTGCACCCGATCTCGGTGCGCGAATGGTGCGAGCAGACTGGCGCCACACCCGATGCTGCGCTGACCCATCTGCTCGGGCGTGGCGGTTTTCCTGAGCCTTGCCTTGCCACCGACAACGAACAGGCCGAGCGCTGGCGCCGACAGTACTTTGACGGCCTGGTGCGCAACGACGTGCTGGAGTTCTCGCGCATTCAAGAGGTGAACGCCATTCGCCTGTTTGCCCAGATGCTGCGTTCGCGTGTGGGCTCGCCGCTGTCGCTGGCCAGCATCGCCCGCGACCTGGCGGTGTCGCCCGCCACGCTCAAAAAATACCTCGACATTCTGGAGGCGCTGTACATCGTATTCGTGGTGCGCCCCTTCCACGACAACATCGCCCGTGCCACGCTGCAAACACCCAAGGTCTATTTCTACGACACAGGTTTGGTGGAGGGCGACGAAGGTTTGCGTTTCGAAAACCTGGTCGCTACCGCCTTGCTCAAGCAGGTGCAATGGCAGCACGACGTGCAGGGCAAAGAAACCGGGCTGCACTACATCCGTACCAAAGATGGCGCTGAGGTGGACTTTGCCCTCAGCGAAAAAGGCCGCCTGACACAACTGGTGGAGTGCAAGCTGTCAGACGACAAACCCCACCGCGCCCTGCAACGTTTTGCCCGCGAACAGGCACCGGTGGATGCGGTGCAGGTGGTGCGCAACTTGCGACACAGCTATGCGTTGGGCGAGGTTCGGCTGGCAAGGGCGGATGAATATTTGGCTGGGTTGGTGGCTTGAGCTTCTTCGTCAGCAACGACGACCACTTGCGCAACCACGCCTTTGTGCGCGACCCGCGCCTGGGCGCAGCCCCCTCTCAGCCGGGCGGCTGGCAACTGAGCCCGCTCTACGACGTGGTGCCCCGCCCCGTTTACACAAAATTCAGGACGCGCCCTGCACGCCGTTTGTTTGGATCAGAACCTGAAATCAGTTCTTGTGCAGCTCAGCGTTCAGCTCGCCCCAGCTCTTGTTGCGGGGAATCGCGTGCAGCGCACCAGACTGCGAATCGCGGCGGAACAGGATGCCGTTTTTACCGGACAGTTCTTTGGCTTTCATGGGCGAACCGTCGGGCAGTTGCACGCGGCTGCCGCCGGTGATGTAGCAGCCGGCTTCGACCACGCAGTCGTCGCCCAGCGCGAAGCCGATCTTGGCGTTCATGAAAAACCTTGGTCGCGCACAGGTTGCCCCACTCAGGACCTGCCTTGAAAATCCATGGGCTTCAAATGCGTGTTGCTTGCACAATCGGGCAAAGCACATCAAGACAGGGAGCCCCTCATGACCGATCACGAAATCAAACTGTTTGAATCAGTCCAGGTCCGTTCAGATTGGGATGCGGCGCAGGAGAAGTGGTATTTCTCGGTGGTGGATGTGGTGCAGGTGTTGACGGGCAGCACCATCCCCAAACGCTACTGGAGCGACCTGCGTCGCAAGCTGGAGAAAGAGTCCGGACAACCGTACGAGAAAATCGTACGCTTGAAAATGCCTGCCGCCGATGGGCGCATGCGTGAAACAGATGCCGCCGACGTCCAAACACTCCTGCGTCTGATCCAGTCCATCCCCTCCCCCAAAGCCGAGCCGTTCAAGCAATGGTTGGCCAGGGTGGGTTATGAGCGGATGCAGGAGATTGCCGACCCCTCGCAAAGCCTGGACCGTGCCCGCGAGAATTGGCAAAAAATGGGGCGCAGCGAGAAGTGGATTCAGCAGCGCATGACGGGGCAGGAGACGCGCAACAAGCTCACCGATTACTGGCAGACGCACGGGGTGGAAGGCGCGGATCAGTTTGCGCTACTGACCAATGTGATCCACCAGGAGTGGGCGGGGCTCGGCGTCAAGGAGCACAAGGCGCTCAAAACCCTGAAAACCCAAAACCTGCGCGATCACATGAGTGAAGCGGAACTGATTTTCACCGCGCTGGCGGAGCTGTCGACGCGCCAGATTGCCCAAAAAGAGCAGGCTGAAGGCTTAAGCGAAAACGCCAAGGCTGGCGTGGCCGGTGGCCGTGTTGCCAAGCGGGCCAAGGAAGACCTGGAGCAGTTGACTGGGCAGAAGGTGGTCACGGGCAGCAACTTCTTACCGCCTCCCACAAAGAAGAAAGTCGGCAAGGGATGAATGGACGCCAGGCACAAAAAGCCAGGCGTTAAAAACGGCGTGCCGCTCTCGCGTGCACGCCGTTGGTTTTTGGGGAGAACCCGACTCAGTTCTTGTGCAGCTCCGCGTTCAGCTCGCCCCAGCTCTTGTTGCGGGGAATCGCGTGCAGCGCGCCAGACTGCGAATCGCGGCGGAACAGGATGCCGTTTTTGCCGGACAGTTCTTTGGCTTTCATGAGCGAACCGTCGGGCAGTTGCACGCGGCTGCCGCCGGTGATGTAGCAGCCGGCTTCGACCACGCAGTCGTCGCCCAGCGAAATGCCGATGCCGGCGTTCGCCCCCAGCAGGCAGCGCTTGCCGACCTTGATGACTTCCTTGCCGCCACCCGACAGCGTGCCCATGATGGACGCGCCGCCGCCGATGTCGCTGGCGTCATCGACCACCAC
>JACCDW011984596.1_pt1 | contig 18068 bp, 21 predicted proteins | sample 7449781 | NCBI WGS metagenome assembly JACCDW01 (sample SAMN15323449, study PRJNA562643) | freshwater metagenome | isolation source: river surface water | place: USA:Blue River Watershed | collected 2017-08-18
CATATCGTTGTTTTGCCAGTTGTATTTCATTTTTCTTTTCTATCATTTGATCTTTGTTGATAGCAATCTTCTCTTTAACAAGGCTATTCATTGTAGAAAAGATTTGAATGTCGAGTAAGTCCTCGATGATGGCTCGACGATCAGCAGCAGACAACTGCATAAACGGAGTAAAGGATGCTGAACCAAGAATGACAATCTGCGTGAAAGACTTATAGTTTAGTTTGAGAATAAACTTCTCTAAGTAGTCTTGATAGTCTCTAGCAGCAGCATCTTGGTTCAGCAAAACTGAATCTTGATATATTTCAAATAGATTGGGTTTGATACCACGTACAATCTTGTAGTCACGACTTCCAATAGTAAACTCAACTTCAACCACACAATCTTTACCATTAATACTATTTAGAAGATTGGGCTTGTTGATGTTACGAAATGGTTTACCGAACAAAGAAAAACAAAGGGCGTCAAGCATCGTTGACTTACCTGAGCCATTTGTCCCAACAATCAGAGTGTTGGCATTATCATTCAGTTTTACTTCGGTGAAGTAGTTACCTGTGCTTAACAGGTTCTTCCATTTCAAAGTCTTAAATACTATCATTCAATCTCAGTGTTCAGTGCCTCTACGTAAAGTTCACGCATCAGACCTTTTAGTTTTTCATTTTCTACATTTAAAGATAGATTATCAATATACTTGGAAAGAATAGTCATCGTATCTTCTGCTTGGTCAACTAACTCTTCATCACCACCGACTATCTCTGTAAAATCTTCTACAACAGAAATGTCTGCCGCACCTGCTTTGTATAGATTATCTATCACAACATCAAATAAAAATGGATTCAATTTGTTTTTCACAACAACTTTTACATACGAACCTTCATACACAGAGTAATCAAATGTACGATAGTTTTCTGCAAAATGTTCAAGTTCATCATCATAATTTAGTTTGTAGAACATACGATAAGGATTCTGAACAAACTCTGCTTCACGTGTATGTGTATCAAAGATATGAAAACCACGTGGATCATTATAATCTGACCATGTCATTTCATATGGCGTACCAACATAAGTGATTGTGCCATCAGAAGATTTATGGTGAAAGTGTCCAGACAATACTACATCATACTTGGATAATACATCTCTGTCAAGCCCTCCATGGTGAACTACCCCACGTTCCATTTCAAAACCGTCAAGTTCAAAATGACCTAGGCAGATTTGAGATTTGGTAGATTTTATTTGAGTAAAGATTTCATCTTGGTTATCATCGCAGAGCCAAGGTATAATGTCAATATCGATACCGTCAAGGTTAACTGTACTAAAAGAATCGTATATAGTAATATTATCATATTCGTTCAGTAACAGTTGTGAAGAGTTTACCTCTAAGGTGTTTTTGAATGCGACATCGTGGTTACCAAGAAGCGTAATGAACGTGATGTCGTTCTCTCTAAGTTTATCAAAGAAATATTTACGACACAAATACAGTGAATTGAAGTTAATAAACTTACGGCGGTCGAATAGATCGCCAAGTTGTATAATGGTTGTAATACCATTTTCTTTTAGGTAAGGAAAGAACGTGTTCTCGTAGAACTTCTCAATGTATTTATGGAAGTCTAAAGAATCACCACGCATTCCAAAATGCGTATCACCCAACACACAAATTTTCATAGTTTATTTGTATAGTTTTATTTCTTCAGCACGGTGAATTCTGAGTCGAAGTTCAGTGCTACTGTAAGAATGTTTTCTACTATGATAATGGATTTCAATTCCGTTGTCAAGGCACCATTGCTTACCTGTAAAATCTTTACCTTTATATTCTTCACCCAAGAAACGAACGTCAATATGCTGTGTCTTTAAAAGATTCAACAAATCTTCTTCGGTTGAATACACTAATATTTCATCAACATATTTACAACCCGCAACCTGCACATAACGTTCGTAAATTGATTGAACTGGTTTATTTTTCTCTGGCCTATCTATCGTTGGGTCAGCTTGAATAGCTGCGATCAAATAATCACAATGTCTTTTTTCTTCTTTGAGCATTGCAACATGACCGGCATGAAACAAATCAAAAGTGCTACAATTAAATCCAACTCTCATCATTCATTCTCTTCATCTAGAAATTGTTCAAGACCTTCAGACTTCTTTGCTTTCTTTTTCTTTTTATTTTCTTCAAAGTTATGGATGAACTCTGAGATGTTATCATACAATTCAAATTGTCTCATATTACCATTCTCATCCTCATACATCTCACCCTCATCCAACAAACCAAACTGCTGTGTAGCTTTGTACTTAACATACAGTTGTTTCTTTTCACGCATAATCCTACGCAAAAAAGCATAGTAAATTATCTGTGTAAAATAAGCAAAAGGATTTTTTGATTTGGCAGGATCAAAGTTTCTAAAATACATGATGCAATTTTCTACACCATCAGAAATCATTTCATCACGGTAAGTATAAGAAATGAAATTAGGTTTGCGTGATAGATGTTCTGCAATCTTTAGAAAGCATTCACCAATATAGTTTGGAACTTTAGGTTCTGATGTTCCATCTTTTTTTGCTTGTTCACAATCTTCTTTATACTTTATTAGTGCGGCAAGAAAATCTGCATTATTAATGTAGTGATTATTGGATGCCATTTTATCCCTTTACTTCAACTTTTGGAAAGTATGTAACGTAGATATCACGTTCATCATCCCTACGATTTTTAATTCTTTTAACTATCTCGTTGAAAAAATTCCAAGCAAGAGGTATAAAACAAATTGAATCACTAATCTCATCCAACTTTTCTATTGAAACGATTGGTATATTCATACCTGGTGTGAAATGATTTTGTTTCAATGGGTTGTCATCTATGATGAAATCTAACTCTTCTTTTACATAATTCAGTAAGGTCATTCCTTTTGCGGCCGCACCGTAGCCAATTAGTTTATATCCTTTGTTTCTATATTCTTCACAGACTGTTTTGATTTCATCTTTGATTTTAGAAACACCAGAAGCCCATACTGTATATGTCAGTGGGTTTTGCAATTTAGCTTCCATTGCAATTAAGTTTGCAACATTTTGTGAACGTTTTTTGTCTGGACTTAATACAAACACATAACTAGTACCATGAATTGGTGTTTTGATTACATCAATTAAATTCCACCCCGAACGTTCAGCCAATGCTTTCATTGATTGAATATTGTAGAAACTAATATGCTCATGATAGATTGTATCAAACTCACCATTCATTACCATATCAGCTTGACTAGTTTGAATAAAAAACATTCCATCTTTTTCCATTAAAGGAAGTAGAAGTTTTAGATAAGTGTGTGGGTCAGGTATGTGTGCAAAAGCATTTTGTGATGTTACAATATTGAATTTTTGATTAGATAAATTCTTAACAGTCTCATCGTTCCAAAAACCACAGATAACTTTATGACCTTTATTGGTACTAGTAGCATATAAATTTTCAGCAGGATCAACACCAAAAGTTCTGAACCCCAATCTCTCAAATGCATCAAGTTGGGTGCCATCGTTGCATCCAATATCTAACACATGACCAAACCAGTGATCTGAGTATTCTCTGCACCATTTAGCAAACCAATCCATGTAATCAACATATGTTTTTGTTGTGCCGCTAACATAAGAATAGTTCTTATAAATCAGTTCTGGGTTAACAATATGTGTTAGTTGAAGATGATTACAATCTTTACATCTATTGATAGCCAAAGGATACTCTTCTTGTTTTTCTTTTGTTGGTGTAAAAGAATTTGCCAATGGTTGATCATTCAAATCTAGAGTGAATTCTAGATTCTCAGAATCACATGCTATACATTTTGTTACCTGAGTCACATTTGACATATTATTCTCCACTCAATTCAATCCATTCTGGATTTTGAATAGACCATTCAACAACTTCTTTGATACGATCTTTAAATGAATGTTGTGGTTCCCATCCTAACTGCCGCATGAAATCACCAGACAAAGCATAACGTAAGTCATGACCAGGTCTTGAAGTATGGAAGTCTACCATTTCATATTTCAATTCTTTATTTTGTGCTTCTGCAACAAGTTTAACAAGTTGTAGGTTATCAACTTCTTCTTTACCAACAACATTAAATTTTGGACACTTAGCACCACCGTAGTCTGGTGTATAAATTATTTTCTTTTGTTCTTCATTCAGGTGTAACAAGAAATACATTGCCTCTGCTACATCTTTAGCATGAATGTAGAATCTCGAACCAGGTACAGTTTTGCTCGGGTCTGAATGAATGTGAATAGTGTCACCATCACGAATTTTACGAATACTCATAGGCACAAACTTTTCTGGATGCTGACGCTCACCAAATACATTCATCGTATGAGTAATAAAGATTGGTAGCTTGTATGTGTTTTCATAAGCTACACAGAATTCTTCGGCTGCTGCTTTAGATGCAGAGTATGGATTAGTTGAATTGTATCGATCACGTTCTGCATATGAGACTCCGTTAGGAGCAATACCAAAAATCTCATCTGTAGAAAAGTAAATCATTCGTTCTAAGTTTTTTAACTTACGTGCAAAGTTAAGAACGTTTACTGTACCCACAGTATTGTCCATTAAGAATTCCATAGGGTAAGTAATTGAACGATCTACATGTGATGCTGCTGCAAGATGTAGAATGATATTAACGTCGCCAATAAGATTTTGAGTAAGGTCTTGTATCTCAGATTTTAAATCATGCCATACAATCTTAACTCTTTTACGAACTTCTGGAGGATATCTACGAACAACATCATCTAGACGATTCAGATTGCCAGAGTAATCCAAACGGTCAAGTGATACAATTGTCCAATCTGTTTTCTGTAAAAACAAATCTATAATGTGATGACCAATAAAACCTGCACCACCAGTAATTAAAACACGTTTTGACATTATATAACCTTTCAATTATTTCTTTGTATTATACACCGATGCTGAATCGGATATTGATGCTCTCTTCTTAATTAGTTCTTTAACAGACTCATCATTCTTTTGCTCTTCTCTTGGAGCAAATAATGCACGACCTCGTTCTTCAGACTGAGCAGGAGCCGCACAAAGATAATATGCTGCTATAGATTTACGAATAATACCTTCTGGACATTCGATTGTATTAGGTAAACCATGCCATGAGTTCTGTGTTGTATCAAATATTATAGCACGATTAAATTTATTTTCAACAACTTTAACCAGTTCTTTGGGTTCTTTTGCCGTTTCATAACCAGTCCACAACTCAAGTCCACCGTTCCATGATGATTGCCAACCTTTGGTCATGTAAACAATTATGTTTAGTTTACGTTGGAGATTCATCTTTGGGTGTATATTATAGTCTAGGTGAATGTTATTGTTGCCACCACGACCATGCATGTGCCATCCACCACCATTCAATCCCATATCAAATACCAAATCATTACGATCAATCAAGTTTCTCATTTCGTTAAGAAACTTATCACTACCTAAGTAAGAGAATGCACGATAGGTTGTAGGGGGAAAACGATCCCAACGATTCATTGTTTTTTTGATTTCTAATGGGCTGTTGTGATCATTCAGACCAGCATCATTAAAGTCTGGAAACTCTTCAGAAATCTTATCGGCAATTTCTGGTATAAAAAAATTATCAATCACTACATGATTAAATGGCTCAGATGATGCAAATCTTTCTTTAATCTCATGCCAATTCAGTTCTCGTATCATCAATCTCTCCATTCTGTGAATTCAATAGTCTATCAAACTCTTCTGCTTTTTGATTGTAGAGTTTGAGATAGTATCCATGATTTGACTCAAATAATTTTGTATAATTAGGAGAACTTACGGGATACTTTTTAACTTTTATATTAGGTCTACTTATTGTGTGCAACGAAAATAGTCTTTCAATAACAAAAATAAAACCAGGTAACATAGCACCATTGTAAGGTATCTTTTTATCGTACATATAAAATTTCATGTCTGCATCACATTCAACTATGTTCAATACCTCATCAACATATTCTATAAAACTTCTCCAAAATTTGTTATTGCCTACATGATAGTTACAAGTAGCAAACAAGTCTGGATGATAAAATAATTCTCTTACATTAGCGTGTATACCTAACCTAGGAAATAGTTTGTCACAAAAATCTACCATACCGGGAACCCAAATGTCTCCTTGAGTCCATAGGTTGTTATAAGTAGCGGCAACATCTAGAAACGGATCCAGATGATATACATCGTATCCTGGGTTTGATATTATCCATTCTTTAAATTCTTTCAATTCAAGTTTAGTTTTATCATACCATCTCCATGAAAGTAAACCCCAATAATCATCGGGATTATTCCTATGCATTTCATAAAGATTTTTCATGAAAGGATATTCACGTTTAGTTGGATATAAATTTGCTGTATTATCATAAGGAACACAAACAGAATCCAAATGTTTCATTTGTTCTTTTTCATAATACGCTTGATACAAATATAGATTCATAATTAATGTAATTTATTTGTTTTCAAATCTTTGAGAAGTTGTTCTAGTTGATTCTCTGTCAAAGAACCATCATCAGATTCATACTTTGGTTCCTCATCTTCTTCATCTTGTTGCTCCAATAATGATTGTAACATTTCATCTGAGTCAGCCATATCATCTAATAGTTTTGTAACTATCTTACCATAGTATTCGATCATTGCATCTTTAGGTTCAATCGTTGTAATGATATCTGAAATGAATATTGTTGCACTGTTTTCTTTTACAAGTTCAATTGGCAGCCAAGGCATCATCATCATGATTGTTTGACCTGTTGGTAAACGACGAAACACTAAACGCATTGGGTCGTCTAACTGAACGGTATCACCGTCATGTTCAATCATAGAAGCCATAATATCTTCACCCGTCTGCATTCTTATTAGTTTAACGTTATGCATTTTTGACCTCTATATTGTAGAATTTGTACTTAAACTTTTCCTCATCGTATATTTTACATCTTTCACCAAAATGTTTCAAGGTGAAATTAACATGTTTACCTATACGAAAATCATCGGCAATGTCATATAACACCGCTTCAGTTTTATTATCTCCAATTCTAAGCCCACGACCGATAGACTGCAAGTTACGAACTCTTGACTTACTTGGGGAAGCAAAGATAACATTGTGGAGATTACGAATGTTAATGCCAGTGCTGAAAGTACCATAAGAAGCAACAATGATCGCATCATTTTCTTTCTCCGTTATCGCTCTGACTTCTTCACGGACTTGTACATCTGTTCCACCATGCACAAAAAATACGTGCCGACCACCAGCTTTTTCTTCAATGAGTTTAAAAAGTTGTTTACCATGTTTTTCTACCAAGTTGAATAGTATAAGTGAATTGCCTTCTAATGATATAGCAAGGTTACGTATAAACTCATTTCGATATTTACTTCCTACTATGTAGTCTATTTCGGCTTGATAATCCCACCCTCTTGATAACTTACATATCTCTTCAGGATACTTTAACACCAAACATTTGATTTTAAAATCTGCAAGTTGTTTATTCTTAATAAGTTCAGATGTGGTTGTTGATTGATATAGTGGACCAAACAAACCTTCTAATACTAATCGATGTGTATTAGTACCATCAATCGTGCCTGTGCATCCAATACGATAAGAAGCATTCTTCAATCCAGTCATGATGGTAGTCAACGACTTTGCTTTGAATTGATGTGCTTCATCACCTAATACAAAATCAAACTGTTCAAAGTATTCTGGTGGATTCTTATAGATTGATTGCCATGTAGTAATGGTCAAAAACTTATCTGTATGCTTATCTTTTCCTGAATACTGTCTATGGGTGTACTCTGCGGCATTGTAACCATAAGATTCAAAATCAGAATACATTTGCTCAACAAGAGAAGTTGTAGGAACAATTAGCAATCCTTTCTTGTAATCTTTACTTTGAAGATATCGCAATATCATGTACTGTATTAATGACTTACCTGACCCAGTGGGTGATAATAACAACATTCGCCTGTTTCTAACGGCAGTAATGAATGCTTTTACTTGATATTCTCTTGCTTCTCCTTGTATAATGCTTTTGTGCAGTTCAAGTCCATCTATAAACTCTTTAGCCTCCGCAACAGAAAAACTCTCAGCAACATTTACGGGACTATCAATCGCAAGTTTGTATCCTCTTTCTTCACAGAACTTTTGTATATAAGGAACAAGTCCATGATAAATCGTGTAAGAACGCAAGTCAGCCAAACGTATCTTACCATCCCAAAGACGATTCTTGTATGCCGGCATAAACTGATAACCTGGTACAAAGAATGTAAAGTAATCCGCCAACTCCTGAGCAATACTTTTTTCACAATCAAATTTTATGAATGATTCATTTTGTTTGTATAAAACAATGTCAGTCATCTACTATTTCTTCCCAGGTGCTGTCACCTTTTTTGCGAACTGCAACAATGAAATGTAAATGATCTGGAGTACCTGAACTCCATTCTTGTGGTCCCATATGCATCATTACATTTTTTTCTTTATACGTGTTATTGTATATGTAATAAGGCACATTAAAAAGAGGATTGAATGTACAATCTGTTGCATGAACAATATGTGTTACATCAAGCCTACGCATTAAAGATTCTGCTTGTTTGCGTAAAACATCAACTTGTTCCATGATTCGTTCATACTCTTGCTTTGCATGAATCTTGGCAACGTTTAAACTACGATCCTTTTCTTCGGTCACAGCAACAGGAGCAAACACCGGTGCTCCAACTTCCATAGGATATTCTTTGCTATGATGTTCAATTAAATCTTTACTTGGATCAATTCTCATTATACACCCTGAATAAACTTTTCCCAATCAATGAATGATCGTAGTTCCCATGTTCTGTTGTTTAGTTCTTTTAGTATTGCCTGACAAACTTCTACAACCTCTTCGTGCAAAAGTTTTTTAGCAAGGTACTTGTTGACATCATCATCTGCTTCTAAGTATGTATTGATCTCAGATTTGAGTGTATAAGGAAATGGTTCCCAACCACGTGCTTTCAATTCATCATCATCCAATTTACCAGTGTAGTATTCCCATTTGAGTTTACGCCACTTGTTATATTGGAACTCTGCTTCTTTGGCTAAGAGTCGATGACTGGAAAGAATGTTTAGATATTTTGAATGAAGTTTTGGAATATCAATCAGTGCTTTACCCGGTTCAGTGCGGTCGATGTTTGAATCCGCAGTCCACATTTGTAATACTTCGTCAAGTTTGCTCATAGTCTATCTCCTTATTAGGAGTATATCACATTTAAAATAATTTTTCTACGTTATAATAGGTAAATCTGAATGTAGCGTCTGATGTAATAATTGTATCCGAACCGTCTGTGGCAGACATTGTAAACCCGCCGACAGATATAGGGAACATATCTTTGAAATTGAAACGGTAATAAGGTTTGTTATTACCTGATAAAATAGTTACCGACCCATCACAATACTGTGGAGTCTTAGTTGGTATAGCGCCAGTAAATTGATTTAGTTTATCTAGATTTTGATATTCTTCATAGGTAGTTGGGAATGTCATAGCACGTAACCAATCATGCATCTCTAACCATCCTTTAAGTTCCATATCAACAACAAACACTACATTCAACGTATCATAAATTGCCTTTTCACCTGGCGCATACAATTCAACAAATGGGTTTTGCACAGGAATTTCTGATGTTGAAAGACCTGGTAGTGTTACCATCTGACAAAAGTATTGCAACGCAGGTGCACGTGAAAGATTCAACGTGAACTTATTCGGTTGTAATGGATTTGGATTAGTTGGGTTTCTATCTAGTACGCTCATATGTGTATTTATGTCCTAAAAAAAAGAGGCTCCCGAAGGAGCCTCTCTGAAGTTCGTCACTCTAACGGTGACTTCATCTGCTAACAAAATTACATTAAGTTCGCAATACGGAAACCACGGTAGTAGTTGTTTGACTGAGTAGTCAATGCACCAAGACCTTGTGAAGTACCTTCTGCGAATGGATTAGCAACTAGACCATAACGTGTCTTGAAGCCGATCTTAGGTTGGAATGTACCAGTATCAACAGCACGAACCATTTGTAGAGGAACGTATGGGCAGTAGAACATACCAGCATCGTATGCGTTAGTACCCTTGAAACCTACAACCGCAAACTCAGATGTTGAGCCTGTTGGGAAGTATGGATCGATGTAAACTTTGATACGACCGAAGATTGTACCAGCAAATGTATTACCTGTATCATCAACGTTCAGGTTAACTTGACCGCCTAGTGCTGATTGATAGTCTAGGATACCAGCCATTGCTAATGCAGATGCAACATCTGATGAGCAGATGACGATATTACCTTTACCACGACGAGTCAACTTAGCGATTTGGTTAGCTTCACGCTCGATTTGGAACGCAAGACCTTTGATCTTTTCAACCATCCAACGACCATTTGAATCTGTGTCTAGGTTGAATGCACCCTTAGTTGTTGTACCTGCTTGGCAACCTGGCTTTGCAATCTTGTAGATTGTACGGATAACTTCACGGTTGATTTCAGCAAGAATTTCTGCGGACAGAATGTTAGCCAATTCTGTTTCAGCGTCAAGACCATGAACTGCTTTCAAGTCTTGTGCCAGTTCCATTGAGTATTCTGCTTTCAATGCACGTGTACGAGCAGTTACAGTAACTTTCTCAATTGAGAATGCCATTTCTTGGAATGTGTTACCTGCTGCACCGTCACCTAATGCTTCAGCAGAACCAGTTGTCATTGCTACGCCTGGAGCTGCGTTACCTGTAAACAGATAATCAGTTGCAGTACCAGCGATAGACATTGTACCAATAGTAGCTGCACCGTTAGCACCAGCGAACTGAGTGTTAGCTTCGTTGTAGAATGCTTCTGTACCTGTTGCAGGGTTACGATCAGTACCATACATTGTACGCATCGCAAAAATCAGACCTGTAGGACCTGTCATTGGCTGAACGCCGCAAACGTCATACGCAATCAGATTAGGCAATGAACGACGAACTAAGCTGATTAGGATTGGATCGAAACCAGCAACTGGACCGCCAGCAGCAGCACCACCACTAAAACCACCTGTACCAGCAAAGTTTGTTGGTGAACCAGTTTCTTGAAGGACGTGACCTTCTTTGATCATTTCTTGAGCTTGATTCTCAAGAATAACCGCTGTAACTGCTTTACGATATGGATCGGAAATTTTAGGCAGGTCTGGATGGTCCAGAACTGCATTCCATCTTTCTTGTAGTTGTTCAGACAAATACATCTTTGTATCTCCTTTGTTTATTATTAAATTTTAATCTTAGAAATTGCTTGAACGACTGATGCAACGTAAGGGTCAGATGATGACTTCTTGTTTTCGTTGCCTTCAGCATCTTCAACTGTCTCATGAAGTTGTGCTGCGTCAGCTTTCTTCACGCCTGATGGGAAGTAGTTCTCACGGATAGTTTCAAGTTTTTCTACGAATTCTTCCTCTGTGGAGAATTCAACACCCTCTGCAAGTGACTTGATTTTTTCTACCTGAGTTGCTGTTAGACCTTCACACACTTCATTTACTAGTTGTGATTTGATTGCTTCAGTAAGTTGTTTCTTATACTGAATGTTTGTTTCAATTTCTTCGTTAAGTTTTGTTTCCAGTTCTTCAACTTTAGTTGCCAGTTCTTCAACTAGGTCAACTTTATCTTCTGGAACGTTGATATAGTTTTCGGCAAATAGATTACGCAAACCAACGATGAAATCTTCTGTGATTTCTGAACGTAGTCCAGACTCAATAGCGATTTCGTTTTCTGCCATCCACTGCTCAACAACATAAGATAGGTAATCATCTACCTTCTCTGTTAGTTCTTCTTTGATTGCTTCAACAGCTTCAACTAATTGACCAGCATATTCTGCTTCCAATTCTTCTTGAATTTGTGTTACACGGTCGAATACACGTGCTTCAAAAATTGTAGCTGCTTTAGATTTAAAATCTTCAGAAATTGTTGCGTCATCTGCGAACAGAGAATCAACATCTTCTTTCATTTTCTTTTTCCATGCTTCTTCGATTGCTTCAACATCTTGTGTTTCATCAATCAATTCTTCATCTTCTTCAGTTGCTTCCATAGTAGCAGTACCAGTACCTAGGCGCATTTTACCATTGCCTAGTTGAGTATCGCTAGAAGCCGCTGAAGGCTTAGTCGTAGGTGCTGATGCACTTTTTGCTGTTGCTTTATTTGACAACTTAGCAGAGTCGTCATTAGGCTTATAATTTTGTGGGGTAGGACCACCTAAATCTTCAGGTGAAGTGCTATTACCTGGAGCAACATGTGTGCTCAGTTTAGGCATTGGCATGCCAGGAGCGGATGACTTGCTTTGTGCAAGAATGTCTGCTGCGGCTTCCATTAATCTATTTGTTGCCATTGGATATCTCCTTATGATTTCTTATTTATAAATTTTAAAGTTTTCGTAGGAAGTTTTCGAAAAGCTGTAGTCCAACAGCTTCAATTTCTTTACGTGATGCTTTACGAATCTGTTGTTTTGAATAGTCTATGTCCGATTCTACAAAACGACCTTCAACAAACATCCATTCTTTGTTCTCCATGATGCCTTGCACAAACGCACCTGGTGCTGATGGGTCAGCAACGATGTCTGCTGCTGTAGCAAGACGCAGGTCATCTTGTACTAAGTTATAACCTTCTTTGGTCATAGAAACTGAACCCAAAGCACGTGAAGAAACACCAAGGTTTACACCAGACTCAATCAGATTTTTAGCAATCTGACCATATGGTGTTTCCATAATAAGTGCTTTACCAACAAATGTGTTGCCGTTTTCTCTTAGACTAACAATCTTATGTGATACACGCTCAAGATTAAGAGATGGTGTATCTGGATGTCCTAGTTCTCCAAGTGCACGATTTGTTTCGATAAGTTCTTTTGTGTATCGTGTCACTTCGTTTCGTAAAGTATCCATTTTGTACATACGATTGTTACGATTGACTGTATCGCCAACAAGAAAAATACCCTCAATGTACATTTGTTTCTTACCGTTTTCTGATGTTTCGGTAAGATACTTTACGCTTTCAATATGTTCTTTAATTAGTTTCATGGTTTACCTTGCATATGGATCGGATGAATATGTTGCGTCTTTGCTCAATTCCATAATAAGAGTACCACCAGTCACAATTGTAACAACTGCATTTGATGTATTATTATTCGCAATCGAAAATCCTAGATCATCTAAACGGAATTCACCTGCATTATGAAGAGCAGCGATAAGGTTACCGTTACGAACAATATTAATACTTCCATTTGTTGACCAATAAACTCTTTTAATATCAAAAGAATTTACAGTCTCAAGACTTGAGTTTGCACTCAATGCAGAAACGTTCACATAATATGTACCAGGATCAACAACCCTAACAATCGATGTGTTTCGCACTGTGTTATTAATTTCAATAGCCATTTTATTTTAGTCCTATAGCTTTACGACGGCGCATTGACATCTTACGTTTGAACAATGTTCGTCTTAATTTCGATCTTCTTTTTGTTTTCCAAGAACGCTTTAACATTCTTGCTTTATGTAACCTTGTGTATGCTGGTATACGTTTGACTGTAGTACCAGAAATACGATAACCTTTTATGCCAGAACGTCTTTTATTTTTTTGAACAATAATTCTACCTTTTGCATTACGACGAATGCGGCGACGAATCTTTTGTATACGACCCATCTTTACAATATTTGGATTACGTTTTTTTGCTTCTTCCAAATATTCTTCTTCACTCACTTCTACTTCTTCAAACATATCATTTACAAGATATGCTTTAGCATCTTCCCACTTTTCTGTAGCAAGTTCGTCTAGGCGCTCAAAGATTATTTTCTTTGCTTCTTCTAAACGATTATGAATTATACTGTCTACAAAATTCATGGACGCTCTCGAATGAATCTTCTGATTCTGTTAATTGTACCCAAAATGCTTCTTGTTGTTCTTCTTCTAATTGATAATAGGTATCAATAATTAATTCTTTTGTTTCTTCAGATAAACGAATACAGCTACCATCATTCAATACAATCTCTTTAGCTTCTTTTAATTCTTCAATATATTGTTCTGCTTGTATAACCGATGCACTTGGTGTGTTATATGGAACAGTAAAGATTCTTTTCATCTTATCGTTCCAATACAATGCAACACGTGTGCCGTCTGGGTATAATCTAATTGCTTTACGGCGAAGAACAAGCACCATAGGAACCTCTAACATTTCTGTCGAATCTAATGGTGCTTCATTTAAATCTTCACGCACAACTTGTTTTGCTTTAGTAAAAATTTGTTTATTATTAGAGATTAAATCTGCCATGCGATTGAATAGGTTACGCATGATTTCACGATCAGCACTATTAAACACTGGACGCTCTTCACTCATCTTATCTAAGATTTTATGAATGCGATTTAATTGTGCTTTGTTTGCTAACCCTGCACGTACCAGAGAGTCAAACTTTGAATAGTCTGACTTCTCTTCTTCAACAATAGACTTAAACTCTAATAACGACTTCATTACTGCTCTACTGAATCTTCGGTCGTTTCATCTTCGGTTGCTTCTTCAGACTCTTGCTCTTGCCCACCAAAAAGAGTTGAAGCGATTTCTTGCTTACGAGCCTGCAACGCATCGAAACTTTTCGCTGATAAAACATCTTCTATACCTTCTTTTGCTGCCACGCTGTCACCTGCGGCAATATTATTAATGATATCTTGAATATCCATAATCACCTTTCTTATTTACGTTTCTTATTTATGCTGATAACTGACTTGTTTACCTCATCATCTAACCCTGGAGTTAGTGATTCAGGTTCTTCGTCGTTCTGTACCGTATTATCTTCTGGTGGTGGCTCTTCTGCTTGTTGTGGACCACCTAACACAGGACCTTGCATATCTGCTGGAAGAGTTTCTTTTTCTTCAGCTATTTGATCTTGCATAGATTCAATCTCTTCATCAGTCATCATCAAAATCTTGTTCATGACATACTGATTGGAGAAGTAACGACCAACAAATGGATCAACCAACTGTACCATTTGTAAACGATTCTGTAAAAGTTCTGCTTCACGTAGTTCTGTAAAGTTGTTGTCTTTACGGAAGTCGTAATAGATGTTTTCTTTAAACTCATCCCATTCTTCACGTGTGCAAATACCCTTTAACACCAACTGTGTTCTTAATGCATCATCAAACAACTGTGAGAATTTATTACGCAGACGAATAACAAACTTGGCAAACTTCAGTTCATCACGTGTTACTTCTTGTGAACGACCTAGACCAGCAAGACCACCTTCTTGTGATTCTAAGCGTGAGTATGGTACATTGAGCGATTGCAATAACTTCTTTTGAAAGTATTTTACGTCCTCTAACTCACCAAGATTTTGTCCGGCTGGTAGAGTAGTAATCTCTGTACCTTTACCACCTTCACGGCGGGGTAACCAGAAATCTTCCAGCATTGACATATGCTTACGTTCATCACGAACTTCACCTGTGTTTGCATCATAAACAAGTTTGTTACGGTACTTAATCATGATGTCACGCAGATATTGTTCTGCCTTACCACGTGGTAAGTTACCAACATCGATGTAGAAAATACGGCGTTCTGGTGCACGTGAAATACGATAGATAACAATCGCATCTTCAATCATTCTTAATTGATTAAGAGGCTTGATTGCTTTATGTAGATATGAAATAACAAATGTATTCTTGGCATCCATCAGACCAGAATTCACATTGATGATTGAATCTGGTGCAATACGGAGACCTTGAGTTACATTTGAAGTAAATGTTTGAGTTGTAGTACCACGATCATTAAAGACGTAGTATTCAGCCGTAGATGCAATAACCATTGCACCTGTTTTTGGATCACGTTCTTTTTTAATCTCACGAACTTTACGAATCTTACGTGGATCAATGTAACGTAATTCTTTGATACCTTCTTTGGGGTTATCTTCGTTGACAACTATGTGATAGAACATACGCCCATCAACATACCAACGTTTAAATAAATCATCTGCTAAGTTATTGAAGTTCAACATCTTTTGAACGTTGTTGAACTCTTCGATGATTTTCTTTTTAATTGACTCTGGTTGTTTTAAATTATCTAAAATAATATCAACAACTTTACCTGATTCGTCATGAGTGATAGCCTCGTTGACAATTTCATCAATTGCCATCTGACACTCTGGATGATTTGACATCTCACGATAACGTGTAATGAGTTCAATCTCGTTACGAACCGAACCTTCTAAATCAACATAGGTACCATAATACGCATTCTGCGTAATGGTAACTGCACCATCATCTAATTGAGCAGACGAAGGCAGCGTAAAGGATGCTTGTTCAGGTTGTTCCTTCTGAACAATATCCTTTGCGCCTATTGTAAAGCCGAAAAGTTTAATCGCCATTAATTATCCATTCTAAAATAAAAGTAAGGGTAAAACACCCTTACTCTTAGACCACACCATCTGCAACTGCTTCCCACCACTGGTAGGTAAGTGTTACAGAAAACTCTTCAATTGTATCATTTGAACCCCAATCAACATCGATTGGAGTGATGTCAGTTGGGAACAAGCCAACAAATTTATATTTCTTAATTGAGTCACCTGCTTTACCGAACTGAGTAACTTCACCATCAACTGTGTAACCTAGAGGTGTAGCTGCAACTGGATTGCGAACGTTTAGATTGTGGCTATTGATACCATTCATCCAACGCTCAAATGCATTGCGTACTACAAAGTCCTCATCATTGATGATTGTTACTGTCCAGTCAGCAAATGTACGATTGCCAACAAACTTTAATTCACGTCCAAAATATTGCATAGGCACAACACCCAGAGTTGAACCTGGAAGTTGTGCTGTTTTACACATGAACGTCATTTTTGTTTGTGCGTTTCCTGGTGCTGAGAACGCAGGAAACGGCATCGACACCTCAAATAGATTTGGGCGGGCACCGTCACCTTGTAATTGTGAACGGAACTGATTTACGTTAAATGCCATTTAATTTTCTCCTGTTTCTCTTATTTAAGCTGCACCTACAACTTCATTGAAACTTACACCTGTACGTACCGCTACAAAGTTCAGTTGAATAAAGTTGATAGAACGAGCAGGTTTAATGTAAATGTCACCAACAAATTCATTACGGTCAATAACTTCTCCTGTGTTATTTGTATCATCACACACAACACGGAAGTCTGTGATACCACGACGACCTTGAACGTCACGCAGGAATGGTTCAACTAATGCAACAAACTGAGCACGTGTAAACTGATCATTAAATTCGAACAGTGAGAAACGTGCAGCACGTGAGATTGCTTTCTCAAGTGTGATGAACAGACGGCGTACATTGATACGATCAAATGCACTTGGTTTACTCAACAGAGTCTTGTCACCATATAGAACTGTACCTTCACCTGGGAACGATACAACTGGATTAATACCAACTTGATACAGATCGTCACGATTTGCTTTGGTTGGATTCCAAGAAAGCTTAATTACGTTTTTAATTTGACCACGATTCATACCACCTGGTGAGAACCATGGGTCACGTTCATTATCGGTACGTACACACAGACCAGCAATATCACCGTTCAGTGGTACCCAACGATATACATCACTGTATTTGTCGTACTGATACTTGTAACCAGAATCCAAGAATGCATATGATGTTGATGTCAGACCATTACGGAATGCTTTAATATCTGTTACTTCGTTACCAGCATTGTCAACGCAGTCTGCTTTTTCTGGAGAGATAAACGCTACGCAGTCTTTACGTGTCTCAGCAATGTTGCTGATAACATATGTTGCGATTGTGCTGTTACCTGAACCAGTAACTAGTAGAGATACATCTACCGATTCTGCATTCTTGAAGCTATCCCAACCGCTTGTAACATTTGCTGTACCAACTGTACCAACAATACCAGCAGACAGAGAGTTAGATGAATTGCTTGATAATAATTTAAATGCTGAAGTGTTTGCAGCAGAACCCCATGCAGTACCAGTACCTAGATTTGTTGGATGTGACAGTGGCCAGATGTATTGTGATTGTTTTGCAATAACATCTCTATAGTAATTTGAGTTGCCGCTATCGTCTTTAGCATCAG
>JACCDW010346859.1_pt1 | contig 18059 bp, 14 predicted proteins | sample 7449781 | NCBI WGS metagenome assembly JACCDW01 (sample SAMN15323449, study PRJNA562643) | freshwater metagenome | isolation source: river surface water | place: USA:Blue River Watershed | collected 2017-08-18
AATCTTGTAATCCATCACGTAATGTAACATCATATAATTTTATTTCTTTTTTTATTAATTCCATTTTTATTATATTATATATAAATATTTAATATTTTATTTTTTATATTATACTTCAATATTTTTAACAAAATAAGGTTTATATTTTTTTTCTAAATCCATATCATTACCATTTTTTGGTTTAATAATATTATCTAAATCTTTAGCATTTTTTTTATATGCTATATCTGGATTTAGTATATTTCCAGTGGAACCATAAACATCAAAATTTTGAGAAAATTCACTATATTGATTATAATTAGAAGGCATAAGTGAGCCAGTAGTAGAATTTAATTTTGGTGCAATTGCAATTTCATGATTTTTTGCATTATACATATTTTGAAAATATTTTTCACTATCAATTGGTGGGAAATATTGTGCAGGAGGAGGACAAACACCATCTTCTTTAATTAATGGTATATTACGTTTTAATTTTTCTAAATTTTTAAGATGATTATAAGGTAATTGGTCTTCTTTTCCAATAAAACAATATAACCAATTAACATAATCTTGCATAGTCATATTTTGTGGATAATTTAAGGTAAAAGTGCGTTTTTCAATAGTGTTCATAGTACGAGGATCAGCATAATTAGTATTTCCGTAAGTGCAATCTTTAGTATGATTATGATTTATAAAACAAATATTTTTAATTGCATCATGTTTTTCGTAATCAAAATTCCAAACGGAAGAGTTATTATCATTATTTAATTCAATTTGAGAAAATCCGTTTACTTTAGTATCAATACTTCCACTTTTAGGACCAAAAGATTTTGAAAATTCATTATCAATTTGAATTTGATTTTTTTTATTTTCATTATTATATTTTTCAACTAAATATTTTTTTTTTACAATAACATATTCATCATCATTTTCTTCAGAAGTTAAATTACTAGTATCATTTTTATTATTAATATTAGTATTATATATAGCTTCTTCTTCACTATTTTGATTTAAATTAATATTTTGAGGAACAATTGTTCTTTTACTAATATAATTTTTATTTTCTTCTTCTTGAAATATTTTACTTAATTCTGAATTAGAACTATTATTTTCTTCTTTAACTTTATTTTCTTCTTCTTCTGTATTTATATCATCTTTTTTACTTTGAAAATCTTCTTTAACATTATTAAATAAATCATCTAATTTTGATTTAAAAACAGATACCATAACAGTACCAAATATATAAGCACATATAATAACAATAGACAATATTAAAGCAATATTTTTAAAGTTAATTGTCATTCTTGGTTCCCAAATATTTAAAATATAGAATTACTATTTTATAAAAAGAATTAAATTTAATAAGGTATACTTAATAATAATAAATTCGCAAAAATGTTTAAAATAAATTATTATTTTATTATAGATAATAAAAGTTTATTTTATCATACTTTGTTATGGAATTAAATAATAGCATATTAGGAATAAATACTCAAGACTCTATAATTAATGATATTTTTAAAAATAATGTTCAATATACACATATAACAGGGTCAGTAAATTTATGTGTAAATAGATGTGGTCAAGAAATAGATAGTTGTAATGAAATTCATTTAATGAATATGGTAAATAATGGTAAAATATTAATATTAAATCAAAATCCTGAAAAAAGTAGTAATAATAAATGTAATTTAAAAAAAGCATATGATGATGATGTTGTAGGTGAAGAGTTTAGTAGTTATAAATTTGAAAAAATGTTTGTAATAACACCATCTTTTAATAAAATAGATGGAATATTATATGATTGTGAGTTGGGTTTTATATTTTCAAAAATTGACAAAATAACTTCTAAGAAAAAATATATAGTATTATGTGTATTAGCAAATAGTGCTTTAGATAGTAGACCAGAAACATTATCAAAATCAGGTGATTTATTATTTTATAAATTAACAGCTGAATTATTTAAAGAAGTTCCAAACTTTTCAACTAAAAAAGAAATAGCATATCCACCAAATCCAATTGATTTATCAAACTTTTTCCCACCATATGGTGAGCGTTCATTTTATGAATATACTTATAAAAGTATGCCACAATTAACATATCGTATTTTTCAACGTCCAATGGTTATATCAAATAGTGCATTAAATAATTTACGAGAAAAGTTAGTACCAAATAAATTATATAATCAATATAAAGAAGCACTTCAATCATATGAAAATCCAAAACGTGATTTATTAATTTTCTTTAAAGAAGATACTGATAAACCAATAATTGAATCATTAGAAAATCAAGAAGTAAGTCAAATAAGTGATTTGCAAAAAGCAATAGAAGATAATGAAAATAAAGAAGATAAAGAAGATAAAGAAGATAAAGAAGATAAAGAAGATAAAGAAAATAATATAGAAAATTATGAAACGGATTTTGATAATAATGACCAATTAGATAATTCTAATTCTGATTCTTCTAATATTGATTCTGATTCTTCTAATTCTAATATTGATTCTGATTCTTCTAATTCCAATAATGAATCTGATAATGATTCAAATAAATTAACAAATAATGATTCATCTAAAGTTATTGAAACAGCTACATTTGATATAAAAATAGATGAAGTGGAATTAGTTAAAAGTGGTTTAAGTAGAGCAGAATATATTAAAAAAAAAGAAGCTGAATTAGCTAAAAAAATTGGTTTACCTAAAATAAATAATTCAATGAAAATGTATATAGTTTCAATATTAGTTATTATTTTCCAATTATCAAATCAACTTTTTTTAAATCATATTGTTAATAAACAAATTGCAGGTTATAAACCAGATGCTGAATTAATGGGATATATATATTCAAAAACTCCATTAGCTTCAACAATATATTTTGGAAATAAATTATTAAATATAATATCATTATTTGTATTATGTATATTATATGTTGCATTAGTTGTAAAAGGTACATTTTATGATTTTAAAGATAAATTAATTGATACTCAAAAAAGCTTTAAAAATATATTAATAGCAATTATAATATTTTTGTTTATTGCAATTTTTTCAAGTATAGGTGGTACATTATCACGTTTATTTTTACCATCTGAAAAATATGGTGAAATATCAGTAGTTGATACAGTATTAAACATTGATTCTATTTTATTATATTTTTCTTCAAGTAAAAGTACAGATGCAAATTGTCTTAAAAATGAAGATTATATATTGAGTGATATTTTAAAAAATGAAAAAGATGAGCGTATAAAAGAATTTTCGCAATATGGTGGTGGTGATGACCCTACTATTTTAAATAAAGCAAAATCATCATTTACAAAACATATTGCAAATCCATATTTAAATTTACTTGGAAATATTAAAGAAATTTTTGGTATTGGATTACACAAAAATTTATCAATTATTGTTTCATTTATACTTTATTTTGCATATATTTTTGTAGTATTTGTATTATTATTTAATCAATTTGATTCTTCTTATGCAATTAATCCTAAAAATATAAATATTTATGGTAAATTATATAAAGCATTTATTGGGTCATATTCAATATTATTTGCAATTTTTGGATTAGTATTTGCATTAAGTATAATTTATTCAATATACAAAATGATGAATGATATATTTAAATCAATATTTGGTTCAATGTCACCAATTGAAGCAAATGCAATTGTCAATGGTATTTCAAATATATCAGTAAATAAAAAATTAGAAAGTTTATTTAGAAATCCATTATTTATTGCAATCTTTATATTTTGGCTTGTTTTATTAATTTTAGTTATTGTATTTGGAACAGTTCCTAAATTAAAAGTATTAAAAGGAAGTAAAATATTTATGTATGTTGGTATTGGTATAGTTTGTTTAATCTTCTTAAGTGTAATATTCTTCTTATTTGAACCATTAAATAAAGTTGTTGAAAGTATTAGTGGTAAGAAGCTATTTGTATCACCACAAGAAGTATTTGCTAATACATCGTCTATAAAAGAAGAAAATATATTTAGTAAAGCTGCAGCAAATAATATTAATAAAAGTATAGATATAAATCAAGTAACAAATTTACTTGACCAAAATATGAGCAAATTATCATCTAATGCTAATAAATCAAGTTATGTTGAACAAGTCAAGGCTTTATTAGAAAATCCAAATATAGATGAAAGTGTTAAATTACAATTAAAAACTAAATTAAGTGCAATTAATAAACCGGACCTTACAAAAGATATACAAAATATTCCATCTAAAATGTCATTAGCAAATAGAGGTGCAGATTATGAAATGTTACGCGGTTTATTAGGGTCTATTGGTTTAGATAATGATTTATTAAAATTATTAGAAAATACACCATATAGTGATGAAGAAATTGGTAAATTAACTGAAATTATACAATCTGGTTTTACAAAAGCTAAACGAGAAGATGTTATTAAAGCATTAAAAGCACAATTTGACAAAAATCATCCACAACAACCTTAATTATAAAAAAATAGTATCGTAAACAATTATAAAAATTGATTTATTTTATATAAAATATTTATTACATTTAAATTTAAATATAACAAATTAAATTATTATTTAAAAATGAACTCTTACGAAACTCTTACTAGCAAACAACGTAAAGAAGTAAAAGAAAATTTACTTAAACAAATTAAAGTTATTGAAAAGTTAGAAGCTGAAGAAAATTCTGAAAAAAAGTCTTCATCTTCAATCTTTAAAATTTCATTATTTTCAAATAAAGAAGATAAAGAAAAGGTTAAAGCTGAAAAAGAGAAAGAAAAAGAAAAGGCTAAAGCTGAAAAAGAGAAAGAAAAAGAAAAGGCTAAAGCTGAAAAAGAAAAAGAAAAAGAAAAGGTTAAAGCTGAAAAAGAAAAAGCTAAAGCTGAAAAAGAAAAAGTTAAAGCTAAAAAAGAGGAAAATGATGATGATGATAAGAAACCACGTGCTATTAAAGCAACAATTACTTCAATGAAAGAAGTGCTTGATTATCATCACGTTGATTATCCATCAAATGCTAAAAAAGATGATTTAGCGAAACTATTACGAGAAAATAACCTTGTACGTGAAGCTGAAAAGAAAGAAGCAAATAAAAAAGCTGATAAGTAATCTTAATCTTTTTATTTTTTTTAAAAAATAAATAATATATTATAAATAATAGAGAAAATGGAAAAAAAAATAAAAAAAGTTAAAAATAAAAAAAGTAATTATGAATTATGTAAATCAAAAAGTATTGATAAAATAATGAAATTATATGAAAAAGGTAATTTAATAATTCGCGGTAAAAAAGTAACAAATCAAAAACAAGCAATTGCAATTGGTTTACAACAAGCCGAAAGTAATTGCAAATCTAAAATGAATAGTTCTGATATAAAAAATATTGTACAAAAAGTTGAGCATATTAATAAAGATAAGCCTTATACGTATAGTGATTTAAAACGTATTTTATTTTTAATAAATTATTATAAAAAGAAAAAGTTAAACATAAAAGTAAATGATTTATATAAAAAAATTATAAATTATTTGTTAATAAATAATGATATAAAAAAGAGTTATCGTAAACTACTTTTAAATGCATTTAAAAGTAAAAATTGATTTTTTTATAAAAATATACTTTAATTTATATAATTTAAATAATAATTAAAACTAATATTATTTAAAAATGAGCGAATTAAACAATGTTGTTGAAAAAGTAGAAAGTGTTACATTTCAATGTAATATTTGTTGTGAAGATTTTGATGAATCTAAAAAATGTATATTAGATTGTAATGATTCACATTATTTTTGTGTAGATTGTATAACAGATTGGTATAAACAAACAAGTATCAAAGGTTTTACAAATGAATTATATTCGTGTCCAATTTGTAAAAAATATGGCGGATATAAAGTATTACAAAAACAAGATGCATCTAAATACAATAAATTTATCCAATTATTGAATGAACGATGTACAACACATTGTTTATGTCGAACTGATAATATGGATTTGCCATATACTGAAGCAAAGTTTTGTAGAATTAATTTAATTTTAAATAATAAACAATATTATGGAGGAACTGTTACTTTTTCAGATGCTACAAAAATTGGAATGTGTAAAACACATTATCAAGAATTTGATAATAATAAACAATTATATCATTTTTTTCATGGTCTTATTTTTAAAGAAGAAGATGCAAGCAAAGCAGGAGAAGATGAAAATAATAAATCATTTAATTGGATACGAAAAGAAATTATGAGTGCACATTGTACTATAAAATGTGATGCTAAAACAAAATTAGGATATCGTTGTACTCGAAGACGTATTTGTTATTACAAAAATAAAAATAATAATGAAACAATATTTGTATGTTCAATACACGAAAAAAAATTATTAAATAATAATGAAATCGAAAAATATAATGATTATTATTAAATAATTATTATATAAAAAATAAAATATTATAAAAAAAACAGAACTTTTATTTATGAAACATTTGGATTAATATTAGCTCCATACCTTCCACCTTGAGGACGGTCCAATCTATTTGGCATCATATTAGTAAATGAACCATACATATCACTTGTATCTTCAAAAAACATAAATTGTTCTTTCATAAATTCATGTAATTTTCTGGCAAAATTTTTGTCTAATTTATAAACGCGATATATCAAATATGAATATGCTGTTTGAACATTTGATAAACAATATAATAGTAATCCCCAATAAATCATTTGAGATACTAATTCTTCACTTTGTGATTTAAATAAATATAATACTAATTTATAGGCTATTTGCATATTTCGTTGCATTAATTCATATGCATAATATATTACAATTCGGTCCCAATCATCTAATCCATTAAATAATTGACGCAATTCAGTCATAATATTCATTGTTTTTAATAAATCCATTGTACTATACATCATATACTCAGATGATGATTGATTCATAAATTGATTATAATCAAAATCACCAAACATATTGTTTGTAAAATTTTGATTATTATTTTCTCCTTCTTCAAGATTATTATCTTCTTCTACATCAATATTTTCTTCTTTTATATGCTTTGCATTTTTGAAAAAATCATTTTCATCACTCATTTTTATTTATTATTTAATTTATTATTTAATAGTATTTATTCTTTATATCAAAATATTTATAAATTTTATAAAAAAAATATTTTTAAACAATTTTTTAAATTATGTAAATTAACTTAAAGGATTTTATATAATAAAATAAAGAATAAATAAAAATGAATATAAATTATATGTTAATTGACAAACTTATTTATAAAAATGATATTTTTAAAAAAAGTTTAATTTCAGGTGCAATTGTTGCAACATCATATTATACATATAATTTTGCAAATGATGAAAATAATTATAATGATTTCAATGATTTAAGAGTTAAAAAAAGTCGGTGTGATAAAGAATTAACTGAATTTGGACAATGTTTAGAAAAAAATAATGATAATTTTGAAAAATGTGCAGATTTATTAATGGCTTATAAACGTTGTTTACAAAAAAAGTAAAAGAAATGATTTTATTTATAATATTTTTTTGCATTTTTTAATAACTATTATTTATTAATAACAAAAGTAAGGTCATAATATGGTTTTCCATATTTATATTTGCTTTTAATACAATATAATTCTTTGCTTAATGTAATTCGATGTGTATTTACATCATTTTGTAAAGTATTTACTAAATGAACAATTGCTTTATTTTTAATAGGTTTAATAGTATAATGATTACAAATATTTTGAAGAATTTTTTTGTAATAATCTTCAAAATATATTTCTTTATCTTCAATTATCACATTATTATCATTAAATACCATTTTCGGTAATGAATTTTCATAAACTTTATAGATTTCTTTAAAATTAGTACTTAAAGAAAAGAGTCCATCAAGAATTCGTGGATCAAATTGGTTTAAAAAAGGAAATAATATGTCGCGCATTTTTCCACGTTCACTCCAAGCTGGAGTTGAATCATACACAAATGGTACTTTATATTTCTGAGCAAATGTTACAATATCACGTTTCCATACACTAAGTAATGGTCTAAATAATGTTACATTTTTTTCATTTCCAACTAAATTCATACCAAAAAGATTTTGATATGAACGTGTTTTTTTAATATTACTAATTACATTTTCTAGTGAATCATCACGATTATGTCCTAAAATAAATGGTAAATCATTACTATTTTTAGTAGTAGCGACACTTACATTTTTATATGAATCAAAACGTATATTTCGCGTAAAATCTTCATATAAATCACGGTCACAATCTTGTGTTCGTTTTATTTCAGAAATAAGTCGTACATAATGATTTTGATTATTTGTAAAACCAAAAATATTATTTAAAAAATTAATATATTTATTTACCATATAAATTTCAATATTTTGTGTAACCCGATTTCCATAATTTACTGAAAATATAATTGGTACAAAATTATGTTTATATGCAAAAGCATATGTTAATAATGTACAAACCATTGAATCAACACCTCCAGAAACGGATATACCAATATAATTATGGTTGATTTTAAATATATTCATTGCTTGATAAAGCGAAGTTTCAAATATTTTGTAAATCGTTTCATCATAAATAGGTTTAAATAATTCAATATCATTAAATGATAATGTTTCTTCAATTTTTGGTGATAAATTTTCATCTAATATTGAATTAATTGTTGGATTCAGATAACCATTATTATTAATATACAACAGATTTTCTTTATTATTGATTTTAGCCAATGAATTAAGAGAAGCTTGATAAAAACGTCTATAAATTGGTAAATTATTATTATATCTCCATTTTTGGACAATATTAATAACCTCTTCAATATGAACTTTATCAAATGTATGTCTATATACTAATAGTATAAAAATACGTTGCTCAGGAGCATAGCTTTCTAAAATAACAGTATTTGAAATAATTGATTTAGCAATAACGTAAGCACGATTAAAATAAGGTGTATGATCTAAATGATGTACTCTACAAATATGACGACCAATTTGGTCATATAATAAAATAAGTCCTAATGAATTATTTTTATACTCTTTTGTTAAAAAGTAATCATCATTTTCGTAAGTAAAAATAGAATCACATAATGGTTTATATGTTTCTGTTATTTTAATATCATCTTCAGGTGAAGCATCAAACCAAAATTGCGGATTAGAAAACCAAAAGTTAATAAGTTCAATTGAATTAAATTCCATTTTATTTACGTTATATTATATTTTTTATAATAGTTTTTAAAAAATATATATTTTAAATATTAATAAAATCAATTTTTAAATATAATAGCTTTATTAAAAAATTATTAATATAACGTAAACTAAAATAAATAATAAAAAAAATTGACACTACATATCTTTTAATTTTTATTTTCTTAAAGTATATATTAGCAAGTATTAGTGAAAGGCGTCAAAAACCAATTACTAATATGCTCAAGCAAGATAAATGACTTCAAAAATCATTTATTGAGTGGAAAGTGGCTACCTCATAAAATAATAAAAATTATAATTAAAATTAAAATGCAATGTGTTCCGAACTTTTCTTTTTGAACATATATATAAATAAATTAGATTTATACATAAAAAGATTATTTTTTATAATAAAGCACAAATAACAATGCACGGAACACAATCTATTTTATATTTATGATTATTTTTATGATTATTTTATTAATGTTTTTTTATATTATTTATAAAAAAATGTTTTATGAGTGTCTCCTATTATATATATTGCTATATATAATATTCAACGATTTTGTATTGCTACAAAACCAGTCCATAATATAAATATTGCTATTTATATTACTTTCCAATCAGTAACTTATAAAAAATAAAATTAAAATATACTATCCATCAATTTTTTTTATTATAATTATTATTTAATAATTTAATAATTTAATTATTTTAATCATTTAATCATTTACTTTTATTTATTTTATATAAAAATAATATATAAAAAAAATTGATAGATAGTATATTTTAATTTTAATTTTTATATATTATTGATTAGCAAGTATTAGTAATTGGCCTCAAAAACCAATTATTAATATGCTCAAGCAAGATAAATGACGTCAAAAATCATTTATTGAGTGGAAAGTGGCTACCTCATAAACAAAAAAATTATAATTTAATGAAGTTAAAAGAAAATAATATTAATATATATATTATATATTAAAAATGGAAAAAGAAATAAATAAATCATATATATGTTATATGATTCATCATAATTTTCAAAATACTTATGTTGGTATTACAAATGATTTTAATCATCGTTTAAAACAACATAATGGAATTATAAGCGGGGGAGCAAAAGCAACAAAAAAATTTGAAGATTGGACTTTAGGTTTTTATATATCAGGATTTGAAGAAAAGAATAGTGCATTATCTTTTGAATGGCATATGCATCATCCAAATGGAAAACGTAAAAAAGATAATAATTCAAAAAATTATTATGGAGTATTTGGAAGATTACGAGCTTTATGTGAAGTATTAGCACACGATAAATTTGAACATATTGTAGAAAAATTAAAATTAAATATAAAACGCGATTTATATGAAGCAGTCAAAAAAGAAAATAATGAATTATTTGAGCTTTTTCATTCTTTTATTGAAGTACATATTATTGAGTAATTGATTAAATAGCTTTTGTTCTTCTTTATTAACATATAAATTTCCATCTACGCTACATAAATATTGATGATTTCGGGTATATTCTACATTATAATAGTTAAAAACTATTTTATGAGTACTATTATTTTTATAAAAAGAGCCAAAAGCTTTGCATAAATGTTTATTATTTTTGAATAAATAATGAATACATGTATCACAATATTTCATTTTAAAATTATTTTTATATATGTTTTTTAATAAATTCTCTTTAATCTCATTTTTTTATAAAATTTATTTATTTACGATAATTATTTATAAACAAATAAAAAATTTACAGTAAATATGTTATAAAATAAAAAATCTATAATATAATTGATTTATTATACGTTTGCTTTTTAGCAAATATATAATATTTCAAAATTAAAATAGGATAATAATATTTTAATCGAAATATAACAAAGCTAATTTGACTAACTTAATGTTTACGTAATAAACATAAGCTAATTTAATATTTATTAAATAAACAAATTAAATAGAATTAATAACTCTATTTTTTATAGAATAGATTTGCACAAATGTGCTACATATTTAATGCCTTTGTGTCTGCAAATTTAAACTACTACATTTGTAGTATTTAAAACCGCAGGATACATTATTATTTTTAAGAAAAGAATTATATAAATATTAAATACATTTATATAAAGATGAGTATTAAAGTATGTGAAAAAAGATTATATACTCCTGCACGTATGTGTGGTAGTTTGGTTTAAAAACCAAAGTATAATTTAGGATTGAGTATTTAACAATACTCGCATATCTATTTAAAGGATTTTATAAAACAAAAAAAAGAAAAAATTAATAAAGAGTATTATATGGTATTTCAGATTTGTAATGTACATAAACATCATATGGTTTTCTATATGATGGATTAATAACAGATGGGATTGATTTTTTAGTAACTTTTTCAAAATTATTCTTTTTAAAGAAAGCTTGTGATTGACTATTATCTTTATGAATTTTAATCCATACATTTGATTGATTATTCATATCTAAAATCATATTCAAAAAATTTGAACCAACTCCTTTATTTTGATAATTTTCATTAATAGCAATTACCATTAAATATACTATTACTTCTCCAGTATCTTCATCGTCATAGTAAAAATTACAAGATGATACACCAACAAGTTCATTTAAATTGTAATATAAATAAATATTTTTGTACATTGCGTGATTTCCATATAATTTTAAAAAATCATCTTTATCAAATCCTTCATTTGGAAGAATTTTGTTAATAAATTCAAGTACAATATCAATTTTATCATCTAATTCATCTTGATTATATACTTCTAAACGTGTATTAAAAATATTATTCATTTTATTTATAAATATTTGATTAATATTTTATAATACTTTTTTAAATAAGAAAAGAACCCTTTTATTTTTATAAAAATTAAAAATCATTTTTTATTTTATTTTTATTTTTATTTTATTTTTAAAAACTTTTTTTTATAAAAAAAATATTTTTTATAAAAATTATGAGTATAAAAAGATTATATATATTATTATTTAAAATAAATAAAGATTAAAAAAAAAACTTTTTTTTAAAAATGGGTGAAGAAATTGATATTAGTGAAATGCTTGAAGTAATGAAAAAAGCAAATATTGACCATAATATTAGCGAAAGTACAATGAATGAATATGAATCAACTTGTAAAGAATATATTGATTATTTTAAAAGTATTTTAGAATCTATTAAAAAAGAGCGTGATTATATTAAAAAGAAAGAAGAAGAAGAACTCAAAAAGAAAGAAGAAGAACGAAAGAAAAAGGAAGAAGAAGAACGCAAAAAACGTGAAGAAGAAGAACGCAAAAAGAAAGAATCTGAAGCATTATTTATAAACGATTTAACATATAATCCAACGAATTTAAAGAAAGCTATTCATATTAATGATTTAGTTCATCAATTACTTAATGTTAAACAAATTGAAATTTTGGAACGTGTTAAACGTCGTTCATTAGATGATCAAATGTATTTTGTAGATTTTGAAAAAAATAGTCGTATGGACAATGCTAAATATAAAGCGCTAATGGGAACATTTACAATTCTTGGAACATTGAATAAACAAGGAGTACGAAGTGAATATAAAGTGGATTTATTTAATCCAGAAGTATATGGAGCAGACAAAAAGATATTTAATTGTGATTGTCCAGCACATCGTTTTAAAAGTAGTCAAGATAATACAGTATGTAAACATATTTCATTTATAATGTGTCGTGTGCTAGGATATGCAACAGTTGATTTTTTTAAAACATTTACATTAAATAAAGATGAAGTAGCAATGATAATGGATAAAATGAGTGCTCAAAGAGAAGCAATTATGATGAATGTTGAATTAAATCGTATGAAAGATAGTTGTAATGCGGTTGATAATAGTTTAATTATAAGAAGAAAGATTTTAAATAAAGATTCATATTTAAATAGTACAAGAGCTGTTGATGAAGAAGATTGTCCAATTTGTTTTGATGTAATTGAAAAAGATGTAAATCGTGTAAATTGTCCAGATTGTAAGAAACATGTACATAAAGAGTGTATGGAAATATGGTTATCAAGAAATAGTAGTTGTGTACATTGTAGAAGTGACAAATGGAAACATTATAAAGATTGTTTTACAAAAAATAAAAGTATAGAATTATTTGATTAAAAACTATTTCGTAAAAATTACATAATTTATTTTTCGTAAAAAATAAAGTAATATAAATGGTAATAAAATTTTTATTTTTTAAGAAAAATAAAAATTTATATATAATAAATGTAATAATATAAAAAATGTCAGTAAATCGTAAATCGCGTTCACTTTTAAGTAAAAATGATTTTTCAATTATTTCATTAGCTCCATTAAGCGCAAATGTGTCAGGTAAATCTGTAGGAACTGAATTAACAATAGGTACATCAGGTCAATTAGATGTAAAACGTACGGATGGTAATGTTGCTGCACCAGTACAACAAACTTTAAATTTAATAGATTTAAATGCAATTACAGCAAATGTAAAAACTTTAATGAATGGTAATATTAATGTTCATGGTAATTTATCAGCTGGAAATGCTATAACAACAATGGATACAAACTATGATGTACGACTAAATGGTTATTTACATTTAGGATTAAGTAATGATTATGATGCAAATAAATTAGGAGTTGTTACGGTAACAACGGATGATAGCTCAAATGTATTTTCAATGGCATTTGTAAGAAAAAATAATTATGTATGGCAAATGGGGTATAAAAGTGATGGAACAAATGATTTTTATATTCACGATGGAAGTATGGGTATGAAATTAACTGCAACAAATTCACAATCTTGGTCATCAGTATCAGATGAGCGATTTAAAAAGAATATTGAACACATAGATAATTGTTTAGAAAAAATATATAAAATGAAAGGTGTTTATTACAATTATAAAATAGAAGAAGAAGGAGCACCAAGAAAGATAGGAGTAATTGCACAAAATGTATATAGTCAATTTCCAGAGTTAGTAGATGTACCAGAAAATCCTGAAGAAGCAATGAGTGTAAGATATAGTGAATTAACACCAGTTTTAATAAATGGTATTAAGGAATTATATGATTTATATAAAGAATTAAAAAATGAAATAAATAATATGAAATAAAAAATTAAAAATAAAAATTAAAAATAAAAATAAAAATTAAAAATTAAAAATAAAAATAAAAATTAAAAATTAAAAATTAAAAATAAAAATTAAAAATATAATTTATATTTATTTTTTGCTAAATATAAATTTAATAGGAAAAAAAATATATTTTTAAGATTATGCGTTTATTTTTCTCGAAAAATATATAAATATTATAATTAAATTAAATAATTAAATTTTTTTTTTCGTAAATGATAAAAAAAATATATTTAAAGATTAATAAACATATCATCAATTATGTCTCGTGTTACAATTAATCCGAACAATCTTAAATTAGTTACTTTAAGTGGTACTCAACAAAGTACTCTTAGTGTTGCAAATATTATTTCATTAAATACCATTACTGGTAATAATGAAATAGCTTTAAGTAATGTATCAGTAGGCAATATTATAAATTCAAAATTAATTACTTCATCAAATATTTCAACAAATTATATGAATGTAAGTAATGTTGCCGAAGTTGATAAATTAATAGTTTCAGGTACATTAACATCAAATGCATCAATTTTAGGTACAAATGCATATTTTAATAATTTAAATATGAATAATGGAAATGTTACAAGTATAAATAATTTAACAAGTACAAATGCAAATATTACAGGTTCTATCATAGGCACAAATATGTATTTAAATGGTATTAACTTTGTAAATGGTGCAGGTACATTTTCTTCAAATGTAACTGCTAATAGTTCAAATATTGGTTCAATTAATTCAGGAACTATTAATTCAAGTAATGTTACAATATCAAATGCTTTAAATACAAAGAATGCAAATGTATCAGGTAATTTAGGTGTAAAGAATTTATTTACAAATGGTGCTTATTTTATTGATAGTGGTGTAGTTTTTACTGCAAATGTTACAATGAATAATGCAAATATAAGTAGTTCAAATGTATCTTCATTATTTGTAAATAATGAAACAGTTTATGGTAGTTTAGTAGTTACAAATAATACTGATAGTACAATTATTAGTAATGGTGATTTAACAAGTAAAAATTTAAGTTTAAATGGTGATTTAACATCATTAAATCTAAATATTGGTAATACAATGACTGTTGCAGGTGCAGTAACAATGGGTCAATTAACATTAACAAATGGTGATGTAAATTTAAATAATGGTCGTTTTAATGCAACTTTTGGTAATATTGGAACTTTAACTGTAAACAATATATTAAATGTAAATGGTATTAATGCAAATAATGCAAATATTATTACAAGTGGTAATCTTCAAGGTGGTAATTTAAATGTAGGTAATATTAATTCAACAAATGTACGTGCAAGTGCAAATATTGTAACAACAAATTTAACAGCAAATGTTGTAAACTTAGGAAGTGGTAATATTAATACAACTGGTTTTGTAACAGTAACATCAACAGTTATTTCATCATCTTTAAATACTGGAAGTGGTACAATTTCTACATCAGGAAATGTAACTGCAGGTAATGTTATTACAAATAAATTAATTGTAAATGGCGATTTCTCAACAACTTATACTTTATCATCAAATGTAGCAAATATTAATAATGCAAATATTTCAGGTAATCTTAATGCAGGTAATATTAATGCTTTAAATATGTTTATTACATCAAATATTGCTGCGGGTAATATTATTACAGGTGCTAATTTAACTTTATTGGGAAATGTTGTTACAAAAGGTCTTAATTTAGGTACATCTGGTTTAACTACTGAAGGTGATATTAATGCAGGTAACGTTGTAAGTACTTCATTATATGTAAGAAATAATGGTAGTATTATTACAACAGGTAATATTAATGCAGGTAGTGGTACAATCAATGGTAATTTAGTTGTAGGTGGTAATTTACGTGTAAATGGTGAAAGTAGATTAAATGGAAATGTTTCTGTAAGTGGTAACTTAACAACATATGAAGCAAATGTAAATACATTAAATGCATCAACTATTAGTTTTACTGATGCAAATGTAAATGGTACTCTTAACTTTAATAGTGGTCGTACAATTATTACAGGAAATAGTATTACAACTGGTATTATAAATGCTGTTGAAATGAATGCAACTACATTAACAGCAAGTGGTACAATGAGTGTTGGTACATTAAATGCTCAAAATGGTAATATTACAACAAGTGGTAGTATAAATGGTGTAAATGGTGTTTTTACATCAAATGTTGAAACTGCAAATCTTATTGTTACTTATGCTATTTATGCTCCAAATGTAGTTATTGCAAATGGTGCAACAATGAATGGTAATATTGAAACTGCAAACTTAAATGTTTCGGGTATTCTTACTGCAAATAAAATAGAAAGTAGTAATATTCAAGATATATTAGATCTTAAACAATCAAATATTGGTACTTCTGCTTTATATGGAAATATTGATACATTAAATTATTTACTTTCACGTGATGCTGCTGATAATCTTTATTTAGGTGACCGTGTATTAGGTAACATTTATATTGGTAGTCCTTCAACCACAAGTCAAAAGATTTATATTGGTAGTACAAATGATACAGTTGTTATTCAAGGTGCTATTACAAATGTATTATCAACAAATACTCAATTTAGTGATAGTACATTAACTTTAAATAAAGGCGGTGTTTCAGTAGCTGGTAGTGGTTTATTAATTGAAAATAATGGTTCAACAGTAGCTTCAATGATATTAAATAATTATGGTAAATTTGTATTTAGTGATGTTTCTGGTCGTACTTATGATTTAGCAAATATTGCTGATGGTAATTTCCCTCAAATATATGCTACTGGTAATATTCAAGCAAATAATAATATTACAACATATGGTAATTTATATGTAAATAATGCATATGCTACAAATAAAGTAACTTCAACAAATTTACTTGTAAATTCAAATGTAACTACTTCAAATCTTATTGTATCTAATTTAGTTAATACTTCTTCACTTACTTCAAATGAAGCAAATGTAAGTACATTAACAGTTACTTCTTCATTATCTTCAAGTAATGTAACTGTTACAAATAATGTAACTACTCAAAATATGAGTATTACAAATAATGCTACTATATCAGGAAATGTAAATATTAGTAATACTTTAAGTGGTAATGTTATTAATATTAGTAATAATAGTAATGGTTCTAATGTAATTTTAAGTAATACTTTAACTTCAAATGCAATTGATACTAATTCTATACAATTAAATGCTGGTAATTTAAATACAACTGGAACAATAATTGCTAAAGATATTATAATTGATAATGGAAATGTAAGTACATTAGATGCTAATTATGTATTTAAAGTAAATGGTTATACTCACTTTGGTATTGATGATAATTATGACCAAAATAAATTTGGTATAGTAACTATTACGACAGATGGTAATAGTGAACCATCATCATTAGCCTTTGTACGAGAAAATAATTATGTATGGCAAATGGGTTATCAAGATAATAGTAATGATTTTTATATTTATGATGGAAATGTTGGTGTAAAATTAACAGCAACAAATGCTCAATCGTGGTCATCTGTATCAGATGAACGATTTAAGAAAAATATTGAAACAGTTGATAATTGTTTAGAAAAGATTGAAAATATTAGAGGTGTATATTATAATTATAATAGTGATAAAGAAGGAAGTCAAAGAAAAGTAGGTGTAATTGCTCAAGAAGTAATTCAAAGCATTCCTGAAATTGTAGATGTTCCTGAAAATGAGAATTCACCATATACAGTAAGATATCAAGAATTAGCACCAATTTTATTAAATGCTATGAAAGAAATTATTGTAGAAATCAATAATCTTAAAAATGAAATATCTTTATTTGTTTAAAAATAAAAAT
>JACCDW011567139.1_pt1 | contig 18053 bp, 20 predicted proteins | sample 7449781 | NCBI WGS metagenome assembly JACCDW01 (sample SAMN15323449, study PRJNA562643) | freshwater metagenome | isolation source: river surface water | place: USA:Blue River Watershed | collected 2017-08-18
TCATTGAGCCTCCTGAGGGATTCGAACCCACGACATCCTCATTACAAGTGAGGCGCTCTGGCCAGCTGAGCTAAGGAGGCCTATTTTGTACCGAAGGAGGGACTCGAACCCTCACGTACTAAGACATTAGTTCCTAAGACTAACGTGTCTACCATTCCACCACTTCGGCAAGTGTTGAGCGAGAGACGAGATTCGAACTCGCGACCCCAACCTTGGCAAGGTTGTGCTCTACCAACTGAGCTACTCTCGCAATAATAAACCTTCTACGCTCACCGTAGGTTTGGATTTTACAGATGGTTTGTTCCCCATCACCTGTTATGAGTGCACCATAGAGCAGGGTCCATTACAGAGTACCTTGAGACATTCAACCTTCCTATTGTGGTTGCGACCCACTTGGAAGTCAAGGTTCCTTTCATCCGCGCTAATCGGACTTCTGTAAGGTTTATTTGAGCGGGTGGAGAGAATCGAACTCTCGTCCTTAGATTGGAAGTCTAATATAATAATCCACTATACGACACCCGCATGTTTCGAGTTAGAGTAGTCACGGCCACCTCTAATCCTTCTAACTCTTGATATAATCGTGGCAAGATGTGGCTCGACCCTAATTATACCCGTTTAATTTTGTGGGTGGATTCAGACGCGTTCTGTCCACCGAGACCTCGTCGTTAGCTTTCGCCAGAGCGGAACCGAGACACCTTTTCTTTTTGAACTCTCAATCGGTTTATTAACCTGATTTATAAGAGTGAAATTTCTTTCACCTGACTTGAGAGTTCCTGATAAAACTTCTCTCATCATTCTTTGTTTTACTCGTTTATTTTAGTTGCGGGGGTGGGAATCGAACCCACGTGATTGAGCTTATGAGACTCAGCTGGAACCATCTCCAGTCCACCCCGCTATGTTGCGGTCCCACGGGGAATCGAACCCCGAACTCAGCCGTGACAGGGCTGCATTATAGCCGTTTAACTATGAGACCGTTATTGTGGAGACAGTGGGAATCGAACCCACCACACTTTCCTTGCAAAGGAGAATCGCCGAGCCTTGGTACATGTGTCCCCATTTTTTTTCACCAACATGTCAAAGAACATTCTTTAAATCAACACCACAAAGTTACAAAACTTTTTTCATTCCGACAAGCCCTAAAACAAAAAACCCACCTTTTTAGAGGTGGGTTCTGTATTATATAGTCTTAACTTTATATCATACCTTACCCACCCGAGTAGAATCTGTTGTCCCCTCAGCTAAGCCTAATAGTATGATATTTAAATTTTTCATTTGCGGTATTCCGTGTTTCTAATTAAATATATCTAAATTTTAAAAAGTGTCAATATTATAATAAAAAAATTTTGTAGATTGTGAAAAGTTACCTATATTTGTACTTATAAAACATTTTTACATATGAAATCTCTATTTTTATTTTTGTTCGTAACCCTTTCATCAGTTTGTTTTTCACAAAATGTTGTTTTCGATTCGGTGATGGTGGGAAATATTGTTAATGACTCAACGGTAGTTTGGGATAACACCTATACTCAAAAGTCAACTGAAGTTGTTATAACTGATACTTCAGTAGTAATCAACTCACAAAACTTTATGTTTATCAATCGTGAGAAATCAAACGACGAAAGTATTTTTGTTTACACAGCGTTTAACCCTGTTAGTAACGAAAAAATTCTTATCACATATTTTGTTGATTGTAACCAAAAATTAACTTTGATTTTGGACCGTGGTGATAAGTCGTACTACTTTAATAAGTGATTAGGGTGCGGTGACTTGACTACCCTTTGGTAATACTTTATTGATAATATCACCAACTTTATAAGTTATTGAGTTATATACAAAGTTCTTCAATACTGAATAAGTACCATCGGTATTCTTTTTTACCTCACCTCCACTTACTTTATTACTTAGAACTTGTTCAGATGATAACGTTCCTGTGGTTACGGCAGCAAAACTAATTTTTCTACCTGTAGTTGTTCCTGTTGTTGTAGTTGTTTTTTGGCCAGTTTTACCACCAGCATCGGCACTTTTAGTTGGGGTTCCACCACCACCTGAAATTAAGTTACCACATTTATCTATGGTAATTAAATCAGCGTCATTATTATTTGGGTAAGTATCAACCGTTTTAACACCATCAGTATTGTGAATTGTGATGTGTGGTACGTCTTGGTGACATCTTCCTGCGGCGTCATCGAAACCTGTTGAGGTACACTTCATTTTTATATTAATGGAGTTTTTATCGGGAGACGCATTCATTATCTTATTAACTATAGAGGCACTATTCAATGTGAAATAGTTCATTCTTTTTCCACCAATATCACTTTTTCTACAATCTAATGAACCACCACCGTTATTCATATCGGCGTAAGGTTTACCTTCACCACAAGTAGTACCAAAACCAGTTGTTAATGCAATACCATTGGCTAAGATTTGGAATCTCGCAGCATTACATCTATGTCCTAAACTTAAATCATCGTAATGAACACCAATCTTAACATTAAAAGTACATTGGTTAGGACCTAAATCAGGAACTATCGTAAACTTAATTTTAGTAAATTGGTCATTGTTATACCCGGTCTTTAGTTTTACATATTCAGCATTTTTTGGATTTACCGTTTTTTGTTCATCTGTAGACCTATTCCATTTTTTGTAATCGTCCCAACCACCTGAAGGTATTGCTGTGGTTTTAGCATCGTCAAAATATAAAACAACCTCAGGTTCTTTGGAAATTAATTTGTTTGTAACCAACCCCTTTAATTGTGCTTTAACATACTCGGAAATTTTATCTTTTCTTTTTTGAGATAACCAACCTATTGATTTCTGCCCAGTACCACCTTCAGTATCATAATTTGGTATAATCGATTCACCTGCGTTAATAACAACTCTAGGAATAAAACCTTTGTTTTTACTTAAAAACTCAATTGCTTTATCGATGATTGGTTTTAGTTTTGCGGTGTTATCGTATGCAACGCCTGATTTATCAGTCCCATCTAACGAATAATATCCCGCGGGATACTTACTAATAACTTGGGCGGTACCACCGCTAGGTGCTGTAAATTGCTCATTCAACAATCCATACATTTCGAGGATTTGTTTTTTTTCTGATTCGGCTAATAAAAAACGTTTGTAACTCATTAAAGATATTTTATTAATAAATACTTTAAAACTAAAAAAGTGTCGTTTCCGACACTTTTTTAGTTCTGAGTGAAGGCTTTATCCGCCCAAGTTTTAGCTCCCATACGTTCCCAAATCATCATATCACACATCTCAGGGAAAGATTCTCTCATGGTTCCTACGGTCAAAGACTCCAAGAATCCTTTGTCGATTCCGTGCCATTTACCACCTTTGGTTGTGAATACGTTCATCCATTGACCGTACTCATTTTTAGCTTGGATATTTACAAGAGAGTTTTTCTTATACCCACGAATGATGCTTGCGGGAGTTCCTTTTGTGTCGTGAATATTGATGAATCCTGCGCGACATTTACCAGCGATTCGGAATTCATATTCTGCGTTCACATCTTTAAGGTGGTTAGAAACCATAACATCAATCACCTTATCTTTGATACGAGTCTTGAAACTTCCGTAGAATACGTCTCCTGCCATTACGCCTTCAGTAACTTTGATAATTGGGGTGGTTGTGTTTGTAGTTGTCATATTTGTATCGTTTTGTGAATACAAAGATATGGCAAAAATACGAATCCGCCAAATGTTTTTTTAAAATAATGACGAATATCTGTATTGTAGGGGAATTGCCAATCCAAACCCCCAATATCTCTTTTCTGAAATACTATAAGTTACTGACACATCCCAATGGTTCCTATTCTGTGTTAATAACTTTAAAGGATGTAATTTAATCCAAATCTCAGGTCTTAAATCTTTATTAGTATTAGGTAATGTGTTGAATTTAATACCTGTTCCGATAACAATACCATTTTTCAATATACCGTAGTTAATACCAAACCTATCCAAATAGGGATTGGGGTTCATAGTGTTAACAGGGTTTGGTACAATAAACATATTATAACCACCACCTGCGTGAATCCCCCATCCCTTACCGTCAGAGTTTTCCATAGATAACATGAAACTACCTTCATCAGGGAAATAAGTTATACCTGAGTATTGACCCCACAGATTAATCGTGAGGAATAACATAATGGTTGTAATAATTGTTTTCATTTTGTGGGCCAGGTAGGATTCGAACCTACACCCTCCGAAGAGACTAGTTTTACAGACTAGCGAGCGGACCAACTGCTCAACTGACCCAAGTTAGGAAAGGGGAGGATGGTTCAGTGGACAACCCCTTTTATGATTGGCATTACTTTGGTGTGTACCTGCAAACTCCGATGATACCGACCGATACACACTCTCGTGTCATAGGTATCACCCTTCCCCAATCAACCTTCGCTCCCCCACCTGGATTCGAACCAGGGACCCCTTGATTAACAGTCAAGTGCTCTAAACCGCTGAGCTATAGAGGAATATTTGCACGGATAGAAGGACTCGAACCTCCACCAACAGTTTTGGAGACTGGGATGCTACCATTACACCATATCCGTGTATATTTGAGGTCAGAGAGGGATTTGAACCCCCGAATAATGGATTTGCAGTCCACCCCTTTAAACCACTCAGGCATCTGACCATTTTAGTAGGTTCACCAGGACTCGAACCTGGACCGACTGCTTAGAAGGCAGTAGTTCTATCCCTTGAACTATGAACCCGTGGTGTCCCCGACAGGACTCGAACCTGTGACTCCCTCATTAAAAGTGAGGTGCTCTAAAACCAACTGAGCTACGAAGACATAATTTACAGCTCAAAGTCTATGAGTTTGTAGCTCATAAACGCCCACATTTGAGCCGTATTGTAGTCAGGGTTGGGCTCGAACCAACGACCTTCTGCGTATCAGGCAGACGCTCTAAACCAACTGAGCTACATGACTATTTGGTCGGGATAGCAGGGGTCGAACCTGCCGCCTCGTGTTCCCAAAACACGCGTCTCTCCCCGAGACTATATCCCGTTATTCTCTTTCTGCGGAAGGTGAGGGGCTCGAACCCTCGCGCCGTTGCCGACCTATCAGTTTAGCAAACTGACCCCTTCACCAACTTGGGTAACCTTCCTTTCGTAGTCTCCTTGGGATTCGAACCCAAACTTTATCGTCCGTAGCGATAGGTGCTAATCCGTTACACCAAGAGACTAAGTGGCGGAAGCGAAGGGAATCGAACCCCCAATACGTTGCCGTACTACTTGTTTTCAAGACAAGCTCCTCGTCCATTCGGACCACTTCCAAGTTATAGGTCGCGGGGAACCCATCTTCCGCTTCTTACTAGATTCTTGTGGTTTACTTACTTAAGTTCATACCGTTACCACTAGGGAACCCAACCTATTTGGGTGATTAACGGGAATCGAACCCGTGACAACTTGAACCACAATCAAGTGCTCTGCCAACTGAGCTATAACCACCATATAAAACCCCACTTCATCGGGTTAATGGACCGACTGCCATACGGGAGTGGGGGTCTCCTGTCAATTCAGGACTCCGTGGGAAGGGTGGGAATCGAACCCACATGGCTGGATTTTCAGTCCAGTGCATTGACCAACTTTGCTACCGTCCCAAGTCTGTAACATAATGGTTTATAGATTGGATGTGTGTACGCCTACATCACATTTAGTCCTCTCATTAGGAAATACCGTTCTAATTTCCTCCTGTCTACCAACCAGGCCGTTTTCATGTTACATTGTGGTGTGAACGGGAATCGAACCACGTGGCACGTAGGGTTTCAATCTACTGCTCTACCATCTGAGCTACCACACCAAATATTGTTGATAGTGTTGGAGTACCCGTCTCGCTCCAATCTTAACAGCTTTCCTGAGTTTTATGAGGCCTCGGCTGAAAGGGTGATGAATTCCGATTCCACTCAGGATTGTCGACATCCGTTGAGTGGGGAAAACCACTATCAATATCTTAAGTCAAAGAACATTTTCTCTTTTCTCAGGGGGTGTGGGTCACCAACTTACCAACTCCCACACCCCCGTCATTTGTTTTACAAAGTTACAAAACATTTTCCATTCCCACAAGCCCCTTTCTAATTTTTTATTCACTTCCGAGTTTGTCACTGTTTTACTACCGACTTTGTCACGGTTTTACTACCGAGTTTGGCATTTTGTAGTCCCTGTAGGATTCGAACCTACGACGACTTGCATGTAAGGCAAGGACTCTACCACTGAGCTAAGGAACTATTAAGTTGCGTGTTCGGGGTTCGAACCCGATTGACCTTCCTTATGAGAGAAAGTTCTTTTCCTCTAAGCCACGCAATTTATGTTGTCAGGGGAGGATTCGAACCTCCGTTACATGTGCCAAAAACATGTGTCCTGCCACTAGACGACCCGACAATTTAATACAACCAATATGTCAAAGAACATTAAAACAAAAAACCCCGAACTTTGTAGGTTCGGGGTCTATATTCAGTGTTTTAGTTTTTACTTAATCTTAACTTACACAATTTTCCGAACCAATAATAGATACACGCGGATACCAGCAATTTCTAAATTGCGACTGACTGATAATGACCATATGTTTATTATTAGTTTTCATTGTATAATTCTTTTTAATCTATAACTATCACAAAGTTAGTAAAAGTTTTCTAATTGTCAAATATTTTTTAAAATCTTTTTGAGATATTTCGAATTATCTCTTCTTCATCATTGGATAACATAACCCTATTCTTGATTAGTTTATCCATAATCTCATCCCACTCCAAATCTAAAACACTTTTCTTATCATCGGGTGTTGAGATTGCCGTTCGACTAATATAACCACTATCAACTAAAGATTCTATTAGTTCTTTAATCTCCCTTTCAGAACAATTATCAATAAATTCATCAGGGTCAATGTCAATGTAAGTTTCAAATTCTGGCATATGATTTATTATTTTAAATTTAACTTTGATTTACAACTATTACACAATTCGTGAGTATCCAAACCGTGTGACTTCATCAAACAAGATTGGTTATTACAGTGCTCCAATCCAAAGTTGTGAGCCATTTCATGTTTTACCGTATGAGACAATGCCGATGGGATATCACGACCATTCATTCTCATTTGGTGAGTACTTACAACACATGTTGGTGTGTTAAGACGAGCATGTCCACTAATCAATGAGGTCTGTTCGTCACTCACACAAAGTGGTTCGCTAGTAACATATACATGTCGATTCACTTGGTCATGATTACTTATTGTTAATACTCTGTAAGCCATAACGTTTTCACCTACATAATAGAAATTACTTGGGTTAGAAAATTCATTACCAATCACACAATCCAAACCGTAGAAAGATTTTATGGAATTTTTTACGGTAATCAAATCTGACTGTGAATACTCACCAAAACCGTGGATGTAAACAACACCATTAGTGACGGATTTTACTTCAGTTTTTGTTTCACTAACATCGACATCGTTTAACTCACCAATTTTTTCAGTTGTTTTGGTTTTAGGATTGTAATATACACCATGTTGCTTATCGTACTCAGCGGCAAATTTGAATAAGTTATAGTCATACTTACCAAGTTTTTCATGGATACCCATGATTAACACGAATAATATACCGACGATTACTACGTCTTTAAGAAATGAAGGTTTTTGATTTAGTTCCATGATTCAAAATTAATACTTTTTTTCGAATCCACCAAAAAAATTATTGATTTTTTAAAAATTCTTTAGATAAAGTTGTTAACAATTCAGGATTGTACTTCCATTCCTTCCAAACGTCAAAATCTTTTAACTTCTCTAAAACTTCGTTTGGGATTAATGTAAACCCTTCAGGTGCAATACCATTATATTTGTTATAACCCGAATATTCGATTCGTTCTTGAATCATTTTATCGTATTCTTCAGAATTGACGAACTTATTATGTTCATCCTCTAATATATTGTCCATATACCGTTTTAATTTAGTAGGCTCACCAGGACTCGAACCTGGAATAGAAGCTTAGAAGGCTACTGTTATATCCCTTTAACTATGAGCCCATTGGTTAAATCTTTTTAACCTGATACTTGTGTCCCGAATCTGAATTCAATTCAAACAAGGACCTCATTTCTTCAGCCTGTTCCTCAGTCTCAAATTCCATAACTTCACCATGATTATCCAAAATGATAACCGGTAACTTCACCTCAGAAGTTTGTTGTTTTACAAATTTTAAAATTACATACATAATACCACAAATTTAAGAAACTAATTTTAATTTGACAAGACTATCTAATTCTTTTACCCCCAAAAACATTTGGAATTTGATTTTTACTATTTGGTTTCTCAAACTTCATTTTTCTGACTTGTGAAGCAACAGACTCTTTTCTAAGTTGTTGGATTTGATTTCGATTATTCGGTAAGTTTTGTGTTACGATAATTTCTTTAGGTTGTTTTGGTGTTTCTTTGTTAATAACCTCATTAATCTTATCATAGTTGATATTTGTATTAATTCGATGAGGGTTAAATGGTTTATCTTTAATCGACCCTAAAGCTTTATTTAACAAATCAATTGATTTAGGTTCTTCCGATAATTCAGAAATAATATGAGAACCATCCTCATCAGATATTATAACGACTTTCTCATATTTTGGTAATGAATATATATGACTAGCAGTTCTTCTTTGTAATTTAGAATCCTTTATAGCTCCTTTATCAGAATACGATTGATTCTCATGCCAAGTGTACTGATAAGTAACCTCATCTAAATAATAGTAGTGCTCATTTCCTGACATCTCTAACATCGGTAATCCAATCCCTATATCTACAGCGGCTTTTAAATATTCACCATCATATTTCAAATGTTCATCCTTTATTAGTCTAAATAAAAACGCTCGATAAGTTCTTAAATGAGAAAAATTCCATGTGGTTTTTCGGGCATTGTCCGCATCAGCTCTTCCATATTTCATAGACCTACCATGTTTATCCACCCATTTTGAACCACAAATCCATACATCATCATTCATGTATACTTTGTTGATTAAACCTAATACATGGTTATTATATAGCTGGTCATCACCATCAATCTCAATAATAACATCGTTCCATTTAATTGAGTAGTTGTTTCGTATAGTATCTATGAAATTTTTACACTTAAATTTTTTCTCGGTATTTTTTATAAGTATGAACCTACTATCTCCGTCAATAGCTTGTTTGGCAATTTCATATGAAGAATCTGTTGACATATCATCAATAAAATAAGCCTTAAAGTTTGTGTAATATTGATTTTTTAAAGAATTAATACAGTCTGAGACATATTTCTCGGAATTCCAAAATGTTGATACGATTACTAAATTCATAAAAAAGTACTATAGGTATTTATAAATAGGGGTTTAAACCATATTATTAATACTATTAGAAATATAATGTCAGAAAATCAATTTTACATACCAAAATCAAGAGTTTTCCATTCAATTCCGTGGAACAGTGATAAAAATATTGGTAAATCATATAACGAAACCATGTCAATGGTTGACGACAATGATTGGGTTTGTTTTTTGGATGGTGATGCAGTACACACGACCCATTTCTTCGGGACTTACATTGAATCGGTTATTAAGTCGAACCCGGGTTATTCACTTTTTACTTGTTATACAAATAGAGTTAATTGTAAATGGCAATTAGCTCCGAATGTTGAGTGGACAAATAATGACCAATCTTATCATAGAGGTATTGGTGAGAGATTGTGGTCAGAAAATAAAACTTCAGTTATTGATGTAACCAATTTATCACCATTAAGTGGTGTTCTTATTTTAATTAGAAAAAAATCTTGGGAGCTTGTCGGTGGATTTAAAGAGGATAAAATGCTAGCGATTGACAATGATATACATACCAAGATGAAAAACAATAAAATGAAAGTGGGATTAATGAAAGGTATTTATGTCCAACATTGGTATAGAGGTGGTAACGGTGGAATCAAACATTTATTATGAAAAAATATAAATTTTTAGACGTAGGTTGTAAAATCGGGGGTTCTTTTGATGTGTCAAAAAGATTTGATTACACAAAAGAAGAAGGTATCGGTATTGATATAAATGAAGAAAGCGTTAACAAATTCAAAGATAGCGGTTATAACGCAATGGTTGCCGACGCAACTAATTTACCATTTGAGGATGATTCATTCGAATTGGTTATCTTTTCCCACGTACTTGAACATTTACCTAATGAAGAGTTAGGTAAAAAAGCATTAGACGAATGTCTTAGAGTATCAACCAAATATGTGTTTTTAGCATTACCTTTTTTTGATGAAGATGAATATTTGAATTCGTTAGGATTGAAGACATATTATTCAGATTGGACGGGTCATAAAAATATGGTTCATCTTAAAACCATCACCGAAAAATATTTATCAGGTTATCAATACGATTTAAAGTTAAAAACAAAATTAATTGATAGTAACTCATCAGAAATACACCCCATATCATCACCAACAAATTCACACAAATATGATGAATCAATTCATGACTCAAAAGAGTTTATCGTATTTGACCGTGAAATATGGAGAGAGTATGAAATTGTAATTAAATTATAATATGTTAGAAGTTAATATTAACGAAAGATACGTACACGATTTAATTTTAGAATCGTTAAAAAATAAAAAACCATTATCGGTTATTAGGATTGGTGATGGTGAGATATCAACATTAAAATACGATTTAGATAGAAATCTAACAAATAGATTTTATCAAAGACATACAGGTAAACAACCAACTGAATCGGAAATGGTTGAGATATCAAATAATTTAAGGTCATCTATTTTAGATGCTAATATAATCGGGATATCACCAAAAGGTATTGATGAACGAACTTCAAATCCTGTGTGGGGATTGACTAATAGTATCCTGTATGATTTAATCCAAGAAAATCACGACTCGAAAAAATATTGTGACATGAATCTACACTACAAGTTAAATAAACATGGTTTATTAGATAATATTTTAAAATCTATAGACGAATTGTATATCTTAACACCAAGAGATGTCGTATCCCAATTACAAAAAAAGTACCCCAACATTAAAAAAGTACATTTTATTAAAATACCGGGTCAATATATTTTTGAGGAATCTCCGGTTATTGAGAGTTACTATCCTGACACATATAATAAAATCATGTCAGATTTTAAAAATCAAAAGTTTGACGGTAAGTTACTATTATTTGGTGGTGGTTTTATTGGTAAAAATTTAGGTGTTGAGTTTTCTAGAATGGGTGGGGTTTCACTTGATATTGGTAGTGTGTTTGATATGTTTGTCGGTAAAGTAACTAGAGGTAAAGGTAAAGGACCAAATGTTTACGTAAAACCAATTTTAGAATGAAGATAGTAGTTTATAGTGTTAACACTGGTGGTTATGATGAGTTTAGAACACCAGAAATTTATGACCCAAATATTAGATATATCTTATTTACAGATAACAAATATTTTAAGTCACCTATTTGGGAGGTTAATCACGTTGACTTTATCCCAAACACATTAGATAATCGTAAAAGAGCCAGATTTATTAAAATAAATCCCCATATTGTATTACCTGAACACGATATTAGTATTTGGATTGACCATTGTTATAAACCAAAGTTTGATAGTGGTGTTAATTTATTAAAAGAGATTAATTTTAATGATACTATCATGTCATACAAACATGACGTTAGGAATTGTACTTATGAGGAGTCGAAAATTGTTATTGAAGATAGTTTAGAGTACCCTAATATTGTTAAGACCCAAATGGATAAATACGAACACGAGGGGTTTCCCAAAAATTATGGTCTGTTTGATAGTGGGTTTACAATACGTAAAAACTCTAAAGACGTTTCAAGATTTAACGACCTATGGTGGTCAGAAGTATTAAACCACAGTGGTAGAGACCAATTATCTCAAGTATACTCTTCCTGGAAATCAGGGGTTAATATTGACCCTATACGTATTGGTGTATCGATATACAACAACAAATTTTTAAATCTAAAAGTCAAACACCCCAATAGGTGGGTTATTCAAAAGTAAAATAAGATTCTAATTACGGGTCTTGTCATTTTGTTTTAAAATATTTATACTTAGATAAAATATTATTTAAATGGACAAGGTATTAGTACTAAATTCTGATTATACACCAATCAACGTAACTACGGTTATTCGTGGATTTATATTAGTTAGTAAAGGTAAAGCGGAAATTTTAAAGGCAGATTCAAATCCAATTTTGAGTGGTTATCAAACGCATGTTAGACCACTAATAATCCGTCTATTGAGTTATGTTAGGTATCGTGTTAAAAATCTAAAGATTAATCGTAACCGAGTTTTTAAAAGGGATAATTACGAATGTGCTTATTGTGGTAGTAAGAAATACTTAACCATTGACCACGTAATACCAAAATCTCGTGGTGGTGATAATTCTTGGACTAATTTAATCACTTGTTGTTCTCCTTGTAATAGGAAAAAAGGTGATAAGACACCTGAAGAAGCTGGTATGAAATTAGTGAGACGACCTTACGAACCCACATTATTTTCTGAAGTTATCAATCCAACTATTAGTGATATTTGGGTTGATTTTCAAAAAGCATTTTCTTAAAAACCAAAAAGGTGTCTCTCGACACCCTTTTGATAGATTTGGAATACCCCCTTTCATTTTAATTGGTTTATTCCTTTCGGATTTTACTCCGAAGGTTTCTTTAAGCTAACGCCTTAGCTTTAAGAGTCTCCGCGGTGCTATCCATTTTAGATTTAACACCACCTAGCATTGGACATATTAAGTCCCCTAGCATATTTTCTATTTTCATTCCGAATTCAGTATCTTCGGCCATCTCAACCATTGAGTTTCTGATAACATCATAAATCGGACCTTCCATACCTTTTTCGTTTTGGATTTTTCTCGCCATACCCTCAACAATACCTTTACTCAATTTATCACTAATATAATCACAAGAGAATATTTTTCCGTTGAAGTAGTCTGCCGGTGGTACGTTACCTAAAGTTGTGATAATAATATTAGCAACCCAACCGTTTTTATCTAAAGGTGTTAATGTCGTTATAATCGCTTGTATAATTCTTTCAGATATCATTTGGACCACACCGGAACCAGTATTACCAAAGAATGATTTCATCATATCCCAAAACTGCTCATTAATTAATGTTCTATTAAATCCTTGTGAATTTAATAACATTGCCTCAGTAACTAATTCATTAACAAATTTTAGTTTTTCTTTTTTTGAATTAACACTAACACCTTCAGTTATGATAGAGAATCTATTAGTAATAATCTTACTTTCTTCGATTAATACTTTTTTTTTTGATTCACTAATAGTCATTAAATTTTCTCTAATTAAAGACTTTAACAATTTTTCTTTAGATTCGTTTTGTGATGCCGGTCTTAAGGTTGTGGAAGATGGGTTAGAACCTGTAGTTAAAGCGTAGTCATAAGTATTAATAGTACCATCAAGATTTTTAGATGATTTTACATCGATATTGTCAATAATCTTTATATACCCTTCAAATTTTTTACTTAAAATACCATCCATTTTAACTTCATTATCTTGCCTACAATCATCAACACTTATTTTGAATAGATTAATTTCATCTTGAGGTATTTTAAGTCGTTTATCCGCCGCACGATAATAATTCTCAATCAACGACCTACAATTTTCTTTATTTGGACCGTCTTGTGATACTAAGTTGTTTGCCGCTTTTAAAGCTTTGTATACAGGATTTTTAGCGTAAGCAGTATCTGTATGACATAAGTAAGTGTCGCCAACTTTAATGAAATCAATAGATTCTACTTGTCCTTGATTTTTACCACCTTGTTTTGATTGTATTGTTGCCATTTGAGCGTCAGTACAAACCGTATAACCATATTCTTTTGTGTACTTATCCATTAACGCTCTATTTTGAGATGTTTCACTAGATTGTTTACAAACCCAAATATAAGCCTTAGTTGCCGTAGGTAAAAGACTCTGAACGTCAGCTCTACTTTTAAGGTTTGGATTTGAATTGATAAAATCATCCAATAGTGTTAATGTACAAGTACCGTCAACTTTTTTTGAACCTAAATCAGCACCGTAGTTATGTACATTTGCAGTACCTGCAGTCCTAACATCATCAACAAATTTAATTAGTTCAGGATTTAATGAGTTTTGTTCGAGGTTTCTTAATAACGAACAATTCCATGTACCAACTTCAGGTTTTTTATTTTTAAATGTTACATCAGAATAATATTCTAACGTGAAGTCACCAAATAATGCAGCAACAGGATATCCGTCAAATTTTTTCGAACCCTGAATAATAGCCGCTTGTTTATTTCCAATTGTTACAGGATTCATGGTCTTATCACTAAAACACCCCGCACCAACCATCATTTTTAGAGTTGGGTCGCTAAATAAAAGTTGTGTTTTATCACCCAATCCTTGTTCTTTTATAATTTTTTTATTATTCATCATTAGTATTTTTTAATAAATATGTTAATTTTAGATATCGAATGTAGATGTCACGTCAGGATTTAACTCTGGTTTAGTATCATCAGTAGCACTCTTTCCGCAATTTTTCATAATTTTGTCGTACACTTCCTGAGTAACCTCAGTTGGGTAACCTTTCTCTGTTAACATAGACTCAGTTTTAGGACCAAAATATCCATCAGGTTTTGCGCCGATACATTCTTGGATGTCAACAACTTTACCTCCTTTACAACCTTTTTTGATTGGGAATGAGTCACACTGAGTGTATTTACTACCACCACCAGTACCGCCTTCACCACCTTCTTCAGTGTCATCAGTGTCATCCTCACCACCACAAGCCATAGTATAGTTTCTACCCTCAATAGTCATGACAATTGCACCACCTTCTTCAACCCAAGAACCTGAGTAACGACCGTTACCTGTTTCAAATTTACCGTCATCATAAAATTTACCACCACCGTTTGAATCGATAGTAACATCACCTGTATTAACAATTACGATTTCACCTAAACCGCTATCAGACATTCTTTTTACATCTTCTTCACCTAAGTTACTTGTTAAACAAGGTGGGTATGGTGTAGAACCTTCACTTGTTAACCATTGCCATACTAAGTATATACCACCAGCGGCTAACAAATACTTAAGTACTTGACTTCTAGACATACCTTTAAGTCTATCTCTAAATACTTCCCAATTACTTGGTTTATTAGGTTGAGGTTGTGGTTTAGATTTAGGTTTTCTTTTAGGTTTGGTTGATGTACTTTTTCCTGTATTTTTACCAGTTCCCTTACCAGTTCCCTTACCAGTTCCCTTACCTTTTGGTATTGTAGTTGCACGTTTATTCATTACTTTAGAAGCAATTTCATCAGCAACACCCGCCTCATAACCTTTGTTAACTAAAGCATTCTTGATTTGTTTTTGGTTCATACTAGCGTATCTAGCATCTTTAACCGCCAAGTCGGCCGCCTTATTAGTAAGTGTGGTTCTTAAACTACCGGTGGCTTTACCACTTTTCATAAGTCCTTTAGCCAATTCACTTAATTGTGATTTAGTTAATTGACCTGCTAATAATTTTTTCATGACATCATCACCACTCTTAAGACCTGTATTTCCGTAGATTGCGACATCATCAAATAATTTAACCCCTGCGGCATATTTTGCGTTTTTAGAACCATATTTAATGGCTTTGGCGATATCGTCTTGAGTACCAAAAATTGCTTTAAGGAAAGCTTTACCCGTTTGTTCCGATAAAATTTCCTTGGACTCAGTTAATTTAATTCTTTCGATGTTTTCACTTAACGTAGTCTTACTATCGTAATTCATTAATAGTTTAACCCTGTTAAGTTCCTCTAATACTATGTTTTTCATATCTATTTTATTTTGTTTTTAAAGTTCAAATTCGAATTCATCACCTGATGATTCTATATTTTGTAGTAATTGTTTTTGTATATCCTGTTCAGCCTTTCTAATTTGTTCAGGAGTTACTTCACCACTCTCAATTTTTTCTTTACAGGTAAAACCGTCAAGACCTAACGCCGCACAAATTGCTGTAGTTACTAAGAATGTTTGACCCATTGACTTAAGAATAACTCCTTTTGGCGGAATTGGTGATGGTTTTGGCTTAGCCCATATTTGTTTAACTTGTTGTTTAAATCCAGGTTGTTTAGACGCGATTGATGGTTTAACACCTTTAGCACCCTTCACTCCTTTACCACCAGCGTTAGTCATTTCATCAACCATACTACCTAACTTTTGTTGTACTTTAGTACCCCACGTTTGTAATGATTTTAAACCTAATTTTTCACCTAACCAAGTAGCCGCTTTACCAACTAAATTTTTTAAAGTACCGATACCTGATTTTAATATGTTAAATACTTTGGCAAAAATTCCACCTTTACTTGCGGCGGCCGCTCCTAATTGAGCGAATGATTTTATACCAACAAATGCGGTTTTAATCATTTTACCTAAAGCTGGGGCTAATAATGCAATTGCGTCAACTATAATATTCATGATATCCCAACCTTTACCAGATAAACCTTTATACACATCCCAAATTAATAAGGAACCAAATATAATTCCATTAGTAACTTGACCAATAACAGGTATAAATGAAACACCCGTTAAGATTGCGGTTCCTGCGGCACTATACACTAAGTCTCTCATGCCTTCCATGATACACTCAACACCACTCTTAACACAATTCCAAGCTGCGGCTACTTTATCTTTTACATAATTCCAAACGTTACTCGCCTTGTCTTTAGCCCATTGAGTAAAACCTTTATCTTTAATTTGTTTTGCTTGGTCTTTTGTCCAATTTTTAAGTTGGGTAGCCTTTTCTTTTCCGTAATTATATACGTTTTTAGCGCCTTTGGCAATACCTCTTGCCCAATCAGCAGGGTTATACCATTGTTCTAATAGAATGTTTAATGATTCCCAAGCCTCGTTAATTCTCGACTCAATAATTAAATTATCAACCGATTCATTAATTAGTAATAATTTATCACCAAAATTATTTTCCCACTCTTGGATAATCTTAATTGAATTTTGTGGTTGGTAAGTTTCTACAAGAAAGTTTAAAAATTTTCTTGGTTCTGAAGTATATTCTGTTAAAGATAATTTACCTACTTTGTATTTGAAAGTTAGATTTTCTTTAAGAATCTCTAAGGCTATATTTAAATTTTCGTGAGTGTAGGTAGCAAAATTCTTACCATTTAAATCATTTTTTTCATATGACATTCTCGTTACCCCTTTGTCGGTAAAAAGATATCCCATATTTTCAGATATTCCAATCATTGTAGGGGTATTTGGGTTTTTCATAAAAATAAATATTTTAATTTAGTTATAAATATCTCAGGTTATAATAAAGTATTTGCCTTACTCCTCGCAATACCATTTCCATTCCACTTAGGTTGTTCAGGATTGTATGTTGGACCAAATTTTCTACCACTAGACCATTTGGTAACTGTGGGGTAAGTACCACCACCACCACCACCGGTAGAACCACCTGTGGTTGCTCCAGCACTTGCATCATCTTGTTCATCCAATTCACCTTCCTTATCAGTATAAGTGAACTCTTTCATCAAGGAAATAATATAATCAACGTCACCTCTCATGATTATAAATATATTAAAAAAGAAAAACCCCACTTTTATGTGAGGTTTTTATGTTTAGAAAAATTCTACGTCAGGTAATCTATCAGGGAATATTAGGTAATATTCGTTCAAAAAAGATTTTACTTCATCTGAATCAAAATCTTCTACATCATTACCGAACATATCTCCGAAGATATCATCGTCTTCATCATCATCTTCGTTGTACATTTCAAGAAGATTGTTTGTTCTTAAATCTTCTAGGTTATAACCAAAAGATTTGATAACGTCTAAGTTAATTTGGTCGGTTCTAATCTCATCATCCCCGTCAATACTTAATCTAAATGTAACATCTAATGTTTCTTCAGTTTCATTTAAATAGAAAGTAACCAATTCTTTAATTTCCATATTATAGTTTAACTAATGTTTATAACAAAGAAATATCACGATTTTCGTGAAAAGTCAAATTATAATACTTTTTTCAATCGACCAAACATCTTTAAAGATTCTTGGATTTGAAA
>JACCDW012014562.1_pt1 | contig 18048 bp, 16 predicted proteins | sample 7449781 | NCBI WGS metagenome assembly JACCDW01 (sample SAMN15323449, study PRJNA562643) | freshwater metagenome | isolation source: river surface water | place: USA:Blue River Watershed | collected 2017-08-18
CGAGCCGGCACCGGGACGTTACGTCAAAGCGCGTTGATTTTTAAGATTTTTGTGGAGAGCTTCGTGCTTATCCGTAGTCATTTAAGAAACAATTGTTGCGGTGCGCAATAAGACCGGATAAACTTAGCCCCGAAGCGGTATTATGCTGTCCCGCCCTCAGGCTGTTTCTCCCAGATTACTCCTCCGAAAGGACCTTCAAATGTCTCAGCACATCGCATTCGTCACCGGCGCCATGGGTGGCCTCGGTACCGCCTTCTGTCAGGCCTTCGACAAAGCAGGTTACAAAGTGGTCGCCGCCTATCATCCGGAATTCGATGACAAAGAAGCCTGGCTGGCTGAGCAGAAAGCAGAAGGTTTCAACAACTTCATCACCGTGCCTTGCGATGTGAGCAACTACGAATCGTGCGTGGCCGCCGCTGCCGAAGCTGAAAAGCTGGCGGGTGGTGTCGTCGACATCCTGATCAACAACGCCGGTATCACCCGCGACAAGTTCTTTACCAAGATGGACGCAGGCCAGTGGAATGCCGTCATCAACACGAACCTGAACAGCGTGTTCAATGTCACCAACCCATTCGCCGCCAAGATGGCTGAAAAGGGCTGGGGTCGTATCATCAACATCTCGTCCGTGAACGGCGTCAAGGGTCAGGCCGGCCAGACCAACTACTCGGCTGCCAAGGCCGGCGTGATCGGTTTCACCAAGGCGCTGGCTGCCGAAATGGCCACCAAGGGTGTGACGGTTAATGCCATCGCCCCGGGTTATGTCGCTACCAAGATGGTCATGGCCATCCGTGAAGACATTCTGCAAAGCATCGTTGATACCGTTCCGATGAAGCGTCTCGCCAAGCCGGAAGAAATCGCCGGTCTCGCCGTGTATCTGTCGTCGGATCTGGCCGGATTTATCACGGGCACGACCATGAACATCAACGGCGGTCTGTATTATCAGTAAGTGATTTATGTGCGCTGCGACGGCAATATGCTGATTGCATCGCATTGATTTAAAAGCCCTGTCGTGTTTTACTCGGCAGGGCTTTTGGTTTTATAATGCATTGCAAAATCGGTCATATAAAAGACCGGTACAAAAAAACAACTTCAAGAATTCTGACCAAGGCCATCGCATGACTGAAACGCAACGCTTGATCAAGAAGTATCCGAATCGCCGTTTGTACGACACCCGTACGAGTGCTTACATCACGCTGGCCGACATCAAGGAGCTCGTGCTGCAGCACGAAAACTTCATGGTGGTCGACGCCAAGACGGGCGATGACCTGACCCGTGCCATCCTGCTCCAGATTATTCTCGAAGAGGAAAGCGGCGGCGTGCCGATTTTCAGCAGCGAGGTCCTCTCGCAAATGATCCGTTTCTACGGTAACGCCATGCAGTCCGTGCTGGGCCAGTACCTCGAAACCAACATGAAGGCCTTTGTCGACTTCCAGAAGAAGATGCAAGGCAATAGCAATAGCAGCGACCTCTGGTCGCAATTCCTCAACTTCCAGGGTCCGGCGATGCAGACGCTGATGTCGACCTATATGGATCAGAGCCAGAAGATGGTTCAGAACATGCAGACCCAGATCCAGTCGCAGGCACGCAATATGTTCCAGGGCCTGGGAAACAAGTAGGTTTTTCTGCTAGATCAAATAGAACGCCGCTTGAGCGGCGTTTTTTTTGACGGGGTGCGGCTCAGGCCTTGCGCAGCGCCATGTGCGCCGAGATCAGCGCAGAAATATGCGCGCGGTAAATGCCGGTTTGCTGACCGGAGAGAATTGCCCGTAAGGTGCCGCGCACAAAAGCCATCGTGTCGAGCGCCATAAGCAATGGATCGAGTCCGGCCTTGAGTTCCCGGCGGTCGGCCGCTGAACGATACAGCTGTTCGAAGGACGAAAGAATATCCGTACAGGGTTCGGTAATAACCTGGAGTGCTTCGTGGAATTCTTCGACGTATTCACAGCGAAGCAAAATGATTTCGACGGTTTCTCGTGCCGCCTCATTATCGAGTAGGGCAGAGAAGAGGGCTTGGAGATAGCGACCAATCGCTGCCAAAGGCAGCTCATTGGCGGTTAGTAATTCCTGTAACCGATCCAATTCGCAGGTATAGGTCTGTTTAACCGCGAGAAACAGTTCTGCCTTGTTGTTAAAGTGCCAGTACACCGCCCCACGAGTCACGCCGGCTGCTTTGGCGACCTTGTCCAGGGTCGAGCGATTGACGCCCTCCGCATGAAACACACGTCGAGCAGCATCCACAATCTGGGCGCGGGTGGCGAGTGCTTCTTCTTTGGTTTTTCGGGCCATGGGGGGTTCGAATCGGTTGGTCGAATTGGGTTTCCTCAGCGTTGCCCGGATTATAGGCCAATATACATACATGCGGAAATGTATATAATGTCCGACTCTGCCCAATCAGCAATACCGGATAAGCCATGTCTGAGAAACCGTCCACCAAAGCACCACGTATCAAAGTCTGGTTGAATCAACAGTGGGCGGCCGTAGCACCCCATCTTAACCGGCTTGCCCAACATCCGGGCTGTCAAAAGCTGATCACTGGTTGGCAGGTGCAGTGGCGTGAACATCGTCGCCGCACCTGGGTCATCGGCAGCCTCATCCTGCTGGTCATCATATTCTGGAATGCCTGGAGTATCTGGCAGAAGATGCCTAAAGCCCCGCCGCCGATACCGGTCACACTCCTCGTTGCAGAGCCGACCACGGTGCCCAATGTCATTGAAGTCATGGCGCAAGCAGAAGGCGCCAAGGAAACCGAGGTGCGCGCTCGCGTTGGGGGTATTCTGGTCAAGCGTTTGTATGAAGAAGGGCAACGCGTGGACGCAGGTCAACCGCTGTTCCAGATTGATCCCGATCCGTACCGGATCAAACTCGAAGAAGCACAGGCGCGTGCGACGCAAACCGCCCGCGAAGCCACCCGTCTGAAAAAGCTCTATGCCCAGCAGGCCGTCAGTCGGAAAGAGATGGAAGACGCCGTCTCCGCCGATGAAATGGCGCAGGCTAACCTCAAAGCAGCCCGCCTGAATCTGGAGTGGTGCACCGTGACTGCCCCGGTTGCCGGCATTGCCGGCCGTGCCCAACGTTCTGAAGGTAACCTGATGACGACGAACAGCGACGGAAGTCTGCTCACCGTCATTCACCAGGTAGACCCCATCTGGGTCCGCTTTGGTTTGTCGGATGCCGATACTGCAAGTCTGCCGGGTGGGCGCTTGGATCCGTCGGTTGAAACCTTTGTAGAAGTGATTCAAGCCGATGGTGCGGTATACCCTGAAAAAGGCATCATTAATTTCCAGGCCTCGTTTATAGACCCGAAGCTGGGTACGCAGCAGTTGCGCGCAACCTTTGCCAACCCGAACGGCCAATTGTTGCCCGGTCAATTCTTGCGTGCACGCATTAGTACCGGCAAGCTGGAGAACGTTTATCGTGTGCCCCAGGCTGCCGTGGTGCAATCCGAAAAAGGTCATATGGTCTGGGTCATGGGCGAGGGCGGCAAAGTTGTCCCCACGCCGGTAACGCCCGGTTTCTGGATAGACAAGGATTGGATCATTCTCGGCGGCTTGCAACCGGGTATGCAGATCGTGACGGACAACATCATCAAGATACGTCCCGGGGCGGTGGTGGTGCCAGCGCCCGCAGTTTCGGCGGCGGCCGGCGCGCCGGCCGCATCCGCCAGATAAAGGAACGCCATCGTGTTTTCCCGTTTCTTTATCCACCGGCCGATCTTTGCCACCGTCATATCGATCGTGATCGTGCTGGCCGGCCTGGCCGCCGGCCGCGTCTTGCCGATCTCCCATTATCCGGAGATCGCACCACCGACGGTGATTGTGTCGGCAAGCTATCCCGGTGCTTCCACCGAGACCCTGATTCGCACCGTGGCTGGTCCTATTGAAGAGCAGTTATCCGGGGTCGAGAATCTTCTGTACTTCAGCTCAACCGCCGCATCGAATGGTGCACTCACGATTACGGCGACCTTTGAAGTAGGTACCAATGTCGACATGGCCACGGTCAACGTCAACAACCGAGTCAAAATCGCCGAACCAAGACTGCCGGATGTGGTGCGCCAGTTTGGTGTGACGGTACAGAAACGTTCGAATGACATTCTTTTAGTATCGACCATCACATCGCCCGATAATAGCCGTTCGGCGCTCTTCCTCTCGAACTACGTGCTCATCAATATTCTGGATGAGCTGAAGCGGTTGCCGGGCGTGGGGGATGCCCAGATTTTCGGCGCCAAGGATTACTCGATGCGAATCTGGCTACGGCCAGACAAAATGGCCCAACTGGGGATTACAACCAGCGATATTGCGACCGCGATTAACGCCCAGAACAAACAGAATGTCGCCGGCAAGATTGGTCAGGAACCGTCACTTGAGGGTCAGCAACTCACCTATACCGTCACCGCCAAAGGACGACTGGCAACACCCGAGGCGTTTGGCGACATCGTAATTCGGTCGCAGGGACCGGCCGGTACGCTGCGACTGAAAGATGTCGCGCGTATCGAACTGGGCGCGGCGAACTACGACGCCAACACCCGCCTGTTGGGCAATCCGGTCGCGAGCGTGGGTATTTTTCTGCAATCCGGCGCGAATGCGCTGGAGACGGCAGATCGTGTACGCGCCAAGCTGGAAGAATTGAAGAAGCGCTTCCCCGAGGGTGTCGATTATGTGATTCCTTTTGACACCACACGCTTCGTGAATGCCTCGATTCGCGAAGTGGTGAAGACCCTGTTTGAAGCCATGCTGCTGGTCGCTGTGGTTGTGTTTGTATTTCTGCAGAACTGGCGTGCCACCTTGATTCCACTCCTGGCCGTACCGGTGTCGTTGATTGGTACCTTTGCTGGTCTGTGGGTCTTTGGCTTCTCGATCAATACACTCACGCTATTTGCCATGGTGCTGGCGATCGGGATCGTGGTGGACGATGCCATCGTGGTACTTGAGAACGTCGAGCGCCTGATGCACGAACGTCGTTTGCCGCCCAAGCAGGCGGCGGTTGAAGCGATGAAAGAAGTCTCAGGCGCCGTCGTCGCGATCGTGCTCGTACTCAGTGCGGTGTTTGTGCCAGTGGCATTTCTGGGCGGTATTGCCGGTAAGTTGTACCAGCAGTTTGCTGTCACGGTCGCGATTGCCGTAGCGCTCTCGGGATTGGTGGCGCTCACGTTAACGCCTGCGCTGTGCGGCGTGCTCCTGCGCACCAAGCACGAAGACCCGCCCGAGTTTTTCAAGCCTTTTAACGACGGATTTCAGAAGTTCACCCAACGCTATCTGGATCTGGTGCAAAAAACACTGGACCATCGACGTATTGGCGTCGCGGTCTTTGGCGCGGTGATCGTGGCCTGTCTCTTCTTGTATCGACTGGTGCCTGGCGGTTTTGTGCCGCCCGAAGATCAGGGGTATCTGATCAGCGCCTTGATGCTGCCCGATGGTGCAAGCATGCAACGTACCGAGCAGGCCGGGCAGAAGTTCCAGGATGCCGTCGTCCAGAATCCTTCCGTCGATAAGGTTTTTGTAATTGCCGGTAACGATATCGTGGGTGGCGGGATGCGCGCCAACGCCGGTACAGTATTTATTCCGCTGAAAGATTGGTCTGTCCGCGATACTGACGCCAATACGCTCGCCAAAATGTTTACCGGTCTCGGCATGACCTTGCGTGACGGTTTGGCGCTGGTCTTTAACCCGCCGGCGATTCGCGGTATTGGTTCGGCGGGCGGCTTTGAGTTTTATGTCCAGGCCCGAAACAATCCCTCGGTCGTCGATCTGGCCAAAGTGTCCGGCGGTTTGATTGACGCCCTCAAACAGCGGCCGGAACTGACGGGGATCAATACGTTCTTCCGACCCACATCCCCCCAGCTTTATGTCGAGGTGGATGAAGCCAAAGCCGTTTCCCTGGGTATTGCCGTTGCCGACGTCTATCAGAGCCTGCAGGCCACGATGGGTAGTCTGTATGTCAACGATTTCAACCTGAGTGGTCGTACGTATCGTGTGCAAATGCAGGCGGATGCCCCGTACCGAACGCGGCCCAACGACATCGGACAGATTTATGTACGGGCAGATAACGGTGCCATGGTTCCTGTCTCCGCGTTGATCAAAACCACCTCGCTTGTCGGACCGGAGCAGCTGGAACGCTTCAATGGCTATCTCTCTGCCAAAATTCTTGGCAATGGCCAGCCGGGTGTCAGCTCCGGTGAGGCAATCAACGTCGTGAAAGCGGTTGCCGAAGCCACGTTGCCGCAGGGCTACGAACTCGCCTGGTCGGGGCAGGCGTATCAGCAGATCCGTGCCGGCAATACCTCGGGTATTGCCTTTATCTTTGGCATCGTGATGGTGTTTCTGATTCTCGCCGCCCAGTATGAGCGTTGGTCGTTGCCGTTGGCGGTGATTCTCGGTGTGCCGTTTGCCCTGTTTGGCGCTTTGCTGGCGGTCTTTCTCCGCGGCATGCCGAATGATATCTACTTCCAGATTGGCCTGGTCGTTCTGGTAGGCTTGTCCGCCAAAAATGCGATTCTGATTGTGGAGTTCGCAGCGCAGAAACGTGCCGAAGGCTTCAGCGTCTACGATGCGGCCATGCAGGCAGCTCGCTTACGCTTCCGCCCCATCGTTATGACATCGCTGGCGTTCATTCTCGGGGTATTTCCTCTGGTGATCTCCAGTGGCGCCGGTTCAGCGGCACGCCGCTCGATGGGGACCGGGGTGTTTGGCGGTATGTTGGCGGCCACCTTCATTGCAACCATATTTGTGCCGATGTTCTTCATGTGGCTGTCCGGACGCCGGCGAAAGCGCGATCTTTTTCCGGGCGAACCCATGCAGGAGGTCAAACATGATTAAGTCGGCATCCTCGCTTGTATTATGTTTCCCGCTACTGGCGGCGTTCGCACTCACGGGCTGTACCGTGGGTCCGGATTACGAGCGGCCTAAAATGGATCTGCCCGGCCAGTACAACGCCAACGTTCCGCAATCAACGCCAGAATCGCAGAAAACCCCCGTCGAGATCCGACAGGATTGGTGGACGCTGTTTAATGATCCCGAACTGAATCGCCTGGAGTCTCTGGCGTTGGCCAATAATGCCGACCTGCAAATTGCCGTGGCCCGCATCGCCCAGGCACAGGGTCTGGCTTTACAGGCAGGTGCCGCCCAGTATCCGAACCTTACGCTCGAGGGCAGTGGTACGCGCTCTTCGCAGGGCGCCGCCGCATCGCCCAGCGGCATTGATTATCTTGACAGCAACTATCAGGGCTCGGCCGGTTTTTCTTATGAAATCGATCTCTGGGGCAAGATCCGGCGGAGTGTAGAGTCTGCCGATGCGCAGCTCAAGGCCAGCATCTTTGATCGCGATAGCGTGAGACTGGTGCTAGAGGGCAGCGTTGCCAAGGCCTACATCAACCTGCGCGCGCTTGATGCGCAGATCAAGGTGACCGATAGCTCGATTCATACCCGTCGCGAAACCCTGCGTATCGCCCAGGCCAAACTGGCGGGCGGTCTGGTCTCACCGCTCGATATCAATCAGGCCAAAGCCACGCTGGCCAATTTGCAGGCGACGCAGTCGGAGCTGGTGCGCCAGCGGGCGATTGTGCAGAATCAGCTGGCCGTGTTGACCGGTGTACTGGATCTGAAGATTCCGGCGAGTGGTCTTGATGCGTTGCCGGTACCGCCGGTGCCACCGGCGGGCGTTCCCTCCGAGCTGCTGGAAGGCCGGCCGGATATCCGCAAAGCCGAAGAACAACTGGTTGCCGCCAATGCGCAGATTGGCGTCGCCAAGGCAAATTTTTTCCCATCTTTCTCACTCACAGGCTTGTATGGTGCACAGAGCGTAGGCTTTACGAACTTTCTGTCCGCCGGTGGCTCGGTATGGGCGGCGACACTCGGTGTAACGCAGCCCTTGTTTACGGGTTGGTTGCTGACGGGTCAGCTCGATACCGCCAAGGGTAAACAGCAGGAGGCCCTGGGAAACTACATCCGGACTGTCCGCGTGGCCTTTGCCGAAGTGGGTGATGCCATGACCTCGGTGCAACAGACACAGGAAAGCGAATCGCACCTGGCAACTCAGGTCGAGGCGTCGACCAAGGCGCAGCAGATTGCGATCCTGCGGTACGAGGCCGGCTATGTAGATTATCTGACGGTGTTGGAGGCGCAGCGCGTCGCGAACGAAGCGAGTCTGGCGTATGCCCGTAATCGCGGTAGTCGTTTGCAGGCCAGCGTCGATCTTTTCAGATCCCTGGGTGGTGGCTGGCAGCCGGAAATCAAAAGATAAATCCCCGGGGTTGCTAAAATATCGTCCATGGTCAAGAAAATCGAAACACCCAAAGTGGGCATGGTCAGCCTGGGTTGCCCCAAAGCCACGGTCGACACGGAAGGCATCCTCACGCGGCTGCGTGCCGAGGGCTATCAGGTGGTCGGCGATTATGCCGGCGCCGATCTGGTTGTTGTGAATACCTGCGGCTTCATTGATTCGGCCGTCGAAGAGTCGCTCGACGCCATTGGCGAAGCGCTACGCGAAAACGGCAAGGTCATCGTCACCGGTTGTCTGGGTGCGCGTGAAGGCGTCGTCGAAACAGCACATCCCGATGTGCTCGCGGTCACTGGGCCACACGCACTGGAAGAAGTCATGTCGGTGGTGCACTCGCACCTGCGCATGCCGCATGACCCGTATACCGATCTGGTGCCGCCGCAGGGTGTGCGCATCACCCCCAAGCACTACGCTTATCTCAAGATTTCCGAAGGCTGTAACCATCGTTGTACCTTCTGCATCATTCCGTCGTTACGCGGCGATCTCGTCTCGCGTCCGATCGGTGATGTGCTTAAAGAAGCCGAAACTCTAGCCAAAGCTGGTGTCAAGGAAGTCCTTGTCATTTCGCAGGACACCAGCGCCTATGGGGTCGATGTCAAATACCGCACCGGTTTCTGGGAGGGCCGTCCGGTCAAAACCCAGCTCAAGGCCTTGTGCGAGGCGTTGGGCGAATTCGGTATCTGGGTGCGGCTGCATTACGTCTATCCATATCCGAGTGTGGATGACATCATTCCGCTCATGGCTGAAGGCAAGATCCTGCCGTACCTGGATATTCCGTTCCAGCACGCCAGCCCGCGCATTCTCAAAGCCATGAAGCGCCCGGCGTCCAGCGAGAACGTCCTCAAGCGCATTGAAGCCTGGCGCTCGATCTGCCCGGAGCTCGTGATCCGCTCGACCTTTATCACCGGCTTTCCCGGTGAAACCGAAGCCGATTTTCAGACGCTGCTCGGTTTTCTCGAAGCCGCGCAGCTCGATCGTGTGGGCGCTTTTGCCTACTCGTCCGTCGACGGGGCAACCGCCAATGCGCTGCCTGACCCGGTACCCGAAGAAGAGCGTGAGTCGCGCCGCATGCGCCTGATGCAATTCCAGTCCGACATTTCCGCAGACAAACTGGCGCGGCGCATCGGACATGAAGAAGTCATCGTCATCGATGATGTCGACGACGAGGGCGCTGTGGGTCGTAGCTGGCGCGAAGCCCCCGACATCGACGGCGTTGTTCAGGTGATGGGCTTTACCGATTGTGCGCCGGGTGATCGCGTCGCCGTCCGCATCGTCGATGCCGACGAACACGACCTCTACGCCGAACCGCTTACCGCCGCCGCGGTCAACTGACATGCACCAGACCCTGATCGCGCAATTGCAAGCTTGCCTCGGCGCTGATCAGGTTCTCACCGATCCGGCTGCGCAAGCGACGTATCTGAATGACTGGCGCGATCGTTATCATGGATGCGCGCTCGCCGTGGTCTTGCCAGAAAGTACGGCACAGGTCGCCGAAGTCGTGCGTCTTTGTGTCGCCGCAAATACGCCCATCGTCCCGCAAGGTGGCAACACCGGCCTGTGTGGTGGAGCCACACCAGACGCGTCTGGTCGTGCCGTGGTGGTTGTTATGACGCGCATGAATCGTATCCGCGATGTCGACGCCAGAAACTTCAGCATCACCGCCGAAGCCGGCACTACCCTCGACGAGCTGAAAGCGGCGGCCGAAAGCGTCGATCGCCTCTATCCGCTCACGCTGGGTGCGGGTCATCGCAGCACGTTGGGCGGTACGCTGGCGACCAACGCTGGCGGTCTGCAGGTGCTGCGCTATGGCATGACGCGCGATCTCTGTCTGGGGCTCGAAGTGGTGCTGCCCGACGGCACGATCTGGTCGAAGCTCGGTGGCTTACGCAAAGACAACACCGGTTTCGATCTCAAGCAATGGTTTATCGGCGCCGAAGGTACACTCGGTTTGATCACCGCCGCCACCATGAAGCTCTATCCTCGCGCATCGGCGCGCGCGTTGATCTGGCTGGATCTGCCTGATACCGATAGCGCCGTGCGGGCGCACGAACGGGCGCAATCGGTGTTTGCGGGCACGCAAACAGCTGCCGAGTTGATATCCGCGCCAGCGCTGGCGCTGGCGCGTCACCATTTGCCCGAGGCGACGCTGCCAACTGGCGTGCATTGGCCACAGTGCCCCAATCATTGGGCGCTGATGATCGAAGTCGCTGCCCATGACGCCGCGTTTCTTGAAAGTTTGCTCGACGGTTGGCAGCGTTCGTGCACAGCGCAGGGTTGCGCAAGCGGTGTCATGGTGACCGATACCTCAGGTCAGCAGGCGCTGTGGGCGATTCGCAAGGGCCTGGCCGAAGCGCAGAAACGCGAAGGGATCTCGATCAAGCACGACATCGGTTTGCCGATCTCGCATATTCCGGCTTTTATCAATGATGCGTCAGCCGCGTTGGAGAGAACGTTTCCGGGTATCCGTATCGTGGCGTTTGGCCATATCGGCGACGGTAACCTGCATTACAACCTGTCTTATTCCGACGCGGCACAGAACACGGCACTCATCGCGCGCAGCGACGAAGCCAATCGTATCGTGTATGAGGTGGTCACCCGTCTGGAAGGCAGCATCGCCGCCGAGCATGGCATCGGTCAACTTAAAACGGGATGGTTGCAGCAACATGCGCCGGCCGGCAGTATCGATCTGATGCGCAAACTCAAACACGTGCTGGATCCCAAAGGGCTTATGAACCCCGGCAAGGTACTCGCCGATCGCAATTGATCGGCGGCTGTCTTAGTGCAGGGTCTGTCCCTGACGCGCGTGTGTGTGATCTGAGGCAAACAGCGCCAGCGCTTCATCCGGGGTAAACCGGTATTCCTGATTGCTCAGCTCGTCGTGAATGACGACCGCACCATGTTCACGCAGAATCGCATCGACTTCGTCTTTGCCCAGGCCGCGTACCATGTTGCGGACTTTGTCCCAATTGCGTTCGCCCGCATGGCGTAAGGCCTGGCCGGGTGCCAGGCTGATGAGTTCTTCGGGGAACAGTCGCGTCAGTAACGGCGCCGGATCGAGTTGCAGCAGTTCTTGCTCGGTCAGTGTGCCGAACAGATGCGTCATCCGGTTCCAGCCATCGGCATCTGCCTCGTTCGCTCCCGGCATCGCTTGCAGGAAAAGGGCGGCGGCCCGGGTGTCGTCGGCCGCTAAAGTGAGCAGGGTGGGTTGCTGTTCGGATTGCGTCAGATAGTGACCGAAGGCTTCCGACAGCGATTGGCCAACCAACGGCACAAAACTTTGCCAGGGGGTGCTGAACTGCTGCGCATCCAGGGTCATCATCAGGCGGCTGGCCGTGTCTTCGGCATCGCCATGCGTGTTCAGGCACTGAAAATCCGGGTTCTGGAGTTGCGCCGCAAAGGTGGTGTCCCATTGCGCGGTACCGCGCAGACCGAGTTGGTCGGTGCAATCCATGACCAACAGTTTGATCGGCCCCGGGTCGCGCATCTGGAAGGTCAGTCGACCGGGGTGCTTCAGTTGACCGGCCATCAGCGCGGTTACGCTGGCCATTTCGCCGAGCATTCGGCTAACGGCCGCCGGATAGTTGCGCCCGGCAATCAGCGCCCGATACGTATCGTCGAGGTGCACCCAGGCGCCACGGATCGAGAGTTCGGGGAAATGGAAGCGGACAAAGCGGTCGGTTTCGCGCAGCATGCAAACTTTCGTGAGTAGGGTTTACGCATATGTGGGGGGCGGCCGCCGAACTTCAAGGCGGCCCGGTTGAGTCATAGGTTGATCGATCAGTCGATCCGCTGGAGGTGATCGCGATAGCGCGCGGCATTCTGCGCATACCTGGCGGCGCTGTTCATGAGCTTCGCCACTTCCTCGTCGGTCAGTTCGCGCACCACCTTGCCCGGTGTGCCCATGATCAGCGAGCGGGGCGGGTAAACCTTGCGTTCGGGGATCAGCGTACCGGCACCCACCAGGCTGTGTGCGCCAATCACCGCATGGTTCAGGATCGTTGTGCCGATACCGATCAGGCTGCCCTGGCCGATCCGGCAACCATGCAGCATCACCTTATGACCGATGGTGACATCAGATTCCAGAATCAGCGGTGCGCCCGGGTCCGTGTGAAAGACACAGCCATCCTGCACGTTGGTGCGCGCGCCGATCACGATGGGCTCGTTATCCCCGCGTAGTACGGCGTTCCACCAGACCGAGGAGGCTTCGGCGCATTCGACGCGGCCAATGAGTACCGCGCTGGGCGCCACCCAGGCGGTCGGGTCGATCCGGGGGATTCGGTCTTCGAGTTGATAAAGGCTCATGGGATGTCTCGGCGTGGGCCAATCCAGTAAAATGGGCGATTGGGCATTTTATGCCGATCTCTCAGTCACATAAAGCCGAATTCATGACCCCTGCCGGTAGCGCCCCCAAGTACGACCTGCATTGCCATTCCACGGCCTCCGACGGCATGCTGCCGCCAGCCGACGTGGTGGCGCGGGCGCACGCCAATGGCGTGACCACGCTGGCGTTGACCGATCATGATGGGCTTTCCGGTCTGCCGGAGGCGCAAGCCGCTGCCGTTGCGCTGGGGGTAAGCCTGGTGCCGGGCACCGAAATCTCTGTCGAGTGGAACGACCATTCGGTGCATATCGTCGGTTTGCAGATCGATCCACAAAACCCGGCGATCGTCGCGGGGTTAGACCACATCCGCATCGGGCGCGCCAATCGCGCCGAACGCATTGCCGCCGAGCTGGAGAAAGTCGGATTTCACGGCATTCTGGCCAGAACCATGACCTACGTCGGCAACCCCGAACTCGTTTCGCGGGCGCATTTCGCCCGGGCGCTGGTCGAGATGGGCGCCTGCCGCGAAGTCAAACAGGTCTTTGATCGCTATCTCACCCCCGGCAAGCCCGGTTATGTGCCGCATCCGTGGCCATCGCTGACCGAAGCGCTGGCGTGGATCCGGGCAGCCGGCGGCGTCGCGGTGATTGCCCATCCCGGTCGCTACCGGATGTCCAACAAGGAACTCGGCAAGCTCTTCGAGGCTTTTCGTGACCTGGGCGGGGAGGCCATCGAAGTGGCTTCGGGTAGCCATACGCCGGAGCAGATCGTGCACTTTGGCCGTCAGGCGCGTCACTATGCTTTCATGGGCTCGCAGGGTTCAGACTTTCACGGGCCCGATGAGAGCTATGTCGACCTGGGGCGCAGTCTGCCCTTGCCCGAAGGGGTGGTTCCTGTCTGGAATAACTGGTAAATCAATACATTAAGAACAATACGTGACACAGTACTTTAATATCCATCCCGATAACCCCCAGCCCCGTTTGCTGGAACAAACGGCCGACATGCTCCGCAAAGGGGCCATCGTCGCCTTGCCAACCGACTCCTGTTATTCGCTGGCCTGCCACCTCGGGGATGCCGCTGCGCTGGACAAGATCCGCAAGATCCGCGGCATCGACGATCACCATCTCATGACCCTGATGTGCCGGGATCTTTCCGACATCGGTCAGTACGCCCGCGTCGACAATGCCCAGTACCGCCTACTCAAGCTGGCGACACCGGGCGCCTATACGTTTGTGCTGGAGGGCACCAAAGAGTTGCCCCGCCGGATCCTGCACCCCAAGCGCAAGACCCTGGGGCTACGTATTCCCGACAACCGCATCATGCTCGGCGTTCTGCAAGTGCTGGGCGAGCCCTTGTTGACCACCACGCTCATGCTGCCCGGCGACGATGCGCCGCTTAGCGATGGCTGGTCGATCAAGGAACGCCTGCAGCCACAGCTGGATCTGGTCGTCGAAGGCGGCTGGTGCGGCACCGAACCCACCACGGTCATCGATCTTTGCGACATGCCGCCCACCGTGCTGCGGCGTGGGCACGGACCGCTGGCGCCGCTGGGCCTCGAGTCATCCTAAATTACCGCCCGTAAGTCTTAAAACAGGCGGGGCGAAGGGTCGGCCTCTGTTAGAATCGCTGTCGAACGGTTCCCTTATGAATATCGATATCGCCTACCTGGCCATTGCGGCCATCCCCATCATTTTCGCCATCACGCTGCATGAAGCGGCGCATGGTTACGTGGCGCGCTATTTTGGCGATCCGACGGCCTATCAGATGGGGCGGATCAGTCTCAATCCGATGCGCCACATCGACCTGGTGGGTACCATCGTCGTTCCCGCGCTGACGCTCCTCGTCGGTGGCATTCTGTTTGGCTGGGCCAAGCCGGTCCCCGTCGATTACAGCCGCCTGCGCCACCCGCGCGAAGACATGCGCTGGGTTGCCCTGGCCGGTCCGGGTGTCAATCTTCTGATGGCGCTGGGTTGGGCAGTGCTACTGAAAGTCGGGCTTTCCACCGACAATTATTTCAGTGTGCCGCTCGAAAACATGGCCTACGTCGGCGTTAACATCAACCTGATGCTCATGGCCTTGAATCTGTTGCCGCTCCTGCCGCTGGATGGCGGTCGTGTGCTCTTCAGTTTGCTCCCCCCGTCAACGGCGCATGCCTACGGCAAAACCGAGCCCTACGGCATCTTTATCCTGCTGGCGCTGATTTTTACGAACATCCTCGGTTTCTGGGTGTATCCCATCGTCAGTAGCGTCAAGCACCTGATTTCCACCGTTTTCTTTATCTGAGTTTCTGATGTCTGCTGAACGCGTACTTTCCGGCATGCGCCCGACGGGTAGCCTGCACCTGGGGCACTATCACGGCGTTCTCGAAAACTGGGTTCGCCTGCAGAACGACTATGAGTGTCTGTTCTTCGTGGCTGACTGGCACGCGCTCACCACCAACTACGATGCGCCGCAGAGCATCGCGCAGGCCGGCCGCGACATGGTCGTCGACTGGCTCGCCGCTGGCCTCGATCCTGAAAAATCCATCATCTTCCAGCAATCGCAGGTGCTGCAACACGCCGAGCTACATCTGCTGCTCTCGATGATGACGCCGCTGGGCTGGCTCGAGCGGGTGCCGACCTACAAGGATCAGCAGGAAAAGCTCTCGCACAAAGATCTGTCGACCTACGGCTTTCTTGGTTACCCGCTGCTGCAGTCGGCCGACATTCTCGTCTACGACGCGCGCCATGTACCGGTGGGCGAAGACCAGGTGCCGCATATCGAACTGACGCGCGAAGTCGCCCGTCGCTTCAACCATTTGTACGGCCGGACGCCCGAGTTCGAGCAGGAAGTCATCGCTGCCCTCAAAAAGCTCGGACCGACGGCCAAACCCTATAAGGAACTGCGCCAGCGCTATCAGCAGGACGGCGATCGCGAGGTGCTGGTGCAGGCCGAAGCCTTCCTGGCCGGTGCCGATGGCCTGAATACCAGTGATAAGGAATCGCTCTGGGGCTGGCTGGTTGGCTCCGGCAAAGCCATTCTGGTCGAACCGGCCGCGTTGCTGACCAAAGCCTCCAAGATGCCGGGTCTCGACGGCCAGAAAATGTCCAAGTCGTACAACAACACCATTAGTCTGCGTGAAAAGCCGGACGACGTGGTGAAGAAACTCAAGGGCATGCCCACCGATCCGGCGCGTGTGCGCCGAACCGATGTCGGTAATCCGAAAAACTGTCCGGTCTGGCAATTGCATGAGATCTACAGCGACGAGGCTAAGAAGCAGTGGGTCACCGAAGGCTGTACCACCGCCGGTATCGGCTGCATCGATTGCAAGAACGCGGTAGCCGAAGGCATCGAAGTAGTGCTCGCGCCCATGCGCGCGCGTGCCGAAGCATTGCAGGCCGAACCGGAAAAAATCGATCGCATTCTGCGGGAAGGTGCCGAGCGTGCTCGCGCATTGGCTGACCAGACCATGAGCCGCGTGCGCAGCGTCATGGGTCTCACCGGCGCTTGACCTCTCTCTAGGCGAACAGACGATGACCATTGACGATCAGCATCCCGAACAGCCACCGGTAACGCCAGACGTGCCCGACGCCGTGCCTTACGAGCAGGCCATCTCGGTCACCGTCGAAGCGGGCGAGCCGCGCGTGATGCTCTATGGCCAGCCCATCGTCGACCTGCCGCAGGATCTGTACATACCGCCCGATGCGCTGTCGGTCATGCTCGATGCCTTCGAAGGCCCGCTTGATCTACTGCTCTATCTGATCCGCAAAGCCAACGTCGACATCCTCGACATTCCCATGGCGCCGCTGACCAATCAGTATCTGGATTACGTCGAAGCGATGCGCTCGCAGAACCTGGAACTCGCCGCCGAGTACCTGGTCATGGCGGCCATGCTCATCGAAATCAAATCGCGCATGCTGCTGCCGCGACCCAAGGCGCAGTTCGAAGAAGAGGTCGAAGATCCACGGGCCGAACTCGTGCGTCGCCTGATCGAATACGAACAGATGAAACTCGCTGCGCGCGAAATCGACGAACTGCCCAAGGCCGAGATCGATTTCCAGTGGCTCAATGTCTGGGTCGATCGCGAAGCCGTCGTGCGCCATCCGGATGTGTCGGCCGAAGATCTGCACGAAGCCTGGCGCGCCGTCGTGCGCCAGGCCAAGCTGCACACGCATCACAAGATCGCCCGAGAAGAGTTGTCGGTGCGCGAGCACATGGGCCTCATTCTGCGTCGCCTGCGCAGCAGCGATGGTTATCTGGAGTTTGGCGAGTTGTTCGATGTCACCGGTGGTGTCGCCGTCGTGGTCGTCAACTTCATTGCCTTGCTCGAACTGGCCAAAGAGCACCTGCTCGAAATGACGCAGACCGCCGCGTTCGCGCCGATCTACGTGCGTCTGCCGACCGATGCGCCCGAACAATCGATGTTTGAAGTACCCGAGGCAGACGATCTGCCCGAGGAGGATAAGCGTGTCTGAAGAACAGCGTTCCCTGACCGAGCTGGTCGAAAATACCGAAGGCGAAGTCGCTGCCGGTCCCGTCATGGATGTCGCCGAGTTGGCCTGCATCGTCGAAGCCGCCTTGCTGGCCTCGACCGCGCCGCTCGACATGACGCATCTTCGTCGTCTGTTCGACGACACCGTCGCCGCCGATGAAATCCGTCAGGCCATAAGCCATCTGCAGGAACGCTGGCAGAACCGCGGCTGTGAACTGCTCGAGTTGGCCGACGGCTGGCGCTTCCGGACGCATGCCAAGATTCAGCCCCATCTCGATCGCCTGAACCCCGAAAAGCCGCCGCGTTACTCGCGCGCCGTGATGGAAACGCTGGCCATCATCGCTTACCGTCAGCCCGTGACGCGTGGCGATATCGAAGATATCCGCGGTGTTACGGTCGCCACGCAGGTGATCCGCACGCTCGAAGAGCGGGGCTGGATCGACACCGTTGGTCATCGCGAAACACCGGGGCGTCCGGCGCTGTATGCCACCACCCGTCAGTTCCTCGACGATCTGGGGCTGCGTAGCCTGAGCGAACTGCCACCGCTGGAAACCATGCAAGCTGCACTGGAAGGCGTGCCTGAGGCCTAATGTCTAGAAAGAATACCCCGTTCCGGCCGTCGGCCGCCAAAAAGCCAGCCACGTCTCGGGTGCAGGCTGACACTGACGATACATTCGAAGACTTCGACGCATGTGCCGACGAAGACGTAGCGCCGCAACGCAAGGCCCCAGCCGCCGCCGGCGAACGCCTGCAAAAGCTGCTGGCGCAATCCGGCTTGGGGGGACGTCGCGAGATGGACGCCTGGATTGCCGAAGGGCGCGTTCAGGTCAACGGCCAGCCGGCCACCGTCGGGCAGCGCGTTCTGCCGGGGGATCGCGTCAAGGTCAACGGCCGTCTGGTCAACCTGCATGGCGCCACGCGTGCGCCGCAGGTGCTGCTTTATCACAACCCGGAAGGCGAGATCGTGTCGCGCAGCGACCCGGCC
>JACCDW010681873.1_pt1 | contig 18030 bp, 13 predicted proteins | sample 7449781 | NCBI WGS metagenome assembly JACCDW01 (sample SAMN15323449, study PRJNA562643) | freshwater metagenome | isolation source: river surface water | place: USA:Blue River Watershed | collected 2017-08-18
ACTGACCTTTTTCATATTCGTAATACCTACCGTTCGTATTTGGATACTGCGGCTATTTTGCCACAAAAATTCTTGATGGATTTACAAGAAAATAATTATAGAAAAGAACAGACCATTACTTTTGACCACTTGGCTAATGCAGCCGTGCGGGAACAAAATAAAGAACGTAAAAATTTTAAACTACCAGATAATGTGCATGATGTGGTTTCGGGTTATTACTTTCTGAGGACGATTGATTTTACAAAAGTAAAGATTGGAGAAACAGTTTCATCAAATATGTTTTTTGATGATGAAATTTACAACATGCGAGTGAAATATAATGGAAAAGGGGTGGTGCGTACGAAATATGGCAAAATCAATGTAATTAAACTGAATCCGATTTTACCAAAAAATAGTATGTTTGAAGGAGAAGATGCTATTAGAATTTGGGTTTCTGATGATAAAAATCGGGTGCCAATAAAAATTGAAGTTGATTTCTCGGTTGGTGGAGCTACAATGGAATTGAAAAATTATAAAAATACAAAATATGAATTTGATTGGCAGTGATTGAACATTAGTTATTTGTAAATAATAGATGCTTACAAAAAATGCCTTCCCATTAAGAGAAGGCATTTTTTGTTTTATCTACGACCGTGACTGCGGCTACTTCTGTTATTATCGCCCCGATAACCACGACTTTGATTGCCATAACTGCGGCTGTAATTTCTATGATTATCATAATAATATCTTCTTGGCGGAGCAGTATATACACGCACTTGTGGTCTTACATACGGTCTATAACCATAGTATGGTCGTGAATAATAACGGTCACGATAACCATAACCACTATAAAAACAACTCGACAGACTGAGAGCCAAAAAAGCAAAGACTCCAACTAACGTCAGCACGTGAAATTTTGATTGATTTTTCATAATTCTAACATTTTTTTATTGTAGATGCTTGAAAACGCTAAAAGGTTGCATTTCATATACGTTTAGACAATTTTAATTCTAAATTCCCTCATTTTTAAAGTTAAAATTTAATTAAATTGCGGTTACTTTGAATAAAATTGTATTTAATGGCACTTACCGAATCGAATATGTTACCCATCGGGACAATCGCCCCCGATTTCAGTTTGATAGATACTGTATCTGATAAAGTTTTGTCGGTTAATGAATTATTCTCTGATAAAGCCACAATTGTGATGTTTATCTGCAATCACTGTCCGTACGTAATTCATGTAAAAGATGAGTTAGTACGTTTAGCCCACGATTATCAACCCAAAGGTGTCAAACTTGTATCAATTAGCTCAAACGATGTTGAAAAATATCCGCAAGATGGTCCCGAAGCCATGAAAGTATTTGCCCGAGAGAATGGTTTTACGTTCCCGTACCTTTACGACGAAACCCAAGAGGTAGCTCGTGCTTACGATGCTGCTTGTACGCCTGATTTTTATATTTTTGATGGTGACAAGAAACTTCGTTATCGTGGACGCTTAGACGAGTCTCGACCAAGGGTCGAAAATCCAAAACCAGTTACTGGAAAAGATTTGCGAGGGGCGTTAGACGCTATTTTGGCTAATCAAATGATTTCAGAAATACAGTTTCCGAGTATGGGCTGTAATATCAAGTGGAAAAATTAAATACTATTATATAAATTTTTGTACCTAAGCCTAACCTATATAATGCTTCAATCAACTACTTCTCAGAAATATCGTTCGTTTTCATTATTATTTATTTTCTTTTTCTCAGGTTTTGCGGCTCTTATTTATCAAGTAATATGGCAGCGTTGGCTGGTATTTTATACGGGTATTAGCTCCGTTAGTATTAGTCTCATTGTATCGGCTTTTATGGCTGGTTTGGGTTTAGGTTATTTAGCGGGTGGGCAGATTGCCGATAAAGTAGGAAAAAATAAACCGATATTATTCTTTGTCTTAGCTGAGTTAGGTATCGGAATCTTCGCATTGGTTAGCAAATCAATCATTTATGATTGGCTCTATCAATCTAATATACTTTCTGGAGGTTCGCCTTTTCAGACTTATCTGACGTTATTCTTGATTTTGCTTTTTCCTACATTTTTGATGGGGCTTTCGTTGCCTTTGTTATCCAAAGCATTTGAACAGAAAAATGCCGAAAATCAGGCCAGTTATATCAGTCTATTGTATTTTACGAATACCCTCGGAGCAGCAGCAGGAACATTTATTACAACATTTATTTTGATTCGTGTGATTGGCTTTGAAAATGCGGTGCGTTTGGGAGCATCGTTTAACTTCTTGTGTGCCATAACGGCTGGAGTTATCTACTACTTCCAAAATCAAGAAGCAATAGAGGTGCCAACTCAAGCCGTTGAATCAGAGAATAGTTTTACTTGGAATAAAAACTTCATTTACTGGATACTTCAATATACGGCATCGGGTTTCATGGCAATTTGTTTTGAGATTATTTGGTTTAGGATGATTGAAACCATGATGAAATCTATTGCCTTAACTTTTTCGATTATCTTGACAATCTATTTGGCAATGATGGCAATAGGAACTTATACGGGCGTAAAAATGGCTAAGAGATTGCAAAAAAATCGCTTGCAGTTGTTCTTAAATACCCAATACTTATTATATATCTACTCGATTGGAGCAATTTTGATTTTACAATGGGCAGTTTCTGATGTTTCTGCATTTTCGTTTTTGTTTGAGTATTTCCAAAGTTACGAAACGTCTTTTGCTCCAAAAATTGCCATTTCAACAATGTTTGTGATACCATTTTTTCTAATGGCAGTTCCAACATTTATTATGGGTTTCAGTTTTACACTTTCACAACTCATCATTCAAGATAAATTCGATGAAGTGGGCAGGAAAGTGGGTTGGTTGCAGTTTGTAAATATCGTTGGCTCTACAATTGGAGCATGGTTTGTAACACTTATCGGTTTTAATCAACTCGGTACTGCACTGACTATTAAGTTGGTAAGTCTTATTGGTTTGGTATATGTGGTGGCATTGCATCGTAATAAATTTAATAGCTTATTATCGAGAATTTTCATGGGAGCATCACTGATTTTGGTGATTGCGTTATTACCGAATAACGAAAAACTTTGGATGAAACTTAGTGGTATGGCCGATGAAAAAGCCTTTATTGTAAAAGAAGACGAAACTGCATTATCGTTTATTAAAACACTTGGTGCAGAATCTTATGTCTATGTCAACGGTTTAGGACAAAGTATGTTTCCCTTTAAAAGCGATATCACACACTTTACATTGGGGGCGGTTCCAGCATTGATTCATCCCAATCCTGTTGATATTGGTATTGTTGGGCTTGGCTCGGCTTGTACGCTCTACAATGCGGGCGGACGTTCCGAAACAAAATCTTTGGATTGTTTTGAAGTAATTGTCAATCAGCCCGAAGCCGTAAAAGAATATGTTAGACGAACAAATGATAGTACTGCCTTGTATATCATGAATGATAAACGAGTGAATGTTATTTTACAAGATGGTAGATACTATTTGCATCAAAATCCGAAGCTTTATGATATTCTGGAAGCTGATGCTTTGCGTCCGAAATCTTCTTATTCTGGTAATCTGTATTCGGTAGAATATTTTAAATTATTGAAATCAAGACTAAAAAAGGGTGGATTGGCCATTACATGGGGAGCTACGGGCCGAATCAGAAATGGTTTTGCGGAGGTTTTTCCGTATATCTATGAAATTGATGGTTTTATGATTATCGGTACTGACCAGCCTTTAGAATTTGACGAAAATAAGATTCTTGCACGATTAGAAAATTCTTTCACAAAGAACCATTACGGACGTGCGGGTATCAAAGTGAAAGAAAACTTGGAGAAAGTAATCAAAAAGCGTGTTGTACTGCAAAATGGGACTGTTCAGAAAGCGAAATCTTTCAATTCAGATATGTGGCCTAAAGACGAGTTTGATTATGGAAAACTTTGGGAGAAAATTCTGGGCAAAGAAGATTAAATTTGTGTAAGACCTACACACATTTTCCGAGTTTTTACGTTTACTTTCATAAAAACCTATTATGTTATGTATGCACGTATTCTTATTGCTATATGTTTAGTTTTTGTCTTGGCATGTAGTAAAACAGAAACCCCAACTCCCGTAGATACAACATGGGAGCCAAGCACAGTTGATGGACAGTTTGTGTTTAATACCTTTAAGAGTGCTGGGCTGGGGGGTAGTAGAGGCAAGATACAAAAATGGCCTCAAAGTGACGTATATTATTGGTTTGATTCTGAAGGCACAGGTACGAGTAGCCTTGTAGCGATTTCGGATAGTGTTTTTAGTCAAATAAATCAATATAGTCAATCGACGAGATTTATTAAAACTACCGATGAATCGAAAGCCAATATAAAGATTTTTTCTGGACGAGATACCGAATTTGAAGCGAAGTATAAATTAAGTTTACAAGGTGAATTGCAAGTTGGCGGAACTGCTTTTATGTCGATTTCGAGTTCAAAAAACGAACTTGAAAAAGTTGTAATTTGGGTAACGAGTGTTTTCCCGATGCTTGACCGCCGATTAGTAACTCGCCACGAGATTGGACATGCGATTGGCTTTTCGCACGTACCAACCAAACGCTCAATCATGTGGGATACGATTGATTTAGAATATAACCCAACCGATTATACTGATGTGGATAAGAATTACATCAGAATCCTTTATGATACCCGCACAAAGGCAGGCATGACACACGAAGAGTTATTTCCTGTTTATAAAGATGTATTAAAGTGATTTTTCTTTAAATCATTGCGTATTTCCAAATAATACCTTTCCAGTACCAACTTTATATCCAGGCGAACCAATTATAAAATATTGATTCGAAATGGCAACTGATTTACCAGTGTAACTATCTTGATTTTGATTGTTTTCAGTAATCCTTCCTATGTAACTAAACCCACTACCTAAATTGGAAGGAATGCTCCATTCATATAAATATACTCTGCCTTGCTGGTAATATTCTTCAGTAAAATTAGGTGCTCCAATTATTACTTTTTGTCCACTCATAGCTACGCTGAAGCCAAAATTCTGATATGCTTGTTGAGTGGGAGAGTCATATTGTCCTTCAAAATTCCAACTACCAGTATTAGTTGAATAAATATATACTCTTCCGTTCGCAATATACTCTTTACCTTCTAAGAAAAAATTGTAATAAGGAGAGCCAATCGCTAATTTATTTGCAGACATAGTTAATGTCCATCCAAATTGCTCTCTTTCCTGAAAACCATCTATTTTTTTTATCGAATACCAAAAAGTATCATCATATTTTCTAAATATATACACTGCTCCTCTTGTACCATTTTCAAATATAGCACCAACAGCAATATTTTGACCATCGATAGCTACCGAATAACCAAACCAAGCACCACTATTATCCCCATTAATTCGAGAAACTTGACTCCAAGTCTCATTAATTAATTTATAGATATAAACAACTCCTTCACTGTACGACCCAATAACAGCATAATTTCCGTCAATATCAATACTTGAGCCAAATAAATCGGTCTCTTGTCTAATTCCGTGAGCTGACAGTTTTTGATATTGAATCCAACTATTTTCGTTTTGTTTCTTAAATACATAAACGAAACTGTTTTGATTGTTTATGACACTTGAACCTACAAATATGTAATCACCTGAGATAGCTATATCACTCGCTATCTTTCCACCATCATTCGGATACAATCTTTGGATTTCTTGCCATCCGTTCTCAGAGTCTCTTTTAAAAATATAAACTGAGCCAGTAACAAATTGGTTGGCTGGTGTTGAAATGATTGCATAGTCATTCTCCATAGCTACTTTGGTTCCAAAATAGACACCTCTCGAGTTAACTTGTGATGTCTTTTCGACGGTATTGATATTATTAGAATTCGCAAAGGCTAAGGGTAACCATTTTTGACCATCAAATAAGAATAAAGCCCCTTTCTCAGTATCATAGGTCAATAATCCAACTTGTGGATTTGTTATGGATAGTCTTTCTTGAGAAGTCATTCTTTGAATTAGCGTCCCCGAATTATTACTTTTAGCTTCTATTTGAGCTGCATTTCCAGATGGGATAATAGTGACCGATTGTGAATGTATTTTACTAAAAGAAAATAGGAGAAAAAATAAAAATTTGTTTTTCATAAATGAGCTATGGATTTAACTTTAAAGGGTTCAAGTTGGGTTGATTAGGGACGTTTGGATACTAAATAATCAATATAGATTTGTTTTAAATTTTTTAAAATTAATACTTTCATTTTAAAAATGATTCTCTATTCAAAATTAAACATAAATTTCTCAAACAATGCTCTTTAGTTAATTTTTCAAAATAATAGATAAGAAGATTCAAGCCTTTTTATAGATATTTAAATTAATGTAGGGAAAATATACCTTCATACCTATTATTTAAGCTGATTTTTATAACTGGTTGTTCTTACAATAACAATGAAATTATACCAAATAAACTACTTCATTACACAGAGAATGAAATGACACGCCTGCTTCTTTGGCTGATTAGGGAGGAAATGATATCCATTCGGAGGGAATTATCGTTTTGAAGAAAAAGGCTGCTTTGGGAGTAATCATTAATATAGGGGCTTCAAACTGGTGTAAAGAAATTATTAAACTTGAAATCAAGAAATTATTGCAAATGCAATAGAAATTCTTCAAAGAAGTGATAAAGAATCGGGCGTATTATTCAATTAAGATAGTTCTTTTAGAAAATCTTTTTCAGAAAATGTAAAAGTGATAAATTCTGGGCGGGTTGGTTGAAACTGCTGGATTGTTGTTTTTGTACTACTACTTTTAACATTCCTGAAGTTAAAAAGCATATTCCCGAAATAGCCAAGGCATCTTCCCAAAAGTTATTGAGAGCAAATGTATTATGGTAAATTGAAAAGGCGGCCACTATACATGACATAATGATAAAGGATACTCCGAGAAATAGTAGGAAATAATTGGTGTCGTTTACAGTGCGAATGAGCGTAATTATGAAGATAAACCCTAAAGCAAATACGAATATAACTGAGAGAGGAGCATCTAAATCATTGATGTATGGCAGAAAATGATTAGTAAAATAGAGAATTGATAGTAAAATTAAAGCGATGCCAAGCAGTAATGCCCAATTTGTTCCTAAAAATAAATATTGGGTACTGCTTTTCATACTCAACAGAAGAAAAATAAGCATGCAAGTAGACGAAAGCATCTCTATTGATAACCCTATTTGAATATTTCTCCATGCAGGAAGTAAACAACCTATTGAGGAAAATATTAGGCAAATTATAAAATATATATCCTGATTATTTAGAGCCTTTTTTCTGTAAGAATAATAAAAAAAAGAACTAAATAGACAAAATGAGACATTTACCATGATTCGTAGATTTGTTTCGAGAAAAAACGCTACAATCAGGTACATAAAAAGTATAGTATAATATGCAAGCAGTTTGTTATCCTTCATTGTTGCAGAAAGATTAGATGTGGTAATGATAAATAAAAAACTTAAAAAGGCAAGTGATAACAGCAACTAATAGCATAATTATTTATTTAACGTATTAGACTTATCAGATAAAGCAATAATTGATATAGTATTTCTACTAACTTTGTAGCGAAAAACAATGTAATTAAGAATGAAGAATTTTAATTTGAAGGCATACCACGTAAGAGGAATGAATGCTTCGACGGAGGAAGAAAAGCAAGCAATTAATCAAGAACTAAAAGACCTATACGAAACTCTATCGGAAGAAGATAAAAAAGATTTTAATGAGCAGTTACAATCTTTTTTGATAAAGGAAATGGCAGCTATAAAATCGGTTTATGATGCCACAAAAACAGAGGATTTGAATTGAAAAAATGAATTCCCGTTCCCTGAGCGGAGTCAGAGGGAACGGGAATAAAATGATAATTTATATCGCTTCCAAAATTCTTTCCATGCTTACTGCGTAACCGATTTTCTCTTTCAATTCTGAAATCGAAACACGCTCTTGGGTCATCGAGTCACGGTGGCGAATCGTTACGGTATCATCTTCCATTGTTTGGTAATCAACCGCAATACAAAATGGTGTACCGATTAAATCTTGACGAGTATAACGCTTACCGATGGCTCCACCATCGTCATAAACCGTGCGGAACGATGACTTCAATGCGTTGGCAATGGCTTCTCCTTTTTCGGCCAAACCATCTTTCTTTACCAATGGTAATACTGCCGCTTTGATTGGGGCTAACGCTGGGTGAAGTTTTAAATAAACTCTTTCTTTATCTTCTTTTCCTTCTTCGTTGCTCGGAATTGTTTCTTTCGTAAAAGCATTGCAGAAAGTTGCCAAGAACAGACGGTCGGCACCTACTGAAGTTTCTACTACGTGCGGAATATAATTTCCGTAAGGTTTGCCGTTTTCGTCGAGGTCGGCATCGAAATATTGTTGCTTTTTCTTCGATAATTCTTGGTGGTTTCTTAAGTCGAAATCTCCACGAGCATGAATACCTTCAATTTCTCGGAATCCGAATGGGAATTCGAACTCAATATCAACCGCAGCACTGGCGTAGTGAGCCAATTTCTCGTGGTCGTGATATTTGAGTTTTTCGGCAGGAAGACCAATCGCTTTATGGAATTTCAGGCGAGTTTCTTTCCAGCTATTGTACCATTGTGTAGATGTGTCAGGACGAATGAAAAACTGCATCTCCATTTGTTCGAACTCACGCATACGGAAAATAAACTGACGAGCTACAATCTCATTTCTGAAAGCTTTTCCGATTTGAGCAATACCAAATGGTACTTTCATACGTCCACTTTTTTGTACATTCAAGAAGTTAACAAAAATCCCTTGAGCGGTTTCTGGACGTAAATAGATTAAACTTGAATCTTCGGCAACCGAGCCAACTTGAGTCGAGAACATCAAGTTGAATTGACGTACTTCTGTCCAGTTCGATGTTTTTGATATTGGGCAAACAATGTTTTCTGCAATAATCAAATTCCTTACGCCATCTAAATCTTCAGCACCGAGCAATCTACCCATTTCATTGAGTAAATTTTGAGCTTTTTCAGCATCGCCTGCTTTGGCATATTCTTCGGCTTTACCTTCCAAAAGTTGGTCGGCACGGTAGCGTTTTTTGCTATCTTTATTATCAATCATTGGGTCGTTGAAGCCATCTACGTGACCCGACGCTTTCCACGTAAGCGGGTGCATGAAAATAGCGGCATCAATCCCCACAATATTATCGTGAAGTTGAGTCATGGCTTTCCACCATGCTGTTTTGAGGTTATTTTTTAGTTCAACACCATTCTGACCATAGTCATAAACGGCTTGAAGTCCATCATAAATTTCGGACGAAGGAAACACGAAGCCATATTCTTTGGCATGGCTGATAATGTCTTGAAGACTTGTGGCAGGAGCTGCGGCTGGTTGACTCATTATTACTTAATATATGATATTTTTACGTTAAGACTTCTGATTTTTACCCTTTGAATAAATTTTTCCCACAAAATTAACGAAAACCTTGCAAATACTTTGCCTATATCTTAATTTTTGCCAATAATTCAATTTTTGCTGCTGTTAACAATGAAAAAACTCACGACTTTTGTTCGTAATCTCCTCAGTGTGTCGCCTGCTGAAGCGAAAGGTACAGTCATTATTTTCGGAATCATCCTTTTACTTATTCTTGCCATGTTTGGAGCAGATTGGTTTTTTGCTCAGAAGTCACAGAATTTGGTCATTTCTTCTCCCAAAATGCTGGATAGCCTGACTGTTTCGCTGGATAAACGCAAACCTTCTTACGGTAATAATTCAACTTACCCAAAATATGAATCTTACGATAAAAATGATAAAAAAGCCTACAAAAACTTTAATTTCGACCCAAATACAGCCTCCGTTGAACAATTTGAAGCACTCGGTTTACCAAAATTTATAGCCGAACGTATCGAAAAATACCGTAGTAAAGGTGGGAAGTTTAGAAAGAAAGAAGATTTTGCCAAAATCTATGGTTTGTTGCCCGATACTTATGAACGTTTAGAACCTTATATCACATTGCCATCGGCCGATGATGAGTCTTTACACACACCACAAGCCGAAGCTACGGCTACGGAACGAAACATAAATTCTCCGATTATAGAAAAGCCAACGGAATCTAAAGAAATGACAACCAAGATAAATCTGAAACAGCCTATTCGTTTTGATTTGAATACGGGAGATACAACCGATTTTATGCGAATCAAAGGAATTGGCTCAGGTTATGCCAAACGAATTATCAAATTTAGAGAGATATTGGGCGGTTTTGCCAGTGCTGAACAAGTAAAAGAAACCTATGGTCTACCACCCGAAACTGTTGATGAATTATTGAAGTATGCTTTTGTAAAGAGTGGAGTCAGAAAACTAAAAATTAATCAATTAAGCCTTACGGATTTTCGTCATCCATACATTAAATACTTTCAAGCAAAAGTGATTATTGCGTACCGTGACCAGCATGGGCCTTTCAAGAATGCCGAAGATTTGAAGCAAGTAAAGATATTGGATGAAACAACACTATCGAAGCTATTACCTTATATTGAGTTTTAAAAGAAAAGGGCTTACCGAAGTAAGCCCCTAAACTATCAGAATTTAAAATTATATGACAACGAAGGAATTGGCGAACCAAAAACTACTAATTTATATGAGTTGATGGCTGTACCTGTACTACGCACAAAGACCGAATAAGCATTTTTCTTACCATAAACATTAAAGATGGTAAATGTAAAATGGCTCTTGAATCGCTTGTCTTTCATACCAGGCTGGTAGATGTTCCAAGCAAAATCAAGGCGGTGGTAGTCAGGTAGGCGAGCATTATTACGCACACCGTAGTATGGGTAGCTTCGAGCTTGATAGACAATGAATCCTTCGGGTAAAGTATATGGGCGGCCTGTGCTATACGAGAAATTAAATGAAAAATCGTGGTGAGTACCTTGATTGATAATCACCGAGGCATTGAAAGAGTGGGGGCGGTCATAATTGGCTGAATACCAATTGCCAAAGTTTATTTGTTCACCAAATCCACTTCCTTCATACACTTTATTCATCGAACGAGAATACGTATAGTTTATCCAACCAGTAGTTTCTCCTTTTTTCTTAGAAAACATTACTTCTAAACCGTAAGAACGATTTTTTCCTTGTAAAAGCTGAGTTTCTGGATGTCCATCTAATAAGAAATCTGCACCAGGTTTATAATCAATAATATTGTTTGTTAGGCGGTAATAGGCTTCCAATGAAAACTCATAAATATTCCCTCTTAAATTATGGAAAACCCCTCCCGAAAGTAATGTACTCACTTGCGGTTTGATGTGTAAATCTGAGCTTTTCCAACGAGACGTTGGCAATGGCGTGGTTGTATTGGTTACCACCTGCATATATTGACGCATTAAGTTATACCCAAACTTTACCGAAGTACGCTCATTCAATGAATATTTTATTCCCAGACGTGGTTCGACCCCTCCATAAGATTTCATTATTTGGCCTTTTCCATAAACGAGGGTATCTCTCGCCGAAAAGGCATCTCTTGGCTCGCCTTCGGCATAAGTTTGTACAGTTCCTGCTCCGAGAGCAAAAAACTGAGAATATCTTGCTCCAACCGAAAGTGTGGCCTTAGGAGATAAAGTTATTTCATCTTCGGCATGAATAGCAGTTTCGAGAGCATGTTCTTTTGGAGTACTAACCGATAAAACACTTTTACTTGTGCCTGGAATTAATTGCCCTGGGTCGATGTCGTATCGTGTGCCGCTCACACCCACTTCTATGCGGTGTTTTTCGGATGAGTAGTTTAAGTTACTTTTGAGTTGTTTGTAGGTGATGCCCGATTGTAAAACAACTTTATTGGTAGAATTGAGCTCAGGAAGCAATGTTTTTGGTACATAATCAGCCGATACAACAGTGGTTTGTAAATTAAACCTATTGTTAATCGCATAAAACCATCGAGCCGAAAAACTTTTGCTTCGGTAATCATATTGGGTAGAAGTGGCGTTGATTGCCCCGATTGCACCCAAAAGTTTGGTTTGGAAAAAGTCTTTGCTGTAATAGCCTGATGCCGTAACGGTATTTTTACTATTGACTCTCCAGAAAATTTTACTCACTAAATCGGCAAAATTGGCTTTAATATCATTGAGTTTAGGTGAAACAACAGGCAATAAAAAATCATTGTAAGAAGCACGCCCTGACACCATGATGCCAAGTTTATCTTTAATAATTGGAGCATCGAGTGTCAGACGATTAGAAACGAAACTGATACCACCACTCATTTTGAATTTATCGAGCGAAGGTTGTTGCAGTGATACATCCATAACTGAAGCGGCACGTCCACCGAATCGGGCAGGGGTATTACCTTTGTAAACTTCCACACTCGAAGCTGCTTCTGACGGAAATGCCGTAAACAAACCAAACATGTGCGTTGGATTAAAAATCGGAATATCATCAAGCAATAATAAGTTTTGGTCGGTTGTACCTCCTCGAATGTTTACACCGTTTGATGCTTCCCCAACACTTGTAACCCCAGGTAGCATTTGTAATCCACGCAAAATATCTACCTCACCAATGGCAGCGGGGAGTTTTCGTAAGGTTTTGATACTGAGTTGATTGACCCCCAACAGTGGACGTTGGATATTTGATTCCGCCCCTTTGCTCGACACAATTACTTCTTCTAATTCGTTTTCAAGGAAACGGAGAGAATATTGACGAGTAACGTTGCCTCTCAAGTAAATGACTTCACGGAATGGTCGATACCCTACAAATTTGACCGAAACGGCATGCTCACCCGAAGGTAATAGCAAATCGAAATAGCCTTTATCATCGGTTACACCCCCAAATTTCCCGAAGTCAATGTTGATAGATGCTTTTGGCAGTGGTTTTCCATCTAAGGTATCACGGATATAGCCACTTAAGTGATAGTTGACCTGAGCAGAAGCCGTGAGATTGATGAGGAAAATTAGAATTAAGTATATTTTTTTCATATTAGAAACAGTATCAAGAGATGTATATGGGGAAATTAGTTTATCCAACCGTTAGGTCTGCTCGGTGTACGAGTCTGACTTGAGATGCACTGTGCAAAAGGTGGACGAGTAAGGTCATTTCCCATCGGTTCTGGGCTTAATGGGTGGTCAAGTAAACCAATTGGATTAACATTTTTACCTTCAGCTGCTTTTCTATCAATCCAATATCTTACCGTACGCACACTCGCAACCATAAAGAAGCCCGCAATTGATTCGTTTGGATTATTTACATTCTTGATATTTCCAATAAGTGCCGCAGGAGGAGTATCAACCAAACTACCGTTGTTTTGAACTTGGTCGGCTAATAATTTAAAATAACGATAAGCTGCAGGTGAAATGGACTGTTGTTTGATTTCAATCAACGCTCCTCTTACATTATAATAAGGTATTTTAGCAATCAGTCGATTATTGATTGGTTGTCCGTTTGAATAAATATCCGTAAACACATTCAAGTCTTTACTGGCCAAAATATCCCAACAATCTCCAGGACAAAAATAATCGAATGTTTGACCTGCAAAGGCTCTTTCTTCACGGCATCGGGCAGGAACAGGCGTTAAAAAGTAGCGACCGTTGTAGCAAGTAGCACACACATTCTGGCGTTCCCAAAGTTTCCATGTCCATAAATAATTATTTTTAGCATTGGCAGGGTCTTGGGTGTCGAGGTATATATAATTGGCAGGGTCAAAGTAATTATTTCCGCGTTCGACTCCTTGAATCTTAAATTCATCGTGCACACCAATGATTTCGGGTACCTTAGTTACTTGGTCTTCGGTTGATTCATACTGCGTACCATCGGCTTTCGAGAATACTAATTTGTAGTTTACACCTGGTTGAAGTTTAAAAGTGCTTGGAAGTGCATAGATACCTTGCCCTTTTTCGGTGAGCAAGAGGCGTTCTGTACCTCCAACAATTACCTCAACTTTTGCTTTTAATACGGGTTGCGAATAAGCCGAACCATTTGAATTGACTGACTCCGTAAGAGAAATGGTTTGTTCGTCAGTAGCATCCGTTAGTGTAGCATCAACAGTCAGAATTCTTAACACGCTCTCAACATTTAGCTGGAAAGGCTCGACACATGAACACACCCATAAGCCCAGTGCTATGGTCAATAGCGTAATTTTTTTGTTTATCACTTGAGTAGAATTGAATAAATGTATTTTTGACAAATATAAGAATTCTAAGGAAAGATTTAAATTAAAAGATGCTTAAAGCCTAATTATGAGATGAATCGATGAATTGTGTAGCTTTTTGTTGGAAATACTGATGAGCCATCGTAAAATCAATCAATCCATCCTTTAGGTTTAAAAGGTGTACGGTTGGGGCTTAATAGGCAAGGAGTGAGCGGTGGTCTGCCAGGGATATCGCTCATGGGTTCTTCTCTGATAGAATGGTCACGCAGACCTGTTGGGGTTAGTTTTTGTGCAATCGGGTCTTTGCGGTCAATCCAGTATTTGATATATCGAATTCCCGTAACCATAAAAAAGCCCGCAACGACTTCTTGTGGATTATTGATATTACGAACATTACCAACCAGTGCAGCAGGTGGGGTATCGACTAAACTTCCATTATTTTGAACTTGTTCGGCAAGAAGTTTCAGGTATTGATACGCACTCGGAGAAACCGATTGTTGTTTGATTTCAATCAAAGCCCCCGATGAATTATAGTAAGGAATTTTTGCAATCAGTCGATTGTTGATAGGATTACCATTGGTGTAAACATCCGTAAAAACGTTTAGTTCTTGGCTAAAAAACATTTCCCAGCAGTTCCCATCACAATAATAATCATACGTAATGCCTTCGTAGCCTCTTTCGGTTTTACAGCCCGATGGGCGTGGCGTATCAAAATACCGACCACCTTCACAGGTAAAACAAACATCTTGGCGTTCCCATAATTGCCACGACCATACATAACTGTTTTTTTCTTCAACGGGGTCTTTGGTATCGAGATATACATAATTGGCGTGTTCATACCCAAAATTTCTTTCGATACCATTCAATACAAACTTATCATGTACTTTTATGATTTCTGGAACTGTAAACATTTTATCTTCACTCGATTCGTATTTTGTTCCATCGGCTTTCGTAAAGTATAATTTGTAGGTATTACCAGGTTTTGCTCTAAACGTACTTGGCAAAGCATATTTGCCTAACCCTTTCTCAATGAATGGTATTCTTGTGGTGCCGTTTACTTCCAACTCGGCTGATACTTTCAACACTGGAAAAGCCACTACCTTTCCAAATGAGTTAACAGACTCAGTAATGCTGATTGTTTGTTCGTCGCTGCTATCGGTGAGGGTAGCTTCTACTGTTAAAAGACGTAAACTACTTTTGATGTTTAGATTGAAGGGCTCAACACACGAGCAAATCCATAGAGCTATCGTAATAATCAATAGTATGATATTTTTGTTCATCATTAGAGCCTTTATCTGGAATTGAATGTTTGAAAGAGTTTAATTTGAAACGAGTACTAATTAAAAATCAAGTTGATAGCTTAAAATGGGTACTAATCCGCTACCCGATTTTCTGGGTTCGAGCTTGTTGGTTATACTATTGTACTGAACACTTGTATAATTAATATGGTTCGTGACATTCTGCATATCAAGCGAAAAAACCGAAGCCGTATTCTTGCGGTTACTTCGATATGATATCCGCCCGTCGATTCTAAAATAATTAGGAGCATACGCCGAATAATCAGCTCCTTTGAGTGCTACGTAGCGTTTTTGTTTGGCCGATTCTACTTCGTCGATTGGAGTATAGCGATACCCTCCATTGAAAATTGAACGCCCACCAATCTGAAAAACTGAGCCATTTTTAAAAGTAAATTCTCGTCCAAAAGTTAAAGCTGTGCTAAATCGGTCATTGAAAGCAGAATTATAGATACTTCCATCAAAAGTCTTATATTTAGCATCGAATAGTGAGCCTGTAATAAGTAAATAGTATTTTTTCGAGAAAAAACGCTCAATCGACACATCAATACCCTTGTTTTTACCTTTACCTTTGCTTACGGTTGGAGTTTCGGGGAAGCTTTCGGCATAATTCAACATCCAGTAGGTCGAACCCGCTTTTGGTTCAACAGGTACACGATTCAATAATTGATAATAGGCTTCAATCGAAAATTTCCAAAGTTTGGGAGTAATATAATTATAGCTCAAAATAAAATGATTAGAGCGTGGAAATTGCAGATTTGCATTAGCTTTGGTCGTGACCACTTTTCCATCAACACTATCTTTTCTTACATAAAAATACGCACTCATAGGCAAAAACTGACTATGAAGACCATACGCAAAACTTACACTGTGAGCATTAGGAGAGCGATATTGAATCGAAAGACGTGGTTCTAATGACGAGGTCTTATTTAGAAACAAATACATAAAATGTAAGCCAGCATTCATAGTTAAACCCTTGGCTACATTCTGAACGATTTGAGCGTATGCCTGCCCAGTCTGAGTATTTCCACTGCCATTGACTGAGGTTTGACGTCCAACATTAAATTGAGTAATATCCGAGACATTTGTACGTGGAGCGGTTTCTTTGAAGAATGTAAAATCAACAAAATTTAGAATTGTACCTGCTTTTAACCGAGTTTTGCTACTGAATTTGTAGTTATACGAAGCAGAAGCTGCCAATCGAGCCTCTTCGTATTTTTGAGTTTCGTAACGGTACGCCACATTCTGGCGATTAAGTGTATCGGCCGTTCGGTTGATAGAACTACCAATGGCTGCTACTACTAATTTTAAAGATGATTTGGCATTGAGATTGGCATTGTACGTTACGCCAAAAGCACCCATATTGGCTGGCCTGATTCGGTTTTCCCAATTATCAGACTTTCCCAAAATACGTTTTTCGGGGTCTTCAACGGGCATGTAATGTTCTTTGCTAAGGCCTCCTAATCCAAAAACAGTTGTTGTCTTTTTCCCATCTTTGCTATGAAAAGCTAAATTAAATGATAAATCCTGGAAATTATTAGTGACACGCTCTCCAACCAAATAAATGCCCATTTGGCTCAACAAACCTAAAGTAGAATACCGATAATTGACCAAATACGAAGAACGACCCTTTTGAATAGCCCCTTCGGTAGAAAAATCAAGCCCTAAGACCCCAATTTTGGTGCGATACTGCCTTTTTTCTTGGTTTCCTTCTCTGAAACGAATATCAAAAGCACCTGATAACGCATTTCCATATTCGGCAGGCATACCGCCCGTAAAAAAATCAGAACGACTCATTAATTGTGCCGAGAAAACCGTAATTCCACCTCCACCTGAGCCAGGCTGAGCAAAATGATTTGGATTCGGAATGTCAATGCCTTCGAGCCGCCACAGAATCCCGAAAGGAGAATTTCCTCTGACAATAATTTTATTCTCGGTTTCATCACGCCCCGCTTTTACCCCAGGGTAGGAGAGAGCCATGCGTCCAGGGTCATTGACCGATGCTGGAATACGCTCGGTTTCTTCGGTAGTAAATGACCTCGCACTTACGTAAGCCAAGTCATTTACAGGTCGACTGGTATTTTGTGAAGCTGTTACTTTGACTTCTTGAAGTTCACCTGTACTTTCTTTTAAATCTATAGTCAATACTACTTCTCTGACCGAGTTTAAGATGAATTCTTCGCTCGAAAAAGTTTCGTAACCAATCGATGTACACTTAATGGAACGTCGGCCGATACTCACATTTGGAATCGAAAAACTGCCAGAAACATCACTTATGCTGCCTTGTGTAGTGCCAACAACCGAAATGGAAGCTCCAACAACTGGTTGGCGAGTAACTCGGTCAATGACAGTTCCTCTGATAGTTTGAGTTTTGTTTTGTGCCAAAACCGATAAGCAACAAATGGTCCAAAAGAGACAAGTAAGAAAGAGGTTTTTCATCTAATCAAATGAGGTTGAATATAAATGTGGTCAAATGTATAAAAATCTTTGAATATTTCTGCTGGTTAGCTATTTTTTGAGTTGTAGCATTTATCTTTGATTTTTTAGAATTGATATTTCAAAACCCTACCTTAATCATGAAAGAAACAGTTTTACTATTTACTTTAATTTTGTCGTGCTTCACGGACTTTGCTCAAAATAGTA
>JACCDW011129288.1_pt1 | contig 18027 bp, 14 predicted proteins | sample 7449781 | NCBI WGS metagenome assembly JACCDW01 (sample SAMN15323449, study PRJNA562643) | freshwater metagenome | isolation source: river surface water | place: USA:Blue River Watershed | collected 2017-08-18
GGTGACACGAGTGGTAATTAAAGGCATTTATCTGATCCTAAAAGATACATTCTTAGATATTTATATTATTTATTCGTTCGCAAAAACAAATCTACAGGAATTGCTATCCTGATATTACTCTGATACGTTGTAACAAAATGGTATAAAAACGATGGAAATACAACGATATCTCCGCTCTTTGGAGTCATAATCTTATGCTTGAACCAAGGTACAAACGATGCGTCGTAGCCACGGTTAGCATTCATCCGAGGGTCTGTAAAGGTTATGGCTCCACCCTTATCCTGTTCCTCACATAATATGTAGAAAACAGCTGAAATCTGAGCACCACGATGATTATGAAAGTCTAAACTATAATCCCTGGAAGTACCAGCTAACCATCCATGCATGCGGTGAGACTGCCAATCGCTGACCTTCTTGCCGATACTCTCACTCAGAAAATTATCAAACGCTGGTCGGATAACTTTATTCTTGAAATCCCTAAACTCTTCAGTCTTATTATCTAGAACGTTTTGGGTACCAAAATCGCTAGGTGGTTTACTGAAGTCATAATCCGTGAAGATCCTAGTTAACAAAGATTCCCTGATATCATCTGGCATCTGCGTTTTAAGAAATGGTGTTGGCCAGAGGTTTTCAATCATAACATAAATTCCTGTTTAAAGTATTCTTTGACGTCTGGACATAGACCAGCGGTTTCATCAAAATCCCAACCGATCACGTTCAAAATAGAATGATACGTTTCAGGGTCTCTACTATACTCGCAAAAATAAGGGTCATTACCGTATAGCAAATCTGGGTCATCCAAATAGTCTAGAGGGTCTCCGCCAAATTCTTCGGAAAGCCATCTAGCATAACATATACCAACCATATAACTTTTAGCTGGGTAAACCCACCCGATATCCCTTGAAGTGAAATATCTTATAGCGTCTTCAACCACAGTTTCGGTAATATGAACTTCAAAGTTTTTCAAGTCATCATCGTGTTCCGTATTAAGGCGATGAAAGACTTCTTGCCTAACTTTCCAATCTTGCATTACTATACCAATCAATCAAATGTTTAAAACCATTACAACTTTTATCAAGAGTTTTAACCTCTCTGAGATGTTCCGACAAACAGCGTCCAAAATACTCACAGTTCGAACAGTATTTATTCTTATTAACTCTATCCTTTTCTTTTTGGCACCACGCGAAGTATTCATCCAACGTATCATATTCCAAGAAGAACTCGTTATCGTTTAGGTCAAATTCCAAGACTGCATACTTACCGTTAGGTGTTATGTAGATATGGTCATCTGAAAAACTATTTCTTTGTCTTGTAACTACTGAGTCTAACAGCTCTTTGTTTACAAGATTAAACCTCTTATTTTCATACATCAAAAAAGATTTGACTTTTTCTTCAAAATCAGTATAATACACTGTGTGGGTGTTTGATTGGTTTGTACTATACGGTTTTATCTCTACTGATTGTAGGTTGGGAAGTAGGTTAAGAGATTCAATCATTTCAGCTGTATCTAGTTCTAAGAACTTTGGAGATGCTAGCATAAGGATTGAAAATGGTTTATCAAGAAGTGCCATGTTTCGGTAAACTCTTTCATGGTCTTCTCTTGCAGAGAAATCATAACTAACAGAAGTTAGGACTCTTGGGTCAGTAGTTATTTCATTAATGGCTGACAAGTTTGTAACTAGATTAATATCATAGATACCATAAACTTGTATAACGCTAATCAAGTCATCCCAGTAATCTCTACCAAGTAGAGATACCTCTCCACCGTAGATGTCCACCATATCTACTTCACATTGAGATGTCACCTCAGCTAACATAACTGCCAGCCTCTCTAAAGAAAGTTTCTTCCTATCAGAAAGTTGTTGCTCTGTTAAGTAACAAAAGTCGCATCTAAAGTTACAATAGTATGTTGGATTAATTGATAGTATCATATTCGTTCACGTATTCAGTAACTTCTAAATTTAGGTCATTTGCTTTGATGATGTCTGGCGCCAGAGTTTTCATCTTACGACAGTGAGCTTCTACCATACCGTGCGATTTCAAATCCTTGATAGTTTTCTTGCACCCGTTACAAATCTGAAACATTGGGCAAGAGAAACATGATTGTTTCAAAGACTGTAACTCTGCTTCAAACTTAATAGGCAAAACCTTTTCACCTTTCATTTCTTTATAAAAGTCTATTGGGTATTCTTTATCATCCCCGAAAGCACCACACGAGTAATAATCCCCTGACGGTTGTAGAGTTCGTATTGCAGAATCGCAGTCACGGTTTTGAGGGCAAGTAGTTGAGTCACCACGCAAACGTTTGACCATTTGCTTCGTGTTATATTCCCATTCAGTTAACCCACGTTTCCAAATATCAACATATATTTCATATATGTCAGCAAGCATGTAAGGTTTACCTTGTTGACCCATGGTAATACCTTTAAACTTTACAGGTGGTCCAGAAGAAAAAGCATAATTTAGTTTACACTCCACACCCATTCGTTTTGCTAATTCTACATTCTTAATAGCAAGGTGTTGATTTTCTTCTGTTATTACTGAAATAAAATCTGGACGATAACCAACATGTTCTAACATAGCGTCAGATACTTTCCAGAAGTCTTCTTCGCTAAACTCAGTTAGGTCGCCTTTTAATCTACCGCCACCATACTGGAATGAAGTGCCAACACCCATTCTTGGATGGTTGAATAGTTCTTTCCATTTGTTTGGATTCTTATAAAATGGCCACAGGTTACTGGTAAAGGATATTGAAGCCTTAGAACCAATTTGATCGAGGTGATCAATAATCTTCCAATAATACTCTGGCGACATCATAAGTGGATCGCCACCGTTCACGATTATGGTGTTAGTTTCTGGGAAACGTCGTAAGAAATCAAAGATATACTGATGATCTAACTCCGCAGTTTTATCATCAGTGATATGGGTACTTGAACAGAACGTGCATTTAAAGTTACATCGTTCTGTTGGTTTGATAATTAAATCCATCACACGCTCTCATAACTATTTAAATTTATGTTTAAAACTTCCAAGTGTAGTGGAAGATAAACGTGTATCTGTTCTTATCTTTATACTTTAGGTCTCGGATACCATGTTTGAAAATAGGGGCTGAGTTATTAACGCATACCATTGTTCCATCAATAGGTAAGATGAGCTTGGTGTGATAGAATTTACCACCAACTTCTTTAAGCATATTGATATAACCACCCCACTCTTCATCCCAACCTTCTTCATCAGTTAGGTATAAGAATATCATTAGGTCTGTACCATCCACGCCGTCGTTGTGGTGTGGACTGTTTTCGCTACCGTTCCAAAAGTGTACACATTTTACTTCTGGGATTGGTGGGCGGAACATCTTGATGTAATCAAACATTGGGTCTTTGATCAAATCTTCGGCGATCTCAATCAGGTCTGGTGGGGTGTTAGTAAACACTTCTTTGGCAAACAACTTTTCATAAGTTGGTCTATCCATCATAGTGGGATCCATGTAATGTTTTTCATTCTCGTGATACCAGTCTGGACGCTTCTTATATGTACTTCTAGTGGCATCAACCCACTTAGTTTTATGAACTTGTTCCCATAAACGAGGGTAGATATTCTCAGGAATTGTTGTGTGGATAAACCCTTTATCAAAGTAGTCTTCCATCATGTCAAGGTATGGAGTTCTTTTCTTACTAGTTCCTGCATTGCTAACAATCAAACTACCAAGAACATCAATCTCTTCAATTTGCTCGGGTTTCAGAGATCTCTCGTTGTCAATAACTTGAGAGTGTGTACCCAACACTGGAGTGACAACTTCATTTTTGGAGATACTCTTGATTAGAGAGATTGTATAGTTAATAGCTTCGATGCTTTCTTGGTTTTGTTCTTTGAAAAACAAGAAAGAACTCTTATAACGGTTTAGGTTGTAGTAACCAGACTTTGTGTCTTCATCCGCGAAGGTGATTGGTGAAACATACCCTTCAACCTCAAGGTCTCCGCAGATAATGTCACAAATCATGTGCACGTCTCTTCTGAAGAACTCTTTGTTGAATTCATATCCTGGATTATTTTTTACGAAGTACTGATGCACTTCATCGGCTAAGAAGTCCTTATTTTCTTCAATAATAGACAGCTTCTTTACATTAGACATTTCACCCTCTTTTCGTATCAACGTAGTCATAAACTTGCTTCAACCAGCATTCTTCTTGAGTTCTCATATCCTTGACGTGATTACTCATAAAACACCCCATTGAACATCTTTGAAAATGTTCGCATTCAAAACAATTATAACTATCAAACCACTGTTGCTCAGTGATAACCTTAATCGGTATAACTTTCTCGAGGTGTTCAAAGTGACCGCAGCCACCCCACTCACCCGTAGGCATAACCGTTATTGTGTCCATACAGGACATTTTATTTTTACCTTTGTTATCAAAGGTTTTGAATGGATGACAGTTTTTCCAATTGTCATACATATACTTCATGAACTCTGTTAGCTCATAATCCTTAGCTAAAAGGAATTCGTGATTCTTACCAGGACCATAGTAGTCAAAATATATAGGGAAGTTTTCGTATAGGTAATCGAAGAATGGTACTTGCCCTTTTAAGAACTTGTCTATGTTTGGTTTAGTCATAATGACATTAACGCTAGAAACGTGTTCTTTAAATTCTTGTATATTTGATTTGTAAACCTCAAACGTTTTAACGTTGAATCTACCAGAAGGGTCATAACTAGTCATGAGTTTGATGTTGTTCTCATTCAAGAACTTTTTAACTCTTTCCTTGTTTTCCCAAACGAAGTTAGTTACGAAAGAAACTTCTAGAGGTACATTTAGCTGCTTACCATATTCTACTAATTTATTAGTAAGCTCGATATAATCTTTAAATACTTTATCTTCTATCTTATCGGAGAATAACTCTCCACCCATCATATGAACGGCGACTTCAGTCTTACCCTTTTTGAGTAGCTGGTCGATAGATAATTTAATCTCATCAAACTTTGAAACGATATTATCAATACCAACATAACTATCGTGGTCTTGATTACAGAATAAACAATTCAAATCGCAATATTCAAAAAGGGTTACGATTATCTCTGCTGTTTCTGGTCGCTTATTGTGTATGTTTATTGCGTGTTCAGCTATCATGTTAAAACCAGTTATATATGAAGGAGAATGTGTATCTATTTATGTCGTTGTTTTTCAGTTTTTCAACTTTATGGTAGACCAATGGATTAGCGTTGTTGATGACTAACATCGTTGCGTTATTTGGTAAGATTTTATTCTCATATACAACATTGTCATTTACTTGCTTCTTCATAGTTATTGAACCACCCCATTCAGCTTTCCATTCTCTGTCCGTTAGGTAGATTAACACTAAAGTATCACACCCATTTATTGTATCAAAATGGTATGGTATATCCTCTGACCCATTCCATAGATCTATGTATTTTAGTTGTGGGGTTTTGTAATACTTCTTGAAGAAGTCAAACTGTACAGTTTGAATAAGGCTGTACCCGACGTCGATGAGGGTGCTTGGAGTTTTGGAGAATATATCTTCTCCAATTAACCTCTCATATTCTGCTCGATCGGAGCCGTCTTTTTGTAGTGGATATTTCTTTGACGCTTCATACCATGTTGGTATTTCTTTATAGATATACTCCACGTCATCTTTTTTCCATTCAGTGGAGTATATCTCGTTCCATAATATCTTCTCAATATTTTCATCTAACTTCGAACAAAAATATCCTTGATCATAATATAAGGTTTCGTTCATCGCAATTCGTATGGTTTCAAGTCTTCAGGTTTAGTTTCTAGAATTTTATCAAGAAGAATAGTATTAAATTTTTCATCATCAATAGCTGAGTATAATCTAATATTTGACTTAGAAGTTTTTTCCATATTCAACAGATAGTCTAATTCTTCTTTGTTAACACCACCCTTTGCAATACTGATCAGGTTAACTCTTTCAATTACAGGGGATGTTTCTTGGAAACCTTCCCAATCAACATACACTTGTTTTGCGATTTTCTTGAAAGTTTCGATATCTTTATCTGATGCATTCTTTATTTCAATATATGACGAAGAACCAACATTACCAAGATTTTCTGTTGTATAGATGGAAGAATCTTGGAAGAACTTAATATCATAGTCAATATCAAAAATAGGTTTGAACTGATTCTTATATACTGTGTGTTTTATTTCTAAAAGAATTTCCTGGACAGATCTAGACAGGATATTTTCAACATTCAAACACAACTCGGATTCATTAGAACCGTTGTACAAGTATGATGCAGCTAACAACTCAAAGCTAAAACCAGATTTGATTCTACCAAATACTTCATCGACTTCTTCTGGGTTTTCAGCAGCATCAAATAGTTCTTTAAATGAACTTAAAGAAACTGCCTCAAACATATTATGAATCATTGATGAGCTATTATGTCTCCAACTTTGTTGGCGTTTTTGTTTTGTGATATAACAATCAACGATATTCCAAGCTGAATTTACATCAATATCTTTGAATAAACGCTTGAACCATCTAGATACAAAATCTAAAAAGTTTTGATCGTCACAATAGACTATTAGCATCTTACCCGAAGTTGTGGAAAACTGTTCCAAAACTCGGACTAGTTCGTCAAACCCTTTAAGGTTGTAATTAGTAATTGCCGAATTGACTGAGTCAGCGTGTAGAATCAACTCGCCTTGGCAAACTTTATCTAATGCGATGTACATTGGTACACCGTATTCTTTTGAAATCACGGCTCTATCGTGATTGATATCTATGTTACGGTCAGAACATAGATATACTTTATTGAACAGATGAAACATCTTGTAACTCCTGGTATGTTTGTTTTACTGTTTCAGAATATGATTCACCAGTTATTAAACCTTCTGATATACCAAAAGTCAATAGAAATAATTTGTTATTGTCATTAGCCCAATAACTGAATAGGTTCTTACCTTTGAACATATACTCATTGAAATATGCCTTAAAGTAAGTTGGCGTTCCAAAATATAACTGAGACAGTTCTTCGTGTTTGATTAAGTTAACGAAGTTTACTCCAACAAGAGTATTTGTATCGCAAGTCTCATGAGACTCTACAAACTTAGTTAACTCTGGTTGTCCCAAAATGTACATATTATATAACGGAAGGCTTTGAATTCGCTCTAACCACTGATCTAAGATCTCAGTGTTAGCTTCAATGAACTCAGAATATTGACTCTTACCGTTAACTCCAGCGTGCTCTAATAACACATTGAGTGTTAACACTTCTAGAGTTTTTAGATTACACAACATCTCGCAATGTAGGTATTCTTTTAATAACTCAGTCTTTTCTTCTAAGGTACATGTTGATAAATCAACGTCCGCTGGGATCTCCAAGTTAGAAAAGTAAGTTAAAAACTTTTGACCCTTTAACTTCGATTCCTTATAATCAACTGAGTAGAACGTAGTCTTATCTTGGAAATACTGTTTTAAGTGGTCGATTGAAATTGGCGCAATAGTGTTAATCATAATTTATCTCCTAGATCTAGACCCATGACAAGAACTGTGGCAAGATGCGTGACAAACGCTAACAGTCCATGTACCAGCACTCACACCTCGCGCAGAGTTGTAAGATGCTCTCATATTAGTAAACATAGCTTCCAAACCAGCAGCAGTGGCAACATTACCAGAAGAAACGTTATCTACACCTGCAGTAACTGTTTGTAGATAACTATCACTCATATGAGCTGGGTGGGTTTGATCAAACACATTGCCTGGTGTTGGTCTAGTTCCTGTATTACCACCGCCACCACCAACAGATAAAATAGCTCTCATGTTTCTAATCTTAGTGTAACGGTTAGTCTCAGCAATCAGAGTATCGTAGATATTTTGAGCAGTGATCTCATTGTTTGCGTTTGTGCCAATGCTGTCGCCTGTGATCTGTATAGCTTTACCCGTAGTTGGTCCTCCGAAGATGCCAGCATATGCAGAAAACTCTGGAAATGGATATGCGTTTGTACCCCAATAGATACCACTGTTTGCGGTTGCTTGTACATAATCCGCAAATCTATTAACTACGTTCTGTTTATTAATGGGGTTTGTTAATTCAGCCATTATAGTTCCTTAATCATCCAAACTTTTTTCATACTACTTAATTGTTTCATTAAACTTTTAGGTGCACCGCAAATATCATCATTCCATGATAGCTGGTGACAATCACCTCCACAATGTTGGAAGACCTCACAGTTATAACAAAGAGGGTTCCTACTTCTTTCGCATGTTATATTTTGTATCCTAACTGGATTATTTATAAGCTCGGATATATCCATATTTATGTGACCGAACTGAGCTTCTGGTGCCGAGTTCGGGCATCCAGCAATTGTACCGTCTGCGTTTAGGGTGAAGATCTTTTCTTCACAGTCTCTACAGAAAGTACCACCTTTTGTAAACCCTGTTTCAAATTTAGAATAAATTGTTTCTAAAAATTCGTTTTCAAACCATCCCCTCGCGTTATACTTTTCAGATTGCTGATGCATCTTTAAAAACCATGCGTCTTGGTCTTTATTTTTAGGGAAGATTTCGGGGTGTTTATTGGCAGAACCATTACCAGTTAGACGTTCAAAGGAAACCTCTTGAACACCTAATCTACGAATCCAACGAAGTAGGACGATAGGCTCTATGTCGATAGTATCTTGAGTTACGCTGATGTTTAATTTAACCGTTACACCACGTCTTAATAATTCTTTGACGTTGCTACGCCACAATTCATATTGTTTGTGATTCGCGAATCGAATCTTAGGATCCCATGAAGTACCGATACGGTTTTGGAAGACATCTTTTACCAAACTAAAATGTTGTTCGTACATTTTAAAAACGAGGTTGGATGTTGCACCCCAAGAAACGTTTGGTAGCTTATCCTTTGTGTAGAACCATACGTCTCGCATCTCGCTAGTACCAACTAGGAATGGTTCTCCGCCGTGAAACTCACAATGAACTGTATCGTCTTTACTGGCGTGTTTAGAGAACTTATTCAACCAATCAATAACTGCAGTTTTGTTCCAATATATTTTTGGACCACTAGTTCCATTTGTGAAACAGTGCTTACAGTTAAGGTTGCAAGTCTCCGTTGTTTTCAGGTATAATATCCAGTTCATAATCTTTCGCTTTGTCAATTAAGTATCGTTCTAATCCAATACTTAGCATCGTAGACGCATGTTCGTTTAACGCTCGGTGTGGTGTGTTGGCTGGAATCCAAACAGATTCGCCAACTTCCAAAGTGATATGTTGTCCATTGATGTCCATGGATTTCCTTCCATCGCAACAGTAGATAATAACATCATCTGGATCAGTGTGCATAGGAAAACTTGGAGAGCCTTCTTGAGCAATAAATGCGTGACATGTTACTGGACCAACAAAACTATGTAGGTATCTGAAATGTTGGCATAGCTCGTACACTTCTTTGGAGAATCTCTCCATACCTTCCACCTTTATAGTCTTAGGCTCATCAGTATACAATTGACTAAATGATAAAAGGGGGATTTGTTCCCCCTTTTTGTTTATCAGCGAAACCAACTTCTGTTCATACGCTAACTCATTATGAAGGAACTGAATGATTTCAGATGAGTCTATCACTTAATAACACACTCCACAAGTTTAACGCCAGCGTCTAGGTTAGTTTCTAACGCTTGACCGAAACTGTACATGGTGTCACCAGCTTGAGCTTTACCGTCTGGTGTAGAAACAATTGCTTGCCCTTTACGGATTGGACCAACAATCTTAACAGGCAAACGACCAGTCAAACCAATAGCTTGCCCAGAAGTGCCGTCATTCATAACGTGAGCTGGATTTGTAGAAACGACGCCAAGTACACGTTGATCGTGTTTGAAACTTTGAGTTGCTTCAGAATCACCACCTTCAGCTACAACAATAACTGTTCCTGGTTCATACTCTTGATCGGTTGTATAACGTTCTGCCAAGTCAGCGTATTGAGCTGAAGTAGATTTACCGTAGATAACGTTAAAGCGATTGTCAGTTTGTCCAATATCACCAGTTCCATTAGTACCAGATTTTGTAACGCTGGAAACTGTTGGGTTTAGAGCCAAACCGATTGTTACATCGCCGTCTGCTGCTGTTGGGTTGGTAATTACAATAGAGTTACCTTGTACAAACTTACGAACTACTGCTGAGTTTGTAGTAGTTCTTACCAACAAACCTTCACCAGAAGTTGCAGAGATACCAGCCAATGTGGCAGCATATGCTTGTACGTCTGAACCAATAACCAAACCAAGGTTTGCTCTAGCACCTTCTTTAGATGAAGCGCCAGTACCACCATCTTCAACAGCTAGGTCTTCAATACCAACGATTGTACCACCAGTAATATCAACGCTGCTTTTCGCTTGAATAGCAATATTACCAAGTCCTAAGTTGTTTCTAGCAGTGGCTGGAGTTGTACCACCAGTACCACCGTGTTCAATCTGAACAACACCGTCAACGTTAGTAGCATTACCACTAACAGTTCCAATCAAGTTACCAGTAACGTTACCAAGAACAGAACCAATATGTGTACCATAAAACTGGTTAGCATATACGTTAGAAAGAGCGTCTCTAACAACAACAGTATTAGGTTGAGAAGTTTTACTTGGAAGATAACCTTGCAACTTCTTAGCGTCCACTGTAGAAGCTGCACCTTGAATTGGCTCAAGAAGTGTTAGAATGTTTTGAGCGTTGAACGCAGTAACGTCAAGTTTCTGAGAAACCTCTTGGTTCAAGTTATTGAAATTGGAATCAACCTCTTCGATTGTTAGAGGTCTTTCTTTATCTTGCCTTAAATTGATAATAGCCATTATTTACCTTTTTCTAATAATGCTTGCAACATGAGTTTTATACTCTGCATATCGCTCTTGATGTTATTTATTTCTGCTTCTAGGGTAGCCACAGAACTAATGGCTCTCTTTGATTCTTCACTCTTCTGTAGAGCAAAAAGTCTCTGATTCTTATACGATTCAAAAGACTTTTTGTCAACATTTACGACACCCCCAGAGGAGGTGTCTTTTCTTAAATGGGAGTAGCCTTCAACTTTTTCTAAGCTCATATTATGTCAATGCCAGTAATCTTAGGTTCTTAATCTTAGGTACAGCAACTGGGCGAGAAGACTTAAACACGATCTTGATTTGAACGTTGTTGAATGATGGGATATTATTTTTAATAATCTCGCGCTCAACAAATTCTTTACCAACGTCTTTAGCTATACTAGCGTAACCTGTATCAGTCCACTTTAATCTCTTCAAATCAGTATCATTGCCAGTCCAAGTTCTGTAATAAACTTTAATCTCAGTATCATTAGGGATGTTAGCTTCGAACATCACCTTGATAGATTCTGCTGGTTCAGATAATGAAAGAGTTCTAGTAATATAGTTGGCTAGGTTTGTTGCGCCGTATGGGGCTGTATCGTCGATATATTTATCCAAGATAGAGATACTGAAGTTACCATCAGTAATCATATCAAGAGAAGCAGTAGTACCGAACGCTCTATCAAGAGTAATGATACAGATATCGTTTTCTGTGTTACCAGCATACACCGTTCTATCTTCAACGATTTGAACGTCAGTAATAACATAAGTACCGTCAATCAACTTAGGACTTACTGCATCACCATCAACGCCAGTGATAATTAGAACTTTACCAACGCTAGCAGAAGAAAGCAAGTTATCCGCTGTATCAATTGTAGTGCTAATCTTACCGAAACCTTCAGAGTTGTTAGAGAAGCTCAATGTTGGGTTTGATTGAATAACAAAAGGTGTAGCTCCGATAATATCCACTGCAGAATTTGCAGTTAGGATCAAGTTCTCATCATCAACAACTGATTGTACTGTACCAATCAGCGTGTCGTCACTGTCTCTATACAACTTGTTACCTGGAAATACTTGAGATCTGAATGTAGTTCCAGTACCAACAACTTCAACAGCTGTTGTACCAGCAGATGTAATGTTACCAGTACCAGAAGTTTCAGTATCAGCAGTAACAATATCGTTGTACTTCAACAGGACGCGAGTATCAATAGCTGGCACGTTGACAACAGAAGCAGAAGTATCATTGATCATATTAGAAATAGCCTTTACAGACAATTTCTGCATATCAATAACTGGAGAAACGTTAGGGTTTGATGAAGAAAGAACAGCTTTGACTTGTAGCGGTGCAACCTTAACGTTATTAACAGTGTTGTAGTTTTCATAAGATGGAATCATCATACGAGAACTGAATGGAGTATTGTTGTTTGCAACAACAGGTAGATACTCGCCAATAGTGCCACTAGTATTCATTGTCTTAACATAATAATCAATCTTAGTGTCAGTAAAGATAAGGTCTGATGTGTTCAACTGAAGTTCATCCATCATCAGTCCGCTAGTGATAGAAACTGCGCTTCCACCATATTGACCAGTTGTGAAGTCAGCTGTTGTGCCAGAAAGCAGGTTATTACCGCTGCCAGCCTCTGTTGTAACCAACTGAATAATGAAGCTATCTGGCTCAAGACCTTCAGCCAAAACAGTGTGAGACTTATTCAACAATGTTTCTGGGATACCTTTAGTCTTGTCAATGGAACCAGTGAATCCTTGTGGCACACCGCTAATTGTAACAGACTGGCCAGCCAGTAAACCGTGCTTCTTAGCCTTAACGCGAATCTTGTTTAAACCCTTTGTTATTGTTAATGGGTTCACTCCCAAGCCAAGTTTATTTGGTGGTACGTTTCTCAACATCAACTGAGATTGCACGTTTGTGTTAAACTTAGCTGCACGCATTACAAACTTGATGTCAAGTAATGTGTGGATTTCCCATTCTTGTGCGTTCTGTGAAGCGTATAGAGAACCTGTCAATGGTTGGCTACCGATGGTATTACCAGTGATGATGTCCTTCTTACCCATTTCAGAAACCCACATTTGAGCTCCTGGTTCATCAGTTGCCACAACGAACGCATATGTTTCGTTATCTTGTAGATAAACTGGAGATCTAAACTTGAATGTTGTTGGTTTAGAAGCATTATCTGAAACAACAATTTCTGATGGAGTCTTGACAACTTGAGAGAAAGGAATAACCTTAGTTGCTGATGGAACACCGTTATCTGTTGGGCGAAGCTCTAAGCTAACTGGTCTACGACCAGCTTCAGAGAAGAACAAGTCAATAGAAGTTAAGAAAGCGCCACCTGGATTGTTGATCACGAATGTCTGAGCCAATGGGTCAGTACTGTACTGATACAACACTCTAGTGTTAGTTGTAGATCTACGGATAGGTGGTAGACCAAGGTCACGGCTATCTTGGTATGCGGCAGATTGGATAAACTCGGCAGCACGTGTAGAAACTACTGTACGTTCTTTATCTAGAGCAATACCTTGTGCGTAATACACAGCAGAACCAGAAGAGTCAAACTGAGCATCACTATCTGACATATTGTCAGTTAACTTAAATGTACGCTCACCAGTACGGAATGACAGAGTATCAGTTTCTGGGATGTGGAACACACCAACAACAGTACCATCAGCGTCAGTTGTATTATTTCCACCAATAGTGCTCAATGTGAAGTTAGTAGTATCACCGTTGATTTCATTTATCTTGAAACCATTATAGTTACCAGTAGAACCAATAGACACAGTACCAGTTAGAGTTTCATCAATAGCGAAACCGTTCTTGATATTAACAACGTGAATGTCTTGTTGGATTGGTCCGATAGTATCAGAACTATGTACGACACCACCATAAGCAACAACACCAGAAGCCTTTAGACGATACAACTTACCCTTTGCTTCGTTATCATACGAAGCTAGAGAGTATGCGTCAAACGCATCAATTGCTGTTCCGTCAAGTTTTGCAAGAGTAATTGTTCCACCGTTTACGTTTACAACTTTGAAAACTTTCAAGTTAAGTTGTTTAGAAGTAGCAGCTGGGTTCAAGATATTAGAACTTACAGGAAGTTCTAAACCAGTATGGTCGTCAAAAGCTGATACGTTAACAGCATTGTGATAATCTAGATTGTATAGAACAACATGGTTGCCAATCTTGATATTGTTGTTATCAGAAACAACTAAGCTGAACGTTGTACCAGAAGTTGTTAAGTGAGCAATAGAGATAATGTTAGTAGGTGCGTGGCTTGTATTTGTGATCACATCACCGAAGCCAAACGCTGGCTCTACACGACCACCATCTTCACCAACAATGCTTCTATAAAGCGTATTGTTATTTGTTCTTCTTGGGTCGTCAACTAAAACGTTGTTCTGTAAATCAGCTGGCTCGAAGTTCATTAGCGAATTTGCAACACGAGTAACTTTGAAAATGTCAGCTGGTTTAACGTATTGTTTTACGGAAACTTTATCAAAGAATGGATAGAAACGAGTGCTTGGTTTCAAGTTCTGTGCAACAAAAACAACAGGGCGAGCTCTCATATATGGGATATATGACATATCAACAACACGGTCACCATATGACTGTGTATTAACAGAAGATGTTGTGTTGTAAGTTGTACCAGTTCTATCTTGATAGCCTGTTTCGTTAGTTACAGTCATCTCATAACCTGTACGAACGCGACCGCTCCAATCACCCCAAATAGTTGGCAGTGTAGTTGAAGAAGAAGATGTCCAGTGATCTTGCCAGTCGTTCCACACAGTTCCAATAATGTTCTCTGTGATGTACTTGATAGCATCATAGTTGTTGTCATCAACAACGTTTAGATCTGGTCTACGGTTAATTGATTTCCAGTTGTCTCCTTCTGGATATAGATACACTTGACCTTTGTATGCGCCCATAGAGATGGCTTTAACGTCCATCGTTCTAGTTGCGTTATTGTTAAAAATATAATTATTTTCAGTATATGGTAGAGTGATCAGATCGCCAGTTTTCTGGTAAGTCTTGTTACCACGATCAGCACCAGATGTTAGATCTTCAACCAACTCAACAGAGTCAGTATAGTGCATTGGGCGCAAGATCTTATTAGCAGAGTCGATAGCGATGCGATAGTCTTCATGTTTAACGTTACCAATACCATGACCTGTAAATTGGTCAACGATAAAACCGTTCTTAAAACGATCTAGACCAGTAGTCTCATCAATAATTGAAAGTTGAGCAGTATCCTTCTCTAGAAGAGAAAGAGTCACATAGTATTCTAGTTTAGAAACACGACGTTCCAAGCGACCGATATCGCGCATAGTATAACGACGGTTGTCACGTTGATTAACCACAACATCTTTTACACTCTTAGTGTATGGCGGAATCTCAACAGTGGCAAGTACCATACCCTCTTTAGGGTCATCTGGTTCTTTAGGTGATGCGCTTGGCACACCAGTAATTACGTTAAATTTACCAAAAGAATCTAGAGCAATTTTATCGATGCGACCAACATAATTTGCGCGAGGGCAAGCCATGTCAGAACCAATAGATGGTAGCTCTGGAGACCATGGGTTAGATGTTTCAACTTTCTGGGCAACTAATACTGGGCGGAAGTCAACAACGTCAGTTAAGCTGATTTCTTTAGATTTACCAGTTACAGAGTCAGTTGTAAAGTATGATGGAATCTCTTCATACTTAATACCATTAGTACCAATAGTGTAAGAATCTACAGAGAAGTAATTACCACCAACTCCACCAGACTTAGAGTATGTGAAGAACCAATACTTGATACGGATTGGACCATTAGGTACAGGCTGTCCTGGTTTCAAGTTTAATGAACCATAAGTGTAGTAAGAAGATCTTTGACCGTTGTCTAAAGTATAACGGTCAGTAATGTCGATAACATTATCGTCGTTGAATGTATATGTACCATCATCTGGTGTCATTTCAACGCTTACTAACTTGAAAATATCAGCGTGGTTCAACTCAATGTTATTAGAGTTGACGATCTTTTTAGCGTTGCTGTTGTTAACGCTATCAATGATCATAACACCGTTAACTTTGTTTAACGATTTAACAGCTTCTTGCGCAGCATTTAGAACTTGAGATACAGAAGCCACTAGGTAGTATGCACCATCTGGTACATTGTTAAATGTAACTTCGGTTCTGTTTTCAGTGCTGTTGAACGAGATATAAACCTTAGATTGGTCGTCCACAGTCCATTGAACTGGCAAACCTGAGTTGTAGTTTACCAATAGGAAGTTAGAATCTTCTTCATCAGACAAGAAGTTTTCATTATCAGTTTCTAAGTCCCAAGATACTGTATTACCAGTTGAAGAGCGCATTTCAAACATGCGGCGAACTACAATCTTGCTGTTCTTGAAAGTATCTGAACTGTTCAAATAACCACGAAGGGTTTTGATATTTGACTGCCCAACTGGGAACAAGAGAGATTCATATGTTGGTAGGTTAATCTTAGTGCTGAATACTGTGATACGACCGTTCGTTACAGTTTCTGGAGAGTTACCAGAAAGAGTAAATGCGAAGTTACCTAATTCAGTACCACTGTATGTACCAGAAACTTCACCAACAGTTCCGATCATGATATCGTTTAAAAACACGATATCGCCAACCTTAATAGTTGAGTTGAAAACAGTACCAGCACCTGTAACCAAAACTGAACCTGCAGTAACAGAAGCAGTTCCTGGGATTACAAAAGATGATGGTGAAATATTGCAAGAGAAATTACCAATGTATCCAACACCAACAATAGACTTAACATCACGTTCGAATGATTGACCGTCAAACATCTTAATATCAAAGATGCCCAACTTATACACAGAGTTAGTATCAACAGCTGCGTCAATATCTGATAGTTGAATTGCTCTCACGCGAGCAGTACCAACGATGTTAGATTGAGATGGTTGGAAACCAAGTTGAATGTTATAGTTTAGCCTGATTTCTGGAAGAACGTCTGAGCTGTATGCAGTACCGCCATCTTCAATAGTGATATCAGTAATAACACCGTTTGTTACAGTTACGTTTAGCTTCGCTCCAGTACCAGCTGGCGTTCTTGGAGTTACAGAGAAGAATGTAGTCCACGCTGGTGCGCTCTCGTCCCAACCTGCGCTATAACCATAACCACCATCAACTAGAGTTACTGTTTCAATTGCACCTGTTGTTTCATTGACAGTACATGTGGCTTTAGCTACACGTGGTTGTAGAACTTTTGTCAAGTAAACTTTTTCAAAGTTCATAACATCTGGCATATTGTATAGGTTCTTAACATCTACATAGCTGCCAAAGTTTAAACCTACAACTTGTTGGTCTGTTCTTTGAACGTGGTTATTTTCCACACCATCAATAACACGTGCTTTATTGAAATCTACAAACTGAGCAGCAGAAGATTCAACTTCATAACCTTGAATGTATGCTTTACCTGGATCTACAACTAAACAGAATTTGTCTTCGTCGCCATAAGTAGTTCCAGCAACTGGAGCAGAGTCCTGTGGGGTTGGTGGATAAACACCTTGGTTTGCTCCGTCGTTTAAGTGTTCTCTTGTTGAGATTTTAAACTTGTTAACTTCATAGTTACCAGACTCATCGTATGTGCGGCGAGCAAGAGACTTCTCAAGTTCAGCGTAAGAGCTGTTTGTTACCTTCTGGTGCACGCGACCATCAACGATACGAACTAGTTCAATAAACTTGAAAGTGTCTGTACCAGTTAGAGGTAGTTTTACCAACGAAAGAGTTATTTTATAACGGTGTGCGCCTGGCGCTGCGAAGTTATAAGAGCCAGTGGCGTTGTCTAGGATAGACTCATCATCTTCTGGAGCAACAGTTTTTTCTGTTAGTTTAAAACCAACACGGCAAGATGGCGTATTGTTGAAACGAGAAACATATAGTTTTAAGTCATCGTTACGAACGAAAGTGCCGTCAATGTAATAGATACCTGCGCTGACATCAACGCTGTAACCATAACCAATAACGTCAGAGAATTGGTTGTTAGTATAAGTTGTTGGAGTCTCAGACTTAGAACCTGTCAATTTAATAACAGCTGTAATATCTGTCAACTGATCTTCAGTCAGGCGGAAGTTTGTTGACACTAAGTTATCTTCAACTCTAGCGATAATGTTTTCGCCAGGTTGTAATCTGTTAGTGACATTATCGTCAGCTGTACCTTCAACTTTA
>JACCDW011486846.1_pt1 | contig 18027 bp, 24 predicted proteins | sample 7449781 | NCBI WGS metagenome assembly JACCDW01 (sample SAMN15323449, study PRJNA562643) | freshwater metagenome | isolation source: river surface water | place: USA:Blue River Watershed | collected 2017-08-18
AGCATAGAAGCAATGAAACAGGAGCCGGTGGCATACAAGATCACAGGCAAGCTGGGTGACATTTGCTCTTTCAACGGAGGCACAGACGTCAAGAAAGGCGATATGGTCTACACCACCCCACAACCACAGCGTGAATGGGTTGGGCTGACACATCAAGAGGTTGCCGAACTACTTGAACGTGGCGATGTTGTTGAATCCAACGAAAAAGTTGGTTGGTATGTGTTGCCGTATTCATTTGCCCAAGCCATCGAAGCCAAACTCAAGGAGAAGAACACATGAGTCAACTGCCTGAAGCTTTACAAGAAGCCATGTCTTCAATATGTGAGGCTCTTGTTGTACAGGAGCTTAGGAAAACATATGCTCTTTTAGAGGAAGACATTTCTCCTCCCCTGTTTAGCTGGGATGCTAAAGAGGAGAAACGTAAAATGAAACAATTGCGTAAGTCTTTTAAACAGGTGATGGAATATTATGGAGCTTTGTAATGTAGAGCTGTGGCACACTCGTGCTCGTCCTGAAGTTGATGAGAGGGCTTTCAATGTACAGCTTGGTTGTCACATTGAAGAAATTGTTGAGATGTTTCAAAGCCTGGATTTGCATTGGCAATGGAACAATGTCATTGAAGAACTAGAGGTGTTGTCTAAACGTCTTAAAGAAGGAGACAGCATTGCTGCCATCAAAGACAGGAAGGCTTTTCTTGACAGCCTTGCAGATCAAATTGTCACCTCTGTTGGTGTTGGTGTCTGTGCTCGTATGAAGGTGGCTGATGCTGTAGCTGAGGTGAATAGGAGCAACTGGAGTAAGTTTGACCAAGAGACAGGCTTGCCTTTGTTCTCTCCTTTTGGTAAAATATTAAAAGGCCCAAACTATTCAAAGCCCAATCTTGAAGGACTATACTAATGACTGTTGATGACACCCTTAACACACGACAAACACGCTATGGCAACTACCGAGATGTTGCCAACACAGCACAAGATTTGAAGCTTGTCTTGCGCCGTAGCAAAAACTTCTTTAACATGGAACCTTACATGAAAGAAAGCTTGGATATGATTTGCAACAAGATTGGTCGCATTGTGAGTGGTGACCCCTATTATGATGATAGCTGGCATGACATTGCAGGCTATGCAACTCTTGTGGAGAAACAACTGGAGGACTTGTGAAGCTTTTCTTAGACATTGAAACAGACACTGCACACTCACACATCTGGTGCTGTTTCACTTGGGATGAAGAGAATGGATATGTATGTCACACAAAAGCAACTACACTAAAGCCCTTGATAGAAAAATGCGAAACAGTGATAGGGCACAACTTAATCGGTTTCGATGGGCCAGTTCTGAGGAAATGCTGGAACATTTCGATAGCAGCGAGGAAGGCCAGAGATACATTGATACTCTCAAGACTTTACAATCCAAATATCGAAGGGGGCCACAGCCTAAAGGAGTGGGGCAAGAGGGTGGGAAGGGACAAGATTGACTACCCAGAAGCCTTTGCTGCAAAGACGTTACTACCTAGTAACCTATGCTTTGACCAGCCAGACCTTGCCTTGTTGTTTAACTACTGTGAGAACGATGTTGAAGTGTTGCGTCTTGTTGATGACTACCTTCAGAAAGCTCTTGACAAAGAAGGCTTCTCTCAACAAAGCATAGAGCTTGAGCATCAGGTTGCAATTATTGTTAAGAAACAGGAAGAACATGGGTTTAAGCTTGATGTTAAGAAAGCTCAGGGCTTATTGGCGTCTTTGCAAGGCAAGATGGTGGATATTGAGAACAACCTACAGGCTGTCTTCCCACCAATTGTCACAGAAAGATGGAGCGAAAAAACAGGGAAGCGCTTGAAGGACAACATTCAGGTGTTCAACCCTGGAAGCAGACAACAAATTGCTGAACGACTCTCCTCTCTTGGTGTTGTGTTTACAAAACAAACAGAGAAGGGCTCCACAATTGTTGACGAGAAGGTGCTTGAAGGTATAAATCTTCCAGAGGCAAAGCTTCTCAGTGAATACCTCATGCTACAAAAACGTGTAGCACAGGTGTCTAGCTGGCTAGAAGAGCTCAAAGAAGATGGCAGGGTGCATGGTAGGGTGATAACAAATGGTGCTGTAACAGGACGCATGACACACTCCAGTCCAAACATGGCACAAATCCCCAACAGTGGTAGCCCCTATGGCCCAGAGTGTAGAGACTTATGGATGGTGGAAAATGGTAATGTATTGGTTGGTTGTGACGCTAGCGGTCTTGAGTTACGCATGCTTGCTCATTACATGAAGGATGAAGAATATGTCAGAGTTGTCACTGAGGGAAGCTCTAAAGATGGAACAGATGTTCACACAGTTAACCAACGAGCAGCGGGACTTGCTACTAGAGACAATGCTAAAACTTTTATCTACGCCTTCCTCTATGGTGCGGGAGATGCGAAGATTGGTTCTATCGTTGGAGGCAGTGCAAGAGATGGCGCAGCCCTCAAAGAAAAGTTCCTTAAGCAAACACCAGCGCTTGCAAGGCTGCTATCAAATGTGTCCAGATACGCTGCTAAGGGATGGGTTCCTGGCTTAGATGGACGCAAGATATGGGTGCGTTCTGAGCATGCGGCTCTTAACAGTTTGCTTCAAGGAGCAGGAGCCATTGTGATGAAACAAGCCTTAGTGCTGTTAGACAAGAAGCTTAGGAAACATAAGGTGTCTTATGGCTTTTGTGCTAACGTGCATGACGAGTGGCAAATTGAAACAACTGAAGACAAAGGAGAACTTGTTGGAAAACTAGCAGTGGAAAGTATGAAAGAAGCTGGAGAACTTTTGGGCTTGCGTTGCCCCATCTCTGGCGAGTATAATATTGGAAGAACATGGAAAGAAACTCATTAAAGCAGGACAGGCTCCATGAGCTTTTAACAACGAGTGATGCAAGTGCTTTCATTTTCCTGAACAATGGAAATGTAACTCTTGTGTTCACTCCGAATTTAGATGAGCAAGATGTCATGGATATGATGACAACTGTGGCAGAGCAGCTCCTTCTTATGAAGGCTGTTGACAAACCCGCAGGAAGTATGGTACACTAATAGTGTCTTTTAACAAAGGAAACAAAATGAAACAAGTTAAAGTAGTTGGTAAACTCTTCTGGGCTAAGCACATGACTGAGCCGAACAAGGAGTTCAACGAATCAAACACCAAGTATGAGATTTGCATTGGAGGCTTGAGCGATTCAATTGTGCAACGTCTAACTGGTGAGCTTGGTATTAAGATTAAAGAACGTGCTGATGACAAGTATGGTCGTGGTAAATACATTGTGGCTAAGAGCAACTATGTCATTAAGGCTGTCGATGAAGATGGCAATGAAGTTTCTCCAGACCTCATTGGCAATGGCTCTGTTGCAGAATGTACACTCAGCAGCTATACGCACAAGCTTAGCAATGTGCATGGCAATGGTGTTTCAATCTTGCACTCGCAAGCCTACCCTGCTCTGAAGATTAAGGAGCTCGTTGCTCCCCCTGTTAACACTGAAGAAGAAGCTGAAGTTTCTCTGTAACTCTTAAGGAAAATATATGACTTATAACATCACGTTCAACGAACAAGAGCTGTCCTTTGTTCTGTCTGTCTTGGGTGACATGCCTACCAAAAGCAACGCTTACATTGTTGTTAATGCGATTAACGCACAGCTGCAAAGCCAACAAACGGCAGACGCTATTGTTGAGCCTAAAGAGCCTGCATGATTGCTCTAGTCGATGGCGATGTAATGTGCTATCGAATTGCCTTTGCTTGCAAGGATGACCCTGAGGATGTAGCCATTACAACAATGGCTTCATTCTTAGAGGAAATCTTGATGGTTGATTTGAACTTGAATAGCTGGCAAATTTTCTTAACAGGAAAAACCAACTACAGAAAAGACATAGCAACAACTGCGCCATACAAAGGCAATAGACCTGCAGAGAAACCTGCTCACCTAGAAATGTTGCGTAACTATCTAGTAACCAGTTGGGGTGCTTTGATTAGTGAGAACGAAGAAGCAGATGACTGCATTGCCATAAAAGCTACAGAGCTTTATGACGATTGCATCATTGTTTCCATTGATAAAGATTTCAAACAGGTGGCAGGATGGCACTACAATTTTGTAAAGAAAGAGAAGTTCTTTGTTTCAGAGGAACAAGGCTTGCAGTTCTTTTACAAGCAAATCTTGATGGGCGACAAGGCAGACAACATTGTGGGCATCAAGGGAGTGGGGCCTGTGAAGGCAGACAAAATGCTTGCCAAAGCTTCAACAGAACAAGAGATGCTTGCCGTTTGCTTGGAGGCTCTGGGAGAAGAGAGAACGCTTGAGAATGGACAACTACTATGGTTAAGAAGATTCCCTGGACAGCTCTGGACATTCCCAAAAGTTTCCAACTAGCTGGCTGCACATGGACTGTTGAGCTTGTTAAAGACTTGTCAGACATGGGCTTAAGCAATCCTCAGACATATGAGATACATATTCGTGAAGGGATGAACGATCAGGCAACAGTGGCTACATTCTTCCATGAGCTTGTGCATGCAATAAAGTTTACAATGGGAGAGACAGACCATAATGAGAAAGAAGTTGAAGGATTTGGAAACCTCCTCCACCAGTGGTACACAACAAAAGCCTGAACGCTTGTACAACTGTGGAGAGTGGACTCCTTCTAGGTTTAGAAGCTTTGTAACTTCTGCCCTGCGAACAGCAACTAGACGATGGCCTCCCAAGTTTAAGGTGTTGAAAGAAGCTAACGTAGGTAGGAAGCTAAACAAAGCAACTAACAAGCAAGCCCTTCATTATCAATGTGCCCATTGTAAAAAGCATTTCATAGCGAAAGACATACAGGTAGACCACATCTTCCCTGTTGTCTCTCCAACAGATGGCTTCATTAGCTGGGATGTTTACATTGATAGAATGTTTTGTGAGAAGAACAACTTGCAGGTGCTATGTAAAACATGTCACTCTGTAAAGACAAGCTTAGAGAAGGAAGAAAGAAAACATGGCAAGGCCAAAAAAAGATGAAGACGTTCTTTGGAAATTGTTTGTTGTTCGTTATTGGGTGCCTTTTCCTGCTAGCGAATATGGCGGCTTGCAACTTGTCATTGCTACATCGCCAGAAGAATGTGAAGAGACAATTAAAAAACTTAATGAGTGGGAAGCAAGCGAGATAAAAGATGCAGAAGAACGCATTAAGGCGCGTGTTAAACGAGCCATCATTATTCCACTTGCTGGCACATACGATGCTCCACATCTTGTCACGGAATTTACAACATGATATTTACACTGACAAAAGAAAACGCAGATGGTTCAGCTGACTATCAGTTACATGTAACAGCAGAAGAAACATCAGACATTATTCGTGCTGTCATTATGAAAGCACTCTTGGAAGCAGCAAAAGAAGGAGGGTTATATGACCCAAGTAAGCTTGATTTGGGTGACCCCACAAGCCGAGGAGAAGATAGCGTACATGGCTCGGGTGAGCAATCCAGCCAATCAGGACAACCCTGAGACAGCACAGAAGCTTCTGAAATATCTCATAAAGAACAAGCACTGGAGTCCCTTTGAGATGGTGAATGTCTGCATGGAAATTGAAACCACCAGAGACATTGCTCGTCAAATCTTGAGACACCGAAGCTTTAGCTTTCAGGAGTTTAGCCAGCGCTATGCAGAGGCAAACAGCTTTGTCTACTCTGAGGCTCGTACACAGGACACAAAGAACAGGCAGAACAGCTTTGAAACAGACGATAGGCAGCTTGCTTATTGGTGGGAAGGAGCTCAGCGTAGGGTGTTATATGATGCTGAGTTTATGTACAAGAGTGCTCTTGAGAAAGGCATTGCCAAAGAGGTTGCTCGTAAGCTATTGCCTGAAGGGCTCACCAAGTCCAAGATGTACATGAATGGAACTCTGCGTAGCTGGCTCCATTACATTGAGATTCGTTGTGACAGCGCAACACAGAAGGAACACAGGGAAGTTGCAGAAGAATGTCGTAAGATAATTAACAAGCTCTTCCCAAGCCTCTTTTAATAAACATGCCCTTAGCTCAGTTGGATAGAGCAACAGCCTTCTAAGCTGTGGGTCAGAGGTTCAATTCCTCTAGGGCATACCAGCTCTTTTAGTATAATGGCTATTATGGCGGTTTTGTAGTCCGCAGATGGTGGTTCGATTCCATCAAGGAGCACCAAAGGAAAACACATGACACAAACATACACTTTTAGCGTTAAGTGTAACAGCTTTTTAGAGGCATCACAAGAACTCACCTATTCTGTCACTCTCCCTGAAGATGCAACATGGTCTGAGGTGCTTGCACATTTCGCACACTTCCTTGAAAGCGCCACTTATGTGGGCGTTGTTGAGAGTTTGGAAGAAGCCGGTATTGTATGAGACACCTAGTTATTCCTGATACACAATGTAAGCCAGGACATTCCTTTGAGCACCTCTCATGGGTGGGACAATATGCAGCAGACAAGAAGCCTGATGTAATTGTCCATCTTGGAGATCATTGGGATATGCCTTCTCTGTCCATCTATGATGTTGGCAAGAAGAGCTTTGAGGGCCGTACATACCAAGCTGACATACAGGCTGGACAGGAAGGTATGGAGGCTCTCTTAGCCCCTATTCGCAAGGAGCAAGACAGGCTTAAGCGTAACAAAGAAAAGCAATGGAACCCACGCATGGTGTTCCTCATCGGCAACCATGAAGAGCGTATACAACGTGCCATCGAAAACGATAGGAAACTGGAGGGACTCATTGGCTACCATGACTTTAAGCTTGAAAGCCTTGGCTTTGAATGTTATGACTTTCTTCAACCTGTTATTCTTGATGGCATTGCTTATTGTCATTACTTTACCTCTGGTGTTATGGGGCGTCCTGTTAGTTCTCCGACTCTATTGCTTTCGAAGAAACACATGAGCTGCATCATGGGGCATGTCCAAGATAGGGGCATTGCCTATGCACGAAGAGCAGATGGTAGACGCATGACTGGCTTATTTGCTGGCATTTGCTATCAACATGATGAAGACTATTTAACACCTCAAACAAATGGCTCATGGGCTGGTGTATGGATGTTAAACGAGGTGGTTGATGGTAGCTTTGATGAGCTTCCTGTTAGCCTCTCTTACCTGAAGGAGCGTTACGCATGAGCTTTACACTTATCGACATAGCAGAGTTGCTACGAAGGCAAGACTGTGTTACAATATTAGAACTACTAGACATAGACAGTGACGAGCTAGTCGATAGGTTTATGGACAAAATTGAAGACAGAGCAGACTATTTAGAAAGGGAATTGAATGACTAAGTATATGGGTAGCTACGAGGAATACATTGCTAAGAGCCGCTATGCTCGTTACCTAGACGATGAACAACGAAGAGAAGATTGGCCTGAGACAGTGAAGCGCTATATGTCCTTCATGTCTAAACACCTGGAGAAACACCATAACACCCCCATTCCTGCTCCCTTGTATGATGAGCTAGAACAAGCCATCCTGAACATGGAGGTGATGCCCTCTATGCGCTCTGTGATGACAGCTGGCAAGGCGCTTGAGCGTGACAACACTGCTGGCTACAACTGTAGCTATCTGCCTGTTGATGATGTTAAGAGCTTTGATGAGGCAATGTACATTCTCCTGTGTGGTACAGGGGTTGGCTTCTCTGTTGAGCGTCAATTTGTACAGAAGCTTCCAGAAGTTCCTGAGCAACTCTTTGATAGCCAGACAACCATTGTTGTTTCTGACAGCAAGGAAGGCTGGGCTAAGGCTTTGCGACAGCTCATTGCTCTGCTCTACTCAGGAGAGATTCCTAAGTTTGATGTGTCTAAGGTGCGCCCTAAAGGTTCTCGTCTGAAGGTGTTTGGTGGACGGGCTTCTGGGCCAGAGCCTCTGGTTGACTTGTTTGCTTTTGTCATTAACATCTTCAAGGCTGCTAAGGGACGTAAGCTGACAAGCCTTGAGTGCCATGACATTATGTGCAAGATTGGTGAGGTGGTTGTTGTAGGCGGTGTGCGCCGTAGTGCCATGATTAGCCTGAGCAACTTGAGCGATGACCGGATGCGTCATGCTAAGAGTGGTGCTTGGTGGGAGAAGAATGGACAACGTGCCTTGGCTAACAACAGCGCTTGTTATACAGAGCGTCCTGACATTGGTGTGTTCATGGCTGAATGGCTCAGCTTGTATGAAAGCAAGAGTGGTGAGCGAGGCATCTTTAATCGAGAAGCAGCTAAGAAAGTAGTGAAGAAAAATGGTAGACGTAATCCAGACTTTGATTTCGGTACTAATCCATGCTCTGAAATTATTCTCCGACCTTATCAGTTCTGTAACCTGAGTGAGATTGTTGTTCGTGCAGAAGACACCCCTGAAACCCTGAAGCGCAAGGCTCGTCTTGCTACAATTTTGGGAACCTTCCAGAGCACACTAACACACTTCCCTTATCTGCGTAAGGTGTGGCAGAAGAATACAGAAGAGGAGCGCTTGTTGGGTGTGTCCATGACTGGCATTCTTGACAATGCTTTGTTGAACAACCCTGACAGCAATGCTCTTCCTGCTTTGCTAGAGGAGCTGAAAGATGTTTGTGTTTCTGTTAATGCTGAGTGGGCAGCTACTCTTAACATTCCCGCTTCTACTGCTATCACTTGCGTCAAACCAAGTGGCACTGTATCTCAACTTACAGATAGTGCTAGTGGTATTCACCCTCGCCATAGTAGCTATTATTTCCGCAGAGTGAGGAATGACAAGAAAGACCCGCTGACACAGCTTCTCATTGACCAAGGTGTTTCTGCTGAGCCCTGTGTTATGAAGCCTGACCAAACTGTTGTCTTCACCTTTCCTAAGAAAGCCCCTGAAGGAGCTAAGCTTAGAGAGCACATGACAGCTTTGGAACATCTGAAGCTTTGGCTTGTCTTTCAGCGTCACTGGTGTGAGCATAAACCTTCTGTAACTATCAGTGTGACAGAAGCAGAATGGGTGGAAGTGGGTGCTTTTGTGTGGAAACACTTTGACGAGATGAGTGGTGTTTCTTTCCTGCCTTATGATGGTGGCTCATACAAGCAAGCCCCTTATGAGGAATGTACAAAAGAACAATATGAAGCTCTGCTTGCAACAACGCCTGCTCACATTAAGTGGGAGTTGAACGAGGTGGAGGACAATGTTGAAGGCGTACAGATGCTGGCTTGTACAGCAGGTGTCTGTGAAATTTAAGGACTATTATGTTTCTAGCACGTTTGCGCCAAGGCATTGGCTTTGATATTGAGTATAACGAAGATGTTTGTCACATCATTGTGGAGGAAACAGAGAAGGGAAGCGATGAAACATTTGTTGCCTTTGCTGGCATCATTGTTAAGCTACCATTTGTTGTCATCTATCTAGGAGAATTTTTCAACCTAGAGGACAAATAAGAAGGGCTCCCAAGTGGAGCCCTTTTTTATTGCTTCATTTCTACCTGTCCTTGTAAGCCCTTGGACATAACATACTCGTTATAAAACTTTCTAGCATATTCAGGGTCTTGCTGGTACAGTTCTCCAATGAGCTGCATAGAAGCAGCATGTGCAGTTTTAGAAGCCACCTGACTTACAATGTGCTTCTTCATATATTCATCCATAGGCTTAAAGCGTGGGTCTTCTAACACCTGCTTCATACCATCAGCTAAATATGTTCCTGCCAGTTGCTTATATCTGGCATACTGCTCAGTGTTTAGCTCTACCTTCCCAACTGTCTTTCTAACACCTGGAAGCTCTTGTCCAATGTCAGACAAAGCCTTCTCAATGGATATAGGTGTTACCACCTTAATGCCCAACAAAGCACCAGAAACGCTCTGCTCTTCTGGCTCCCCTGTTCTAGAATAACGAATAGGCAGCTGCTCTCTCAAGCCAGGAATGCGGCTCTGTGCTCTTTCAACAAACGTCTGGGCTTCTCTTTCAACACCATCAGAAACTCTTGCCACTGTTGCCACTGCTGTAGGAACCAGAGCATTTGCATACTGGCTAAGGAAACCAGAGCCATATCTCTCAGGGTCTGTCATGGCAAACAAGGCCTTGCTCAAGCCTTCCATAAAGCTCTTCTCCAACACGTTAGCCTGCACAGACTTGGCATATGCAGCCAAATAGTCAGAGGCTTTCTTGTCTGGGTTGATGTCTTTACGATAGTCTTGTATAATTTTGTGTGTATCAGCACCCATGCCAAACACTGTTGCCAATGGTTCAATACGCTGATAGCTCACCCAGTTGTCTCCAATCTTCATAGAGAAAGGAGGACGTCCATCCTTGGGGTCAGAGCCTGTTATCAAACCTGCCTCATATAGCTGGTTCACTGTCAAAGCAGCACCAAGACCTAGCACTTGTTTAGCAATTGCCTTGCCTCTTTGCTCTGGGTTGTTCATCACCCATTCAAACTTCCCTGTATTACCAATTTCTTTCTTCATAAAAGGATTGATGCCAACACCAGGAATATAGCTCACGCCTTCTTTAATGATGTTGTAAGGCGTTTTAACAAAGGGAATGACCAACACTGACCAAGGATGTTCTGCTCTTGCCTTAGCCACTGTAGCAGCCAGTCCTGTTAGCTTCTCTTGGAACACACTTTCTTTAGCAAAGTTTTGAATGCTCCACAAATCATTACCACCCAAGTTGTTCTGAATGGTTTCTTGCCAGTTGTCCACAGACAGGCGCTTGTCTGTTATCTTGTTATAAACTTCATTTACATCTTGCCCTGTTCTTTTGGTAATGGCGTCTGCTTGTCTGTAAGCAACAGCATTAAACTCCATGCGTCTAAAGATGGCCTTGTTAAACTCATCAATGAAGATGGCTGCTTTTGTAGGTAAACGAACGAAGCTACCTGGAGTAACTTTTTTTCCCAAAGCTTCAAACAAAACAGGGCCACTAATGGCTTTCTCACTGTAGTCATACAGCTGACTCTTGAGCATCTCTGCTCTCTCTTCTGAAATGAAGTTGTCTTTGATAAACTTATTGAACTCTGCCTCTGACATGCCAAAAGACTTAGGAGAAATCTGAATGTCTAGGGGTCTGCCAGAAACAAAGCCAGCCTTAGCAAAGGCCATAGCCTCGTTAAAGCCTGTTAAGATTCCTTTGAGCATGGCATAGCCTTCTCCTGCCTTCTTGGCTGAGCCAGGAGTGAGTCCCTCTATTGTTCTCAACAAAGGCTGTACAATCATTTGAGAAAGCCCTGAGATGGCGTTAACAGCCACAGCCCCTGGCCCTGAAATGTAGCTGTTAACAATGAGCTCAGATGCAATTCTACCTGCTTGTCCAGGATTGTCTGCCATAGCCTTCTGCACCTCAGCACGAAGAGCATCCTTCTCAGCTTTAGAGAGCTCATCAAATCTATCAATGAGAGCGCTCTTATCAGCAAACTCTCTAAACCATTCAACACATGCTTGTGAATAAGCCATACTATTCCTTAAATACAACGCTGCTTAGGAGAGGCAAAGCCTGTCACATTCTTTCCAGCTTTAATCTCATTGTAAGCCAGCTTAAAAGCATTGAGGGTATCAGAAGCTTTTGTTCTCTGTCCTTGGAAAATAGACATAACACCCAGAGGCACTTGGCTTCTGTGCATAATGGTTTGTTCCATAGCTTCTGTGAGTTGTCCAGAGTTTTTCAAACTAACATACTCGTCAATTTGAGCCTTCAAGAAATCTCTTGCTTCAATGTATTGAGGAACAAAAGCAGCAAGCTCTTCTCTATTCCAGCTCTTATCTGCATTCTTCAAAGCCCATTCCAAAACAGAGCCTTCTTCTTCAATCATTGCTGCTGTTTTCTTTTCACCAAGAGCAGCTGTACTCTCTAAGCTTCCACCTGCTTTAGCTCTGCCTCTCAGGGCAGCTTGTGCTTTTCCTGCCGCTGCAACAGCCTTCATATGCAAGGCGTTAATTGCCTCATCAGCAGACACAGGAGCAGCTTCAATTTTCCCTCTGTATGTAGGCGAGAAAGCTTTCTCTGGGTTGGTGGCAAAAGGAACATCCTCAGCCAACATCAAATAGGGGTCTGTTCTAGCAGAACCAGCAGAGCCTTGCAGAGCTGCTCTATCCAGAGGAGAAGCAGGAGCAGGCACAGCAGCAGCTACAGGAGCAGCCTCTGGCTGTCTTACAACAGGAGCTTCAGGGGCAGGAGCTCTTCCTGTTCTCTCCATAACAGCAGCAACACGAGCATCTCTAGCAGCCATAGCAGCTGCATCTGGGACAGCTCTAGGCTGAACAGGGAAAGTCTCTGCCTGCTTGCCTCGTTGCAAGATGCCTCTGATGTTTTCAATTTCAGCTTGTCTTTGAGAGATGATGTTCTTAAGGTAGTCTTCACCACTGGTGAGCTTAGCTACTTGTACAACATCTTCTCTAATTTTCTCAGGGGCCTTAGGCTCTTGTGTTGGCCTGAACAAAGCAGCCAATTGTTTCTTAGGGCTATCATCTCTAGAAGCTCTCTCAACAAGACCCATGCCAATAGGGGTTTCCTCTAATGGTGTTCCTTTGAGCAAAGCAGCCACTTGTGTGTCAGGCTTCTTCTGTCCCATTTCAAACAAGCGCTCTTCTGCTCTTGCAATGTCTGCTTCTGCTTTTGTTATCTTGTTTTCCAGAAGCTTTGTTGTTTTCTCGTCAATGCCTCTAGGAGCTTCAGCCAGCTCTGTAATTCCTCTTCCCTCTGTTGCTCTCAAATAGGCAGGAGTTTCAATGGCTTTTGCTACATCGGCAATGGCAGCATCAGAGGAAGTTTTAACAGCTTGGCTCTCAGCAGCAGCTGCAGCAGGAACGTCTACATCAGCAGCCTTCTGGCTAAGCCTTCTCACCAAAGCCTCTGCTCCAGCCCCCAAGCCAGCCCCTAAGGCAGCTCCAGCAGCTGTACCAAAAGCAGCCCCTTTAAGGCGCTCTGCACTCAGGAAGCCTGTGTCCTCTCCTTCTTTCAGGACAGGCTCTAGATAGCCCCCTAAAGCCCCTTGAGCAGCTCCTTGTCTCATAAGAGTGCCAACAAGGGTAGGGCCTTTTAACAAGCCCAGAGCAGGAGCAGGAATGTTAATGGGGTCAGCAATAGCACCAAGCACCATCGCTGTTCCACCAACATAAGGAGCATTGGCTGAAGCAATTTCAGCTGCTTGTCTTTCAGCTCTAAGTCTCTCTGTGTCTGCCATTCCTGACAGCTGTGCAATGCCCTTGATGGAGCTACCTGCGCTTTCAACAAAACGCTTAACACCAGCAGAGAAGCGGGTTTCCCCTAGCAAATGAGCCAAGATTTGATTATCTGTATAGCCTTCATTACGAGCGCCTATAACATCAAACTTTTTCTGCTGAGCCAAGTAGTCAGCAATTTCAGCAGGAGAATAGCCTTCTTGTAGAGCTCCTGTTAAATCAAAACCAGCCTCCATTGGAGCATCAGTTGCTCCAACAGAAGACATGAGTTGTTCTTCAGGGCTTAAAGATAGTTCAGCCATTTAGCCTCCAAAGGAACTAAGAGGACGTTGAGGTGCTTTGTTAGTTCTATTTGTGTCTGGACGAGGAGCAACAGGAGCAGCAGGTTGACCAATGTTCTGAGCCTTAGCAGCTTCATCAGCGTTGGCATAAACACCACCATCTCTGCCCAAGATTTGTCCTTGTTTATTCTTCCAGCCTACGCTTAGTTTCTGAGGAGGCTGACCTGGAATCATAGAAGGAACATCAACAGATACAGGTTGTGTGTAACTCTCAACACCACTTTCAGCTCTTGCTTTAGCTGCATTTGCAGACGTAACAGCTGCTGAGCCTGTGTTATTCCAATAGGTAATTTGAGCTTGTGTCTTAGCTCTCTCGTCTTCAAACTTAAGCTTCTTCTCTTGCAAGTTCTTAGCCAAAGCGTTATACTTAGGCAAGGCTCCTTCAGCCCCTTGTTCAACAAGCAAGGCTGCTTCAGCAAGCTTCTCTTCATCAGTCTTGAGAGAGTCTTCCAGAGTTTTAATGTCCAGCTGCTTTCTACGCAGGGTGAGTGGAAGCTCTTGTTCTGCTCTAGCGTCAGCAGCTTGCTTCATAGCCAGCTCTGCTTGAGCTCTTGTATCTGCTCTGCTTGCAAGCTGCATTGCCTGCTCTTCTTTAGCAGCTTTCAGAGCTGTGTTTCTAGCCATCAAAGCATCTTGTGTAAGACCACGAGAAGCCAACTCTCTAGACAAGGCTCCATACATTTCAGCATCAGAAGAAAGTCCCATACCAGAGACAACATTCATAGCATCTTCAATGCCCTGAGCTCTCACTTGGTCAGCTGTCTTGCCACCCATAAGGCGTCCAGCAGCATAGCCCAAACCTGCTCCAGCATTACCACCCAGAGCAGACACTTGTTGCAGCAAGCTCAGCTGATTCATCTGAGCAGGGCTGGTTAGCATTCCCTCAAGATAGGCTCTTCCAAGCTGTTCTTGTGTGGGCATATTGAATAAAGACATTACATCACTAGCCATGTTATCTCCTTAGGTCTGACCGAAAGCAGCCATTTGGTCATAAATTGCTGGGTTGCTCCAATAGCTAGGATTCATATAGCCAGCGTTGCCTGCGTTATAATAGGTTGTACCTGTAGGCTGAGGAGCAAACATGCCACCAAAGCTTTGACCAGCACTTTGAACTGCTCTAGCAGTAGAAAGACCACCAGCCAAGTTGGCTTGAGCGCCTGCTAATCCACCCTCAAGAAGACTTCTACCTTGGTAGGCTCCACTAACAGCACCTGCCTTACCAATGTCAGCTCCCAATGTCAGAGGCTTCAGGCCAAGCTCTTCAACACCAGCGCCAGCAGAGAACAATCCTGTGCTTCTAGCAATGAGCTTATCTAGCATGCTCTGTCCATATGTAGTTCCTGCTGCTGCAATTTCAGCATTGGCTCTTTCTCGTGCCATTTGTCTAGCAAAGTCATCAGGGTTTAGAAGCCCCTGTGCATCACCAGCACCAGCAACACCAGAAGAAACACCAAGACCAACACGCCCTGTCTGCAAAGACCTCTCTCTAGCAGCAATGTCCTCTGCTTGTCTCTGAGGAGCAAGCAAGCCCATTTGCTGGTCAACATATTTCCTAGCCTCAGCTTGTGGGTCAAGAGAGCCTAACTGTGCAGCAGCTGTCTCTGCTTGGGTGTAGAGCATGTCTCTAAACTTAGCCAAACGAGGGTCAATTTCATACCCAGCAGTTCCTGTGCCTGTATCAAAATAGCTTTTACCAAAGCCTGTTGTCAAGCTATAAGGCCTAAACTTAGCAGCTTCTGCTGCCCTATCAGCAGCATAACGAGAAGCATCTGCAGCATCTCCAGCAGCATTTGCTCCCATCATTCCACTAAGAAGGCTACTCCCACCAATTACTAATGCAGCGCTGAATGGCATATTAAATCTCCTTTGCTACAGCAAGGTGGGTGTTTGTATAGCCCAGTTGCTTATAAAAGTTTTCTGTGTTAAGTTTTAAATTGATGCTAGAGACAAGACGTTTACAGCCTTGTTCTTTTGCTGTTTGTTCCAAGAATGTAAACATCTTTGTTCCTATTCCTTTTCCTCTATAGCTGGGCTTTAAATAATACATATCTGCCTGACATGTCTTCTCTGCTGTATAGGGACTTGCATACATAAAGAAAAACAAATAACCAACTGTCTCTTCTTCTTTTGCTATTACAACTTCTAAGGTTTGTAGAAACTCTTTGTTAAACGTAGGAGCCTTTGTGTTAAAAGCAAGCCAATGTTCCTTAGCAAGCTCATCAAAGTTTTCTATGTCTTTGAGTTTCCCTAGAGAAATGTTCATTAACGAAGCTCAGCCCAGTAGTCACAAAATACACCGCCATTAACATAAACAGCATATTGAGAACCTGGAGGAACAATGACAGCTGCCATAGACTCTGAACCACCATACTGGTCAACAAGGGCATTAGCAACTTTAACACCATCTACCCATACAGATGTTGTATAGCCATTACCACCATAGCGTCCAACAGAAAGCATAATAGGCTTACCTGTGCTGTTGGTATACTTATTTGTCATACTAGCCCATGTATTTGATGAGTTGGTTTGTCTCGCAGGAGAACTAAAACCTTGCCATGTTTGACCAATGCCAATAGCAGCCGGTGCTTGGCTTTCCCATGTTGTACCATTAGATGTTAGAAGATTTCCTGAAGTACTAGGAGCTACGCCTTGAACTGCAGAACCTGCGTTACCGAGCAATACTTGATTAAGATTCAGTGTAGTAGCTCCTGTACCGCCTTGAGCAACACTCAGAGGAGTAGTCAAACCACTTAATGAGGTAATATCACTATTAGCTCCTGAAGCAGCGGCTCCAAGGTTGGTACGAGCGTTTGCAGCTGTAGAAGCTCCTGTACCGCCATCAGCAACAGCAAGGTCTGTAATACCAGAGATAGAACCACCAGTGATGGCTGCAGCATTGTTATCTGTTTTAGTTGCAATGGCTGTAGCAATGGCATCAAACTCATCATCAATCTCTGTACCTCTAATTCTCTTTAGAGCATTGCCAGAAGCCAGAGCATCTTTAGAGGCAAAGTCTGTAAGCTTTGTATAATTAGACATTAGTAACTCCTACCTAGCTTGGTAAATATTTCAATCTTTTGAATGTCAAAGGGAGCATCAAGAATTGTTGCTTCAAACCCCACCTGAATTGTCTTAGCTTGTCCACCAACAGAAACATTAGCATTCTCAACAAACAACCCACTTGTATATTCTGCTATGTTATACTCAGCAATGTTATATTCAGCAGGTGTTCCTACGTTAATAGCAACAGCATAACTATCTTGTGGGTCTCTGTAGTCAAAGCCAAGCTTAACAACAAATCTTTGACCACCACCACCAATGATGACAGTGTTCATCTTCTTCATTATCTTATTCACTGTAGGTTTTCCTAAGTCAGTGAATGTAGAATAGTATGTAAACAAATAGCTTGAGCCATTATCAGAGTAGCCTGTGTATATTCCAATACCATTAGGCTTACCAATATACAATGAGCCATCTCTGTTTGAAGAGAAGGCATAAGCAGCGTAGTTGTTCCATATGGTTGCTCTAGCAGAGCCATCTTGTAGAGCTTGTCTCAAGTCAAAACAATAGACAAGAGGAGTGCTTGTTGCAGGAAAGCTCAACAAGTAGAAAGCATTCTTCTCTGAATAGGCACTCTTAATAATATTAACATCAACACCAGAGAGGCTATCAAGTACATCATCTCTAATGTTCTTGGAAATATCTCTCATTGGAAGGCTCTTTTCTTGCACTGTTCTGCCAAGACTACGAAGCCCAGCACTGCTCAAGAAGAACACATCATTACCAGTCTTTTGAATGCTATCTCTAGCAACACAACCAACGCCTGGAATAACATCAGAGATGGTCATTGTTGTTGCTGGTGTTTCTGCTCCAGACAAAAGAACAATGTTTTGTTTACAGAAGATAATGAGCAAGCCATTATGTGCTACAATGCCTACAATTTCATCTGTGTTGTTGGGAAGCTTAGAGGCAATATTCAAACTTCCTGATGTGCTACTTCCACCTGTATCAAAAGAAGGGAAAGCAGAGTCAAGAATGTCTGTGCTCCAGAACAAAGTTGTAGGATAGTTGGTGCTTCCTGCTACCCAGAAGCGCCCATAAGCAGCTAAGGCACAATTAGGGCCGTTAGCTGTTCCTGTTCCAAACACAGGAGAAGCAAAAGAACCAGAGCCATGGGCAGAGCCGTGCCCAACAACTGTTGTACAAGTAGGACTTCCTGATTCTCGTGTAAAGAACAAGGGCTCATGGCTCTTTTGTACTAACAAGGCATGATTGCCCAAAGATACCATTTGCCAGTGGTCGTTAGTGATTGTTGTTGCTGGTGTAATATCTGTTAAGCCTCCAGCAATACCGCCTCTAAATACCTTATTATTACCAGCACTCAAGTAATCAATTGTGCCATTAGAGTTTACATATTCAAAGATGCTTTTAATAGGATTGCCACTAAGAGCAGTGGAGCCGCTGGTAGTAGACATGCTCCAGCCTTTTCTAGCCCCTAGTCTTCCATACTTATCAATGACACAATTTGAAGCAACAAGAGCATAGCCATCAGACAACAAAGCTCCGCTATCTTGGGTGTTTAGTCCCATGA
>JACCDW010409234.1_pt1 | contig 18023 bp, 20 predicted proteins | sample 7449781 | NCBI WGS metagenome assembly JACCDW01 (sample SAMN15323449, study PRJNA562643) | freshwater metagenome | isolation source: river surface water | place: USA:Blue River Watershed | collected 2017-08-18
AAGGCTTTGGGGAAATAACCACGCTCACGGTATCCGCTGGAAATGGCTCCTGTTTCTGGATCCTTCCACTCCAAAGGAAAAACGGGGAATCCCAAACGATCGCCATCACGCTTGCTTAATTTGCCATTGCCATCTGGTTTTAGAATCAGAGGCAAATGCGCAAATAACGGTGCTTCCCACTCAAATGCTTTGTACAACATCACGTGAAGCGGTGCGCTGGGCAACCACTCTTCGCCGCGAATGACGTGGGAAATGTTCATGGTCATGTCGTCCACCACATTGGCCAAGTGGTAGGTGGGCATGCCGTCTGATTTGAAGAGGACTTTGTCGTCCAGCTCGTTGGTAGAAAAGACAACCCAGCCGCGGATCAAATCTTGGAAGCGCACTTCCTCATTGCGCGGCATTTTGAAACGAATGACATAGGGATCACCCGCAGCCAAGCGCTTCTCCACCTCATCGGCGGGAAGTGTCAAGCTGTTTTTCATGGTCATTCTAGAGATGGAATTGTATTGCCAATTGGGCATCTTGGCCAACTCTGCTTGTTTGCGGATGTTGTCCAGGTCTTCAGCAGTATCAAAAGCGTAATAGGCCCAACCTGCGGCGATCAATTTTTCGGCGTAGGGTTTGTACATCGGTTTGCGTTCGCTTTGGCGGTATGGGGCGCAATCGCCTCCGTAGCCAACACCTTCGTTGGGCTCAATGCCGCACCATTTGAGGGCTTCAATGATGTATTGTTCAGCACCGGGGACAAAGCGACCTTGGTCGGTATCCTCGATACGCAACAAGAAATCACCGCCGTGTTTTTTGGCAAACAGATAATTGTACAAGGCGGTTCTCACACCTCCCATGTGCAGCGGCCCTGTCGGACTGGGTGCAAATCTTACTCTTACTTTACGCATAAATATGGGTGCAAATTTAGGGAAAACTCATGACGCAAGGACTCAAATGGCGCATTAATCGAAACCATTGAAATTTCAATCCATTCAGATTTCCTTTGACTCAATGAAACCTTTTACGGTTGCTATAAAATCTTGAACGGGTAAAACCAAACCCTCCACTGATTCCTTATCAAAGTCATACATATCACCATAATCCCCTTTTTGTCTTGAATCAAAGAGATCAGAAAATAACCTACCATGCTCCAAAGAAATCAGACCCGTCTTTACATAATGCAAATTGAACTGATTGCGCAAACCTGCATGGGTTTTGGATTCGATTCCGTCTTTTAAGATCAATGCAGAGACTAGATAATAACATGAATAATATAATCGGTTCATTGCACCATTCCAGCTCTCGGCATGAATGAGCAATTCGGCATCTTTGAATGCTTGATTACTTTTTTCAATTCTATACTGAATGTAATCATTGATGAACTCACTCATAGCAAAATACCATCTCGGGTTACATTTTTATAAAAAGGAGTGACACTCAATTTCGAATTCCAATCGAACTGTGAGTATACGAACGTTGAGAATGGCTCTTCGACTTCCAATTCAAGATCGAATAATTTATGTCGAATGGTTTGCTCTTCCTTGAAGGAAACCAACGGCTGATTTAAGAGTACCAAAATATCCCAATCAGACTCTGCAGAATCAGTCCCTCTGGCTCTTGAGCCGAACAAAATTACTTTGGCATCTTGAGCCACTTGGCATACTGCTTCTTTAATTTTTTGCTTGACGGTCTCTTTGTCCATAGTGTAAAGATAAAGATTTCTTTTAACCTAGACGAATGCAATAGCAATCAGATAAAAGAATCAGCATGACTCAACATAAAGAAATCATCTGCAACTATGAGTAAGAGAGAAAGAAAACTAAATACCACCTCTGGACTTTTCCATCTCTTGCAATCTTTGCACAATGTTCTTTTTGTCCAGCAATGCTGCCTCATATTTGGTATCCCGCACTGCGACACAGGAGTCAATAATTTCGTCCCATTCTTTTGCCGTGTATGTCGATTTGATTTCTGCCATATTAAAGTTTTCCAGATTGACTTTTTATACAAAATTAAAAACCACAATCACCATTAAACAACTTCGGAAAATTCATGCTCACAGTTTCCTCCATTTACTCTTATCGTTGATCAACTCCATAAAAGCTGGCAAATCCTCCATGATTTTCTCTGTCTTGGCTGAACGCACCATGGGTGTTTTTTCCATGATTTCTCTGAGTCGTTCATCGGAAATGGGCTTATTCATTGATCCTTAAATATTAAAATGAAGATTTAGACCAATCTATTTTGTTATATGTTTCGACAATATGATCTGCATTCGCGATTGCTCGTTCAGCCTTTGTATCTCAAAAGTAGGAGTAGCATTCATCAACTCTTGCAATTCCAATTCCAAGTTCTTACGAACATTTTCATTTGCTTTCTTCATGGTAACAAATTTACTTTTTTCTACAATAAAAACCCACTTAAAAAGCATTTAAGGCGCGTTTCAATTTTGGAAGACAAATCAGTGAGATAAGCTCTCGCCTCCTATCCGAGCAGCAAGAGTTAAAGAGATATTAAGACAATAAAAAACTCCGATTCACAGATTCAGATATGTGCGCGTCAGCAGTCCGAAATCAATAAAAGAAACAAAATTGCTTTAAAGCTGAAATAAAACAATTACAAATTAAAAAAGAATTCATTTGTTTGCTTCATAGACCTATTGAATTAATATTAAAGAAATGCAGAACTATTGAGTAATTAAAACTTAGAACCAAAGTAACAAATTGAATTAATTTCGGATGCACCTCACGTGATATCCATAAGTTTTACTATCATCATAATTTCGATAAAGGGAACTGGTATCATATCGCAAAGCTCTAGCGCAAGCTCCTGAGGAATAGCCCTGCGAGCTAGTCCACCAAAAACTGAGAACTCCCATATTTTCAAATGGGCCAACATCTGTTCGGTAACCACCCCCAAGTCCTCTAAATCCGTAAATATCCAATGCTCCTGAATTCGGTGAGTTCCAAGAAAACAATGCTTTTAGTTTTCCACCCTCTACTGTACCCCGGACTCCTCCACCCCATTGCTGTTGTGAGATTGACATTCCTATATAGCCCTCCAAATACATCCACTCACAATCTGTTGGAACGTGCCATCCAGTTGGACACAAACCTCGAACATCAACTGTTGTATACCAATTATACAATTTCCCATAGATTGAGTCATTCAAAAGATTATCTGTGTAAATAGCATATGCTCCATTGGTGTTGGATGACCAAGTGGCATTGTCCAATGCTGTTGGAATTGGATCTCCATTTCGGTATTGATCTGTGGCCAAATTATCCGCGAACCAACATTGACCACCTATTTCTACCAAGTCATATGTTCTCCCATCATAGGTCAAAGAAGTCTGTCCTCCACAACCGGTTACGCTGATGGTTTCGTTTTGACAAGTTGTATTCCCAGGCAACAACTGTGATCCTAATCCACCATTGCTTGTTGGTGTGTTGGGATAATTAGCCGCACTAATCCCCGGAATAATTATAAACCCAGTACCCGTGTAAAGCGTATCACCCATTGAACTCACTGACAACACGGCGTCTTGTCCCGCCGGGCCCTGCGCCCCAGTAGCACCCACTGCCCCATCCGCTCCCGCTGGACCTTGTGGACCGGCAGGACCTTGTGGTCCTTGTGCGCCTTGTGGCCCATTGGCGGCATACATGGCATACGGAACGGACATGAGTTGTTGGGTACCCAAGTCTACATAGCCGTTGCCGAGATCCACTTCCACCTGCAAGAACTTGGTGGTGTTGGCCCAGTTGATGGCGGCAAAGGTATTTTGCACCGCCGAGCCTTGTCCCAAAACAGTTGCCATGAGTCCTTGCGCATTGGTGGTGAGGGCGTGGGTTTCTTGGTACTCCACTGCGCCATCCGCTGTAGTTTGGTGCAAGGTGAAACGCGTGGTTACCGCAGCATTGGCCGCCACCTGTCCGTTGGCATTTCTTACAACTGCTTGGTAAGGAATCCCAGGAGGAACAGGATTGGCGCTGGTGCTTCCTCCTCCGCCATTGATTGGCGTCCCTGTGTATAAGGCTGTGATTTCTTCTTGGGTGAGGGCGCGGTTAAATAATGCAACATCATCAATTAGGCCATACATATGTTCAGAACCACCACAATTACAATCCCCTATTGTAACTCCAACTAATTGATTAATCATTGGGACGGTGTAGGTGTTTCCATTTGTAACATACCCACTTGTGCCATTGTATCCAACAATGTTACCTGCATCCATACCATTAATAAAAAATTTCAATGTATCACCTTTTACAACAACCATAACATGTTGCCATACATTAAAAACTGATGAAATGCTAGAAAACCTATATTGAGTCTCAACCCCATTATAATTGCGCCTTCCTGCCGTGACTTTATGCATTTCCTGACCAGATCCACCGTAAATATTAGAAATGGACAAGCTATAGCTCCAATTCCCTCCAAGGCGTTTAAATAATATAGAATTATAATTGGTAATCGGGGTCTCTTGATATATCCAGGCAGAAATAGTATGATCTCCTAATAACGATAATGAAGGGCTATCCGAGGTTTGAATATTACTCGTTACTCCATTAAAACTATATGCACTATTAGAATTCCCATTCCTATCACTTGCCAACGTCGCCCCATTCACCGTACCATGATTCCCATTCCCACTCTCGTCATTGGCGTTGCCGTTGAATGGCCACCAGCCCACTAGGCCATTGGAGGGAAGGTAAGATGGAAGGTTTTGCGCTTCTGCGTTATTGGAAAACAACAGGACAGATAGTCCTAAAAAGAGAAATGCTTTTTTCATGTGTTCGGGTTGTCTTCAAATATAATCTACTTTTCTTCAAAGTTATAGATATACATTATGAAATTATAGAACCGCCATCAAGACTAAAAACTCTTCTGCGCACTTTGCGCGTCCTTTGGGCACTTGGCGTTAAAGAACAAAATCTAGCGCCCCTTTGTCTCTGATTTTTAATCAAGATTTCATAACGCAAAGCCCGCCGAGATTCCGCAAAGGGCGCTGAGATTTCGAAAAAGCGGCATAATTCATCCCTTCATCTCCTAATCCCCTTATCTCTTTTATGTGTTGTCCAATCGGACTACAGCATTATCTTTGTAAAACCATTGTGCCATGAAAGTTAGATCTGTCATTGCATACAAAAATTACTTCTTTGATTTCCTGTCTTATCAGCGACCAAAAGTCAAAGAAAAAATTTATTGGACCATAAAAGTTTTTGAAGAAATCAAAGTTATCCCTACCGAGTATCTCAAACACATTGAAGGAACAAACGGATTGTACGAAATGAGAATTCAATTGGGAAGCGATGCTTTTCGAATATTTTGCTTTTTTGACAATGGAAACTGTGTGATCCTTGGCAACGGTTTTCAAAAGAAAACACAAAGGACACCATTACAAGAAATTGAGAGAGCCCTACAAATAAAAAAAGAATATGAAAACGAAAAATAACATCCGATCACTAGATCAATTGATAGAATTGGAATACGGCAAAAGAGGAAGCAAAAAAAGAGAACAATTCGAAAAAGGATTTGAAGTTTTTAAAATGGGCGTGATGATTCAATTGGCGCGACAAGAAAAAGGCCTTACCCAACAAGCCCTAGCAGATAAATGCGGTACCAACAAAGCCTATATTTCAAAAGTGGAAAATAATCTCAAAGAAGTGCGCCTATCCACCCTTCAACGCATCATTGAGCAAGGATTGGGCGGTAAAATAGAACTCCGAATAGCGTTATAGCATTTTAAACCATGAGTTAAACCACGGATGACTGCCCTTCTTGATTTTTAAAATCAAACATCAGAACCATAAAAACGCCGAATAGCACCACCCCTGATTGGGTCTCTAAAAATGACTCCACCAAGAGATTTAAAAAGAAAATAGTCACAATAGCTGATTCCACCCATCTATTCCCTGACCTTCTCCAAGCCTGAATAAATAGGAAAATCAAAATCATTATTCCCACGCAACCCAGTTGCAACCATGAAGTGAGAAATTGATTGTGTGAATTCAATCCCTCTTCCGCTACCCCCGCATTTCCCAATGCCACATTCCTTGTTTTCAAAACCAGATCCGCATCACCTGTGCCATATCCCCAAAACCAATTCTCTTTTACCAATTCCAAAGAAGTATTCCACATGATTAATCGTGCTGCGTTACTTTCCACCGTTGAATTATTATACAACTGCATTTCGCTCATGGATTGTCCAATATTATTAAATCGCTCATAAATACTTTCACCCATAACGGACCCTATCATTGCCATGCCACCAATCACTGCGGCCAAAGCCGACAATTGCTTCTTTTTTGAGGCCATTTTCACTTCTCCGAAAACATACATACCCAATAACATGACCCAGATAATTATACCGATTTTAGATAAGGTCTGAATCACGCCTATTGAGAACAAAATCATTAAAATCAATACCCATTTTTTATTTTCATTTGTTTTTAAATCAGACAACAATACAAGCCCCAAGCACAAATAACAGGCGAGATAGCTGCGGTGCATAAATGGTGAAAACACCGATCCTGAAAAAAATTCGATCCAATTTCCTGAACTTGCATCCACACATTTCATCCCAGCCAACACTTCATTCAAAAGAAGAACACATGCCAGCCCCGCAATAAATACGAATTTCCATTGCTTTACGCTCATTTTCAAAACTGATAAATGAAACAACAAAGGAAACAAAATGAAACTGAGTTTATTCTCTAACTTTCCAATGGCCAATGCATTTTGATCTGACCAAATGACTCCGATCGAAAGCCACAAAAAATAGGCAATCAGTATGCCCGACATTCCTGAGAACATTTTTTTTAATAATGTCCTCCATTCACTCCAACGCGCTTTTTTAAGTGCAAGTATTATCCAAATACCAAAACCAATTGGAGACCATCTTTGCTGAACAACAGAAAAAAATAAAATCCAAGCCAAAGACCAATCAGCTAAGGTCCAATTCCATCCTTTGATTGTTGTGGATATTCTCTCTATCATGCTAGCCTATTCAATTTGGGAAGATTTCATTGCTTCTTCTGTTCATTCCATTTCAAATTCTGCTTTTCATAAACCAACAGCATTTCATCTACATTTCTCTGCCAATTGTATAATTCAACGGCTCTCTCTCTTGCAGCTGAGGCCTGATTTAACGCGTTGGATGGCGAGGCTATCAATTGACATATTGCTTGAAAAGCCTCCTCTTCCGAGTTTCTGGAAACTATGTATCCGCATCGATTACCCTCACCCAAAACCTCACTGAATCCGTCCGCATCTGACGCCACTATGCATGACCCTGAAGACATGGCCTCCACCAACGAAACACCAAAACTCTCTCTGCAAGTAGATAAACTCACATAAACATCCAGCTTTCTATGCCAATCAGGAATCTCTTCATGTGGAATACGTCCAGTAAAAACAACCTTGTCCGCAATCTTGAGATCACGGACCAATTTTTCCATTTTGGAGCGTTGCGGTCCGTCACCTATTAAAAACAAACGAAGTGATTTTGTACTAAAATGCAATTGCAATTGATAAAATACATTGATTAAAATTTCCGTACCATATTTCTCATCAATTGTCTTAATACAACCAATATTTACTTGCTGATCATTGGTCAAGGGCAATGGTGCATCCTGACGATGAAATCGTTCTATGTCGATTCCAAAAGGAATAACTTCTATGGGTTGCTTTGTAAATCGCATCGCTTCTTTGCGCATACAATGGCTTGTAGAACATACCAATTGCGGCCTAGACAGAGCAAATCGCAAGAACAAAGCATACAATCCATTCTGATTGGGAAACTCATAAACATCAGAACCCCAAACAGATGTTATCAAAGGTTGATAACCAGAGAGTGCGCCGAGCAATCCGTAACTTGATGCATAATGCGCATGCAAGACGGTAGGTTTAAAACTTTTAAGTACCTTTTTTAATGGTAATAGATATCTAAAATAATTGACTTTTTCTAAAAAAGAAATTCCGCCTATGCGTTGCTTGGGTTCAAATAAAAGCTCTATATTCTCTATCCCTTCATACCAAGGATGATATGCCGTGTTGAAGCTGAATAGTCCAACATGAATACCGCGTTGAGCCAATGACAAGGCCCAACGCTCTGTATGTTCTGACCCAATATCCGCCAATAATAAAACCTTTATCGGCGCTGAATCCTTTTCCATTTCCTTGCTCATGCTCAACCTGAAGGCATAAAGATATCAACAATACCCGCATTTGCACTTTGGCAGCAATTAAAAAAAATTTACTTTGCAACCGCAATGCCTAAGCCAACCAAAAAAATTAAAATAGCCTATATCACTGAGACTTCACCTTTGAACAAACATGCATGGTCTGGCACAGCCCATTATGCTTTTCAATCTTTGTCTGCATCGGTGTCAGAAGTCATTGCGCTTGGGCCAGAGCGGCCTAAGATGATCCGATGGTTCTTTATGTTGGCCAACCAACTTTCACTTCGAATTTTCAAAAAACGAATTGATTATCGGCATTCTATCCCCTACGCCAAAGCCTTTGGTCGAATTTTTACCCAAAAACTCAATGAAGTAGATCATGACATTGTGGTAGTATGCGGCGGTACAGAATACGGAGCCTACCTCAAAACAAACAAACCCATTTTTTATATCCTTGATCGCACCATTGCAGGTGCCATCAATTATCACAACGTACTCAGTCAGCTATGGGATTGGTCAAAAAAACAAAGCATCGCTACTGACCAACTGGCGATGCAAAAGGCGTCACGCATTTTTTTTTCTTCCCGTTGGGCGGCTGAGCAGGCCATTCATTCATACAACATCCCCGTAGAAAAAAGCAGTATTTTACCATTTGGCGCCAACATGGATGAATTACCTAAACATGAGGAAATCAAAATCAACATTGAAAATAGAAATCTCGCGGCTGCATGCCAGTTGCTTTTTATTGGCACTTCATGGAAAAACAAAGGCGCTGATATTGCCGTAGATGCCATCAATCGATTGAATGAGCAAGGCATCAATGCCTCATTGACCATTGTTGGATGTGTTCCGCCAGATGACTTTGCACACCCAAAAGTCCGCATCATTCCATTTGTAGATAAAAATTCTATTCAAGGATTAGACACTTTGAAAGGGCTTTTTTTAACCCATCATTTCTTTATTCTCCCCACACGATTTGATTGCACTCCGATTGTATTCTGCGAATCCAGTGCCTATGGCCTTCCCATCCTATCCTGTTTAACTGGCGGAGTAGAAGGTCATGTCAGTGAAGGGGTCAATGGACATTTGTTTGACTATCATGCCAATGGTCAACCCTATGCAGAAAAAATTTGTAGTTACATTCAACATCCCGACAGTTATTCTTCGTTGTGTTTTAGCACAAGAAATTTGTTCGAACAATCCCTCAATTGGAATAGATGGGCGAACACTTTTCTTGAAGAAATTCAACCTTTTATTGAAATCGACGAATGAGGCATTTCGCGGCTAGTTTAATCCAATTGGATTTTCCAAAGTGATGAATAGGGCATTGAAAAAAATGATAAAACGCTGACCAACCCAAATTGGTGTTTCCACAAGCATCTTCCCATAGCTTATGTACCGCTGATCTCATAATCCCATCAGGCACAAAAGACAAATGTCTATTTTGTTCATACAATTCTTTCAACCATGCACCCATCGATTGAAGATCTCCGATATCGGTGATCAATACTGAAGAACCAATCTTACAATGCAACTCAAATTGTTTGTCATTAAAAACAAAACCTGCCTGATGTAGAATCCTCTCTCTCACCTTATTTGCTGAATCCAACTGCACTTGATTGTGTTTGTTCGTTACTTGATTCTTATGAATACGATATTGCAGAAGCGGCTCCTTTAAAACAACCATTTTATGCTTAAACAATAATCGAGACCACAATTCATAATCTTCTGCATGAGGAAAAGCAGAGTCAAATATGATCTCTTCATTTTCAAAAACAGACGCTCTGAACATCAGTGTGGGATGCACAAGCGCACTATTGAAGAGCATCCAACATGCAATCTCGTCATGTTCTGAGTGAGAAGGTTTGAATGTCAATTTATTGTTCAATAAATGATAGGTGGAAGAGCCACAAATGGCAATATTGGGATTCTCGCGTAAAAATTGAAGCTGCCGCTCTATACGATACGGCAAAGCAATATCATCAGCATCCATTCTGGCTATAAATCGACCAGATGCGGATTCTATTCCTCTATTCAAAGAGAAAATTAATCCTCTGTTAACTTCATTGTCCAACGACAATATACGATTGTCTTGATAACTACGGATGATCTTTGCACTGCTGTCTGCTGAGCCATCATTTACAATAATCAACTCAAAATCTTTCCAGGTCTGATTTAACAAGCTATCAATAGACTGACGGAGAAATTGTTCTCCATTGTACACTGACATAACAATTGAAACTTCTGGCATAAAACTAGGGTTGGAATTGTTCTAGTTTGAAAATGTAGTTGTTGTATCGACTGCCATAACACTTTCTTAAGAAAGACTTTAACCAGCGATTTTTATTCACACCATGGATAACGCTAATAAAGAAATCTTTGTTTTCCGCTGCCCTTGGAACAATTGTAAGCAGGTCTTCGAGCGTTTGAATTTTAAAATCAAAGAATAAATAATCGAAAAACGAATGATAAGGCTTAACGTTTTTTACATGTGCACAAAGCTTGTTGAATAACAGCACATGCTCCCTAATTTGAATTTCCTTGTTGAATTGCACTTGATCAGAAATTTGCCCCTCTACATTGTGAACCAATGAAATCAGTGGTTCATCAATATAACTGAAACGCTTTCCTTTCATTTTCGAAATATAAAAGTCTATATCAACCAACCAAATCAGAGACTCATCAAAAAAGGACTCCTGATTTTTATACAAAACAACCGATGGTCCCATGATAACATTCTTGAAAAACAAAAAGGCCGCATCACGAGATAAAATTCGCAATTGCTTTGGAGTGGTTCGTTGGATGCGCTGGGTATTGCCTCTTTTGTAAATGACATGCGCAGCGGTATACAAAAAATCAGCATCCTCAGCTTGAATGTGTTCCACCATAAGTGACAAGCTTCTAGAAGAAGAAAAATAATCATCATGATGCATGATTTTAATGTACTCGCCCTTGGCACTCGCGATAGCAAAATTCCAATTTCTGGGTGAGCCTAGAGAGGGCGAATGGTGAAAATAGGAGTATTGCACACCTTTCAGTTTTTCCTCAATAAAGCGTTGAACACTCTTGTCTGGTGTATCATCCGAAATGATTAATTCAAAATCTTTAAAGTCTTGAACCAATACCGAATCCAAACATTTATTCAAACACTCTATTTGCTTATAGGTCGGGATACATATAGAGACAACTGGCATAATTTCTTGGTTATGATAAATCTAATGTATTGCATTCCATAATACAACTTCAATTTTTTGATGCATTTGGACTCCCTCTCCTGATTCAACAAATTCAATAAATATCCGTAGTATTTACCTGCAAAATTTTCATTTAAAAAAGTCAAGGCTTGCTTCAAATACAACTTATCGTGTTTGCTTTTGTACAATAATTGATCAATCAAAAAAAAGGATCCCAGCGTCTTAAGTTTAAACAGGATCCGCATGTGAAAATCACTTACTTCATCTTGGTATCTCACTCCAATTCTTGCACTACCTACCCACATCTTAAGTGCGTTGTCACTGCTGTGACTTTTCTGATGAACGCGAATGAGGGTGTAGCTCTTAGGATTGAGATCTAATAAAAACTTTTTGTCGTAAAACACAAATCGTAACCAAAAATCCCAATCTTCATAATGCAGCAAAGTCTCGTCAAAATAGCCCACTTCCGCCACAGCGGTTTTTTTGAAGATTGGTGAGCTTATTACCACTTGGTTACCTTGCAAGAACTCAGGGAGCATCTCTTTCTTCCTCCCCTCTTTGTAGGACATCCATGGGACATCATTAGCAGGGTCCATGGCCATTCTGAAATACAAAAGCGATTGATTTCCATCTTTAAAGTAACGCATATCGGAATAGACGACTGTTGCATCCGGGTTATTCTCAAAGAGAATCAAGGCGTTTTCTAATTTCTGCTCGACAATTAAATCATCTGCATCTAAAAACAGCAAATACTCTCCTCTCGATTGCCTTACACCTTCATTTCTGGCGGAAGATGGACCTCTGTTTTCTTTCAGTTTGCAATACCGTATTCTATTATCTTGTTGCTTGTATTGTAAGACAATTTGTTCTGTATCATCAGAAGACGCATTGTCGACAATGATACATTCCCAATCGTCAATTGTTTGCGCCAAAACAGAATCAATGCATTCACTAAGGAATCTTCCGTAGTTATAGGTGGGAATAATCACAGATATCATTTCGACTTTATCCTTTGAAGCATTCGACTACAATATCCATAAAATTTCAATTGTAAATAAAACAAAGCAATATAAAAGGTTCCAAAAACCTCTGTTTGCGCAGCTCTCCTTTCGGCTTTCAACTTTGATTGCGCACCTGCTGAACTGCTCACTCCGCCCATTTCAAAAACTGAAATAAAGCCATCCGCATGCAACAAGCGCACATTATGATTAAATATAACATCAAGAAACCACTTGTAATCCGCTACTATTGAATACTTCAAATCATACAACCCATATTGATGGAACAAAGATGTTCGAATAAAAGAAACGGGATGCCATAAGGTATCCCGAAGCATGTGACTGCGGCTTATGTTCACCGGCATGAATCCATCAGTGAGATTACCATTTTCATGCTCAATTTTCATATTCCCGTAGACAATATCAGCATCATCTGTTAATAGGTGATGAATGGACTCAAGGGTATCACTTGAAAATAAATAATCTCCCGAATTTAGAAACAAACAAAATTTTCCATTGGCTTTGTTGATTCCTTTGTTCATGGCATCATAAATCCCTTTGTCTTTTTCACTTATCCAATAATCGATGCGCGAGGTCTGGTGTATTAAATTGACACTATCATCTTGGGAACCTCCGTCAATAACAATGTACTCAAAGTTCTGAAATGACTGAGAAACAACACTATCCATTGTTTTTTTCAATCCTTTGGCATTGTTGTAATTAATGGTGATGATGGTGATGTCTCTCAATGCTCAGCTATTTATAATGAATGATATACCTGGATGTATTTCTCTGTAATCCTCGTTGAATTATATTTTCCCATGGCCTCCTTGGCCATTTTTCCTCTCTCAAACAAGTGTCTATTTTGCAAAAAATAATTGATTCCGCTAATCCATGATTCATAGTCATGTGAATGAATTAAAACGCCATTTGATTCATTAAGTTGTTCTGGAATCCCTCCAACCGCAGAAGCAATAACTGGAGTACCCAATAGAAGCGACTCGATAATGGTATTGGGAAAATTTTCAGCAATTGACGGCATTAAAAAAACATCGGCTGCTAAATAGGCATTCCTCAAAACAGTTTGATCTGTGACAAATCCTAACTCCAACACCCTTACACCTTCTATCATCAAACCACCTGATTGGCCTAAAACCATTAAAACCAAATTGGATTTATCGGATAAATTTTCAATGGCATGCATAAGCGTACCTAATCCCTTTCTGGTATTTCGCACATCATGGGCCACAAACAAAAACACAATTTCCCTGTCATCCAATAACCATTCTTTTCGGATATCCTCTCTGTCAGCTCCCGCAATCTTAAAATCAATGACATTGGGAATATGGATATGCTCGAAGCGGCTGAAACATATACTTTTTTGGGACAATTTCAACAACCATTCAGAAGGAGCTACAATCTTCATTTGATCATCCCTTAAATTACTTAAGGCCTTCAACTTATATTCCAGTATCTTCTTCGAATAGTTTTCATGTTGGGTGCCTTTTAATTGGAAACAGCTCGAACAATCCTGATTGAATAGCATACAACCGTCGCTGTGATGACATCCTCCGGTAAATGGATTCATATCATGCAATGTCCAAACATATTTTTTGTTCAGTTCAAACACTTTTTGATAATCTACAAATTGATCAGAAATCCAATGCAAATGAATCACATCGGCCTGGTGAATAGCAGGAATAGAACTTAAATTCAAATCAGAGAAAGGCAAACTGAAATACTCAAATCCCTTTTCTCTTCCTTGCAGACTGAACGCTTTGCGCGGAAATAACCATGGTAGCCTGAACTGCAAAGATGCTTTCACTCTTTGGAGAAATGAGCGATTCACTTGTTCCTCTTGATTGGGCTGAGAGCAAAAATGTCCAACAAAATCAAAACCCAGTTTAACCTTGGTTACCATTGATGATGTCCAATGAAGCTGCGTTAGCTTCAAATGCAAGTTTTTAGCGGCTATTCCTGCCCCTCCCATATCACTGGTAGACAAATGAACTACCTTCATGATATCAATTTTTGTAATTTGTCTTTTAGAATAACAGCATTGTCATTCCTAACCACAAAACGGGGATAGGAAAAAAGCAGGGATGTGTGATCAACATAATCACAATAATTCGCCGCGCATGATTCCAATCCCAATTCTTGGCACAGGCTGGAAGTTTCCTTTGCATAATTGTGTCTCTCCCCGTACGGGAATGAAAAATGACGTATTGGTATCTGAAGTATTTCCTGCAAATGGTTCATTGACCCTAGTATTTCATTGCGTTGCTCATTCAATGGTAGATGACCCAATGACAAGTGGTTAACAGTATGTGCTCCAATAACAGCATGTTTTGATTGACTCAAAGCTTTCAGTTCATCAATGCTTAAAAATTCATATTGAGCTTTCAAGGACTCATCCAAGGTAATCCTGGACCGCAATTCATCGATTAAAAAATTCCGCTTGCTCAAAGCTTCTGAAGTCTTACACTTCATTAAATAAAATTGATACAAATCCTCCGTCGTTTCCAATCCGTATTTCTTGACCAAATCTTCAAGATCTGCGGTTCCCCGCTTCACCGAATCAAAAATCAAATCCAATTCATCCCACCAAAATAAATCTTTAGAATTCAATCGCGCTGTTGCAATAAAGAACAACGCTTGCAAATTCAATTTCTCCAAAATAGGCAGGGCATTTTGAAAATTATCTGCGTATCCATCATCAAACGTTATCAGCACTGCATTTTTGGGAAAAGTCTTTTTTGAATTTAAAATTTCGAAAAATTCACTTACTTTCAAAATGGAGTGAGTCTTTTTCAATGCTTGAAGCTGTTCTTCAAATATCTCGACACTCACACATAATTGCTGAGGATCATTTTCCAAATTAGCAACCCGATGATACAACAGAACGATACAATTGCCCTTCTTCATACCATGGTATTTTCGCTTCCAACGCTCTTTAATTCGATATAGATGAAGCTTCAAATCCATAACTAGGCTTGGTTCACTGCATAAATATCTAATTGCACATCCATCCCATTGTAGGCGTCCACTTGAAGAAATGGTTTGTTTGTTTGATTTCCAATTGAATGAATGTAATATCGAAAACCATTGCTTTCCAGACAAGCCAACAAAACATCCAACTCTTGTTTATTGGCTATCCAAGAGTGATATTCGATAAAAAGAAATTTAACCTTCTTCAATTGATCCTGACAATCTCTTATCACTTCAACTTCAGCTCCTTCAATGTCCAATTTCAGCAAATCAACTGCAGGATATTGTTCAAGAACATCCCTCAAGCGGATTGTTGGTATCTGAATAGATTTCTCCCCTTCAAAAAAGATTGACCCTCCATCGGCACCTTCAACACCAAATTTTATCCCGTTCGCGTCTTTCCAGACAGCTTTCTCCTCCAATTGCACTCCTTTAACACCGTTTGCCTCCATATTCTTTTTGAAATATGCAGATATGTTTGGATCGGGTTCAAATGCTAGAATATTGGCCTCTGGAAAAAGTTGCTTAAAATACAAAACCGAAATACCAACATTTGCCCCACAATCTATGATGAGTGGAGAAGTTGAAGAAGCTGTAAACTTCATTCTCTCATCACCAAAATACTCTTTGATTTGATAGGCAACAGAAATAAAATCACTAGCAAATAATTTAAAACCTCTGTATTCAAATGAACAAGCTGTATACCGCGGAGTGCGCGTTGCACGCTGTATCAAAGATTCCTCCACCGAAGGCTGAACAGGTTTGATTGCTCTATAAATTCTTCTTAACATAACCTTTAATTAATCCAACCAACTTTCTTCTTAATCTTGCGACGATCGTCAATTTTGGACTTGAACCCAAATTAAAATTAGACTTCACAAAAGTTATCCAATGGCTCAGTGCTGCGGTGCTTTCCCCTTTGTTGGTTAGGGCAAAAATATTCAACTTTCGGTTGCTCAGTTCCAAATGCGCATTATAGTCAACTTCCGTTTTTTCATGAGTTGCCTCTGCCCCAAATCCCAAATGCTTCGACATTGTAATACTCGGAAGAACTGTCAATTTATCATGGATTATGGCCGTTGCTGTCCAACGTATGGCCCAACTGTTGATTTTACCAGCAATCTGCATTTGGAGCATTTCTTCAAAATATCGGGCATGATTATCGCCGTTGAACAAGCTCATTTTTTTTGATTGCCTTAGGGTCTGTAAAGCAGAGGTGGCGTCCTTTTCAAAAAGGCTCCAACTTCTCTTGTAGGTTGCCCACGCAATGCTATCTGGATATCGAAATAAAAAATGGTCCGAATCAAAAGCTTCAGCAGGGGCAAAATAATTCCATGATCCTATTGACAAAATGCGTTCGTCATTGCAATAAGTGGCCAACGCATCATTCATATAATCCAAAAAGTAAGGAGAAAGAGCAACGTCATCTTCAACAACAATTACCCTGTCATATTTTTCCAGCATAGTGCTCACTCCATCCATAACGGATTTCGCCAAACCTATGTTCACCTCTCGCTCAAGGATCACAACTTGATTGCACCATTTTTGAGACCTAATAACACGTCTTACCTGATTGATTTTATCTTGTTGCTCTTGACTGGCATCCACTTTAGGACCATCAGAAAAAATATAAAGCTCACTTTGAGAGGCTAATGCATTTTTAGCCAAACTATTCAATGTTTGCTCAACCATATCAGGTCGATTGTAGACAAACATTATGATTGGAGCCAAAGCCATTACCCTATCGTTTTACCCAGATTGTTGTTTGCGTAAACTCTCTTGAATAAGGACTTGGCGCGTATTCAAAAACCACCTTCGTAAACGCCCGGTCTATTTCATTCTCCAGTGCTGTCAGGTAGTATTCACGATCTGAATTATCCAAAATCAACAATCCCCCCTTTTTGATTTTTGAGAGGGCGTGATAAAGACAAGCGGGCCGAGATCTACCATCTACCAACACCATATCAAAAAAACCATCTTCAAAATCGAGAATCTTAGTACTATAATTTTTAAAGTGCGTTCCTTTATAAAACTGATCATTGGTGCTATAATGGGAGGGATCAGAAGGCGAAGGGTTGGGCAAAAAATTTCCTTGCTCCGCCTGAATAAAGAATCCGTTCCACTTGGCCTCTGGTTTTTGTTGTACAATTCCTTGAAGCACTTCAAACCACTTTTCATCATGTTCTACCGTATAAACGGAAGCTTTATTTTTCAGAAAGAAAAGAGTAGAACCTCCACCTCCGAATTCAAAAACTTTTGAATCTTCTCGAAGATGCTTTGAGATATAATCAATAGAAGCAAACGTTATCCATGGTAACTCATCTTGAATGGAGTTCCTTCCTCCAATGAGAGACTTTCTCCATCTAAAGAAGTACTTGTATGGCTTTGCGATCAGACCCAAAGGTCTAAAATGACTGACTTGATGGTTAAAAATTTTAAGAGCTGTGATCATGTTAACTTATGATGGCTGAGTAATCTAAAAATACCTTTCCTTGACCTTCCGGAGTAATCTTTCCAGTCGAATAAAAGTCACCACTTTCAATGTCTATCTTTCCCGCATCCTGCAACCAATCTAAAATCTCTGTACCTGAGGAGGAAAATAAGGTAAATGTATACATCCCATTGCGCAGTGGCAAACGACGTATATGAAAGCGTAATTTTGAGGTTCC
>JACCDW010870651.1_pt1 | contig 18023 bp, 17 predicted proteins | sample 7449781 | NCBI WGS metagenome assembly JACCDW01 (sample SAMN15323449, study PRJNA562643) | freshwater metagenome | isolation source: river surface water | place: USA:Blue River Watershed | collected 2017-08-18
TGAAAAAACTATTCTATTCATGCATGTTCTGCATGGCATTTTTCGTTGCACACGCCCAAAAAATTGAGTCGGCAAGTTTCATTTACGAATCCGCTCCCTTCCCATCTTGTCATGCATCCACCTTGGTAGAAACCCCACAAGGCATTGCGGCAGCCTGGTTCGGGGGAACCCATGAAAAACATCCGGATGTGGCGATTTGGTTAAGTTTTTACAGACAAGGTCGCTGGTCTGAGCCGGTGGAAGTAGCCAATGGCATTCAAGGAAATGGAAAAAGATATCCGCTTTGGAATCCGGTTTTATTTCAAATGCCGGGGAAGGAACTCATCTTGTTTTATAAGGATGGGCCGGCTCCCGACGAATGGTGGGGCATGTTAAAACGCTCATTCGATGGAGGAAAGACATGGTCTGCCGCGGAACAGCTCCCCAAAGACATCTATGGACCGATTAAAAACAAACCAGAATTACTGGCTGACGGGACACTCATTTGTCCATCGAGTTCGGAAGATCATGATTGGCGATTGCACATGGAATTCACGAAAGATGCGGGCAAAACCTGGACTCGGACTGCTGCCTTAAATGATGGCGTAACGACTTCAGCCATACAGCCCAGTATCTTAAAATTACCGGGGGGTAAACTCCAGCTCGTTTGTCGGTCGGAAAACGACTACGTCTTACAAGCCACTTCAACAGATCAAGGTAAAAGTTGGTCAGCCCTAAAGCCTACGACCCTTTTAAATCCGAATTCAGGCATTGATGCGGTGACCTTACAAGATGGCCGACATATCCTTGTGTACAACAATACCAAAAAAGGACGAAGCCCCTTAAATGTCGCGATTTCGTCGGATGGTCAAAACTGGCAAGACATAGCCATCTTAGAAAATGAGCCGAATGGCGAGTTTTCTTACCCTGCTGTCATTCAATCTTCTGATGGGAAAATTCACATCACCTATACGTGGAAGCGAAAGAAAATCAAACATGTCGTGATGACGCTATAATATGACTACACTCGATCTGGCAATCATCGGCATTTACCTCCTCTGCATGGTTGGGGTGGGAATCTATTTTTCCCAGCGAAACCGTAATTCGGAGCAATTTACAACGGCATCTGGTCAAATTCCGGGATGGGCCTTAGGTCTGAGTTTTTATGCCACTTTTCTGAGTGCGATTACTTTTCTAGGTGACCCAGGGAAATCCTTTGGAAGTAATTGGAATCCATTTGTTTTCAGCCTTTCTATCCCACTTGCCGCTTGGGTATCCAGCAAATTATTTGTTCCTTTTTATCGAAATGGGCAGTCGGTGAGTGCATATTCTCACTTAGAAGAACGTTTTGGCGCATGGGCGAGAACCTATGCGATGCTATGTTTTATTATGACGCAGCTAGCAAGAATGGGAACTATTTTCTATGGTTTAGCACTAACGATTAATGCCCTTTCAGGCATTGAAATGCCACTTATCATTATAATCGCAGGTCTCGTAATCATCTTATACACCGTGCTTGGGGGAATGGAAGCTGTCATTTGGACAGAAGTCATTCAGGCAATTCTGAAGACATTGGGAGCGCTCATGATATTAGGATTGATCTTAAACCAAGTGGATTTCGGGGAAATTTGGGCAATCGGCCAGCGGGATGAAAAATTTAGTTTGGGGACTTTTCAACCCGACTTCACGACAAACTCCTTCTGGGTGATTTTACTCTATGGATTTTTCATTAATCTGACGAATTTTGGTGTAGACCAAAATTATATTCAACGCTACCATACCGCAAAAAACACACAAGATGCTGCCAAAAGTATTTGGCTATGCGTGTTGTATTATGTGCCCGTTTCCTTTCTTTTCTTCTTCCTAGGTACTGCTCTATATGCGTTTTACGACCTAAATCCGGGTCTCATTGTGGAACTGAAACAACACGTTTCGGAAGAGAAAAACATTCCGCTCGGAAGCATCAAGGCTGTGGATTATGCCGACCGCGTTTTACCCTATTTTATGAAGACGCAAATCCCGAAGGGCTTTTTGGGATTGCTACTCGCGGCATTATTGTCGGCAGGCATGAGCACCATGAGTTCGGGGATGAACAGCTCCGCGACGGTATTTCTGAAAGATATTTACCTACGCTATATTCAAAAAGACCTGAGTCCACAAAAACAATTACGTGTTTTGCATATAGCCACAATCGTAATAGGTTGCCTTGGGATTGTGTTTGGCATCAGTATGATAGGGGTCAAAAGTTTATTGGATGTTTGGTGGAAGCTATCAGGCATCTTTGCCGGAGGTATGTTGGGCATCTTTCTACTAGGTTTTATTGCGAAAAAAGTATCCAATGTGGCAGCGAAAATCGCGGCTTTTATGGGCGTGATCATCATAGCTTGGATGTCGTTTAAGGATAATTTACCCGAAAACCTGCAGATTCCTTTGGATGGGAAAATGACGGTGGTTGTAGGGACACTCACGATTCTCCTTGCCGGCACACTCGTTCAACAAATCTTGAAAAAACGATGAAGCTTCCTGAGGGATTTATACCGGTCATGTTGACGCCCTTTACCGCCGACTTACAGGTTGATTATTCATGTTTGAGGAAATTAACGGAATTCTATTTGGAAGCAGGCGCGGTGGGCTTGTTTGCAAATTGCTTGTCGAGTGAGATGTACGAATTAAGTGACGAAGAGCGACTGAATGTAATAGCAACCGTGGTCAATCAAGTCGCAAATCGGGTCCCCGTGGTAGCCACAGGAACTTTTGGGGGTAACATCAACGACATGGCGGAGTTTTCGAAAAGTGTCTATGCACTTGGTGTTGATGCCGTCATCATCTTAAATAATCAGTTCGTCAACGAAACAGAATCCGATGAAGTTTTCCTTGCCCGAGTACACGCATGGTTGGACCTAACACCTGGAATTCCCTTCGGTATTTATGAATGTCCCGTTCCCTATAAACGATTGGTTAGTATTCCTGTGTTGGAAAATCTTTTAGCGACAGGGCGCCTTTGTTACCACAAGGATACTTCGTTACAAATTGATGAAGTTGCGGCCAAAATAAAGGCGGGGGGCCAACAGGTTTTTGGGGTATATGACGCCTACATTGAACATGCGATTGAATCGTTGAATGCCGGGTCAAAAGGCCTTTCCTGTATCCAAGGCAATTATTTTCCAGAGCTAATCGTGGATCTATGCAAAAAAACTAAACGCAGCCAAGCGATTCAGAATTACATGTCTGCACACATGCGCCTTATGCATGAAACGTATCCAATTAGTGCGAAATATGTGTTACAAAAAATGGGCTTCCCGATTGACCTAGCGACACGTCGAAAAGTAGGCGAACTTAGTTCAGAAATGATGAAGAAGCTAGACGCCCTCATCGAAGAATATCGCGAACGATTTTGAGGTGATGTTCCGTGTGAATCCACAAAAATCGCTTCGCATGCTTGGTATTTAAATGCCCAAAAAGCGGATGCGGAAAGAATTGTTTGGGTTGTTGGTTCAACAAATTCAATACACTTAAACTGGCACGGTCTAATGCCGCATCCAATTCCTCTTTAGAAATTGTATCCGGAACTACGCCCTTAGGAGCACGCGCTTTCCCGCGAGGAATCTTTTTTGTGAATAACACATACCACTTTCTGAATGTGTGTTTTGGTGCATATTCTGCTGGATTCGAAGCGGCCAAAGTCGCCACGACACCATTGATTACTTGCAGGTTATGCAACAAATGCCAGCCAACAGAACTCGAAGAAACAGCGGGATTTGTGGTTTCCCATTGCTCCGCTAAAGTTTGCATTTCTTTTAATTGGATGGCTAGTTGGTTGATCATAAGCGCATTTGGAAAAACAATCCGTGGTTCGACTTTTCAAATTTCATGGGACCGTAAGCATCAAAATTTGAACCTAAACCTACGGTAAATTTATCAAAGGTCAAGCCCGCTCGTAAGCTTGTACCACTTCGCGCATGCGTTCCCACTTCGATATCACGAACTAAAAGCCCCTGTAAACGGGTGTATAAACGTAATTTGTCCGATAATTTTGGCTTGTATTCAGCTAAAGCCACGGTTTCAAATGCATAGCCTGGTTTAAAATTTAGCGTAGGAAAAACCACAATCAAATAATCAGGGCTCGCTTTTAGGAACTGAAAACCTACTGTAGGAACGAAACCTAATTTATAATGCCATTGCAATCCCGATGCAGCACTAAACCCTTTTCCCAAGGCATAGGTGATTGAATTATTTAAGACGATTTCTGTTTCGGAAGGAGTATTTTGATAGTCGGCAGCACCAACCGTCACATTGAAAAAATTGAATTTACCAGCGGCGTCTATTGGCCGATTGATAATAATTAACAAATTCGCCCGATTATTACCTGCCATCACCTCAACAGGCAAAGGGGCTTTTTGAGCGAATGCAACACTAAACGATGCCAAGAAGGCGATGAGTACAAGGGAATTTTTCATGGCCACAAAATTACATAAAACTTAGTTGGCCAGTTTTATTTGAGACCAATAAGCAAAAACTGCCGCCGTAATAAACATGATCAAACTATAGACCACCGCCGGAATAGTCATCGCACCATTATTCAAAATACTCAGTGCAATGTAAATCGCTAAGGATCCATTGTGAATCCCTACCTCCATCGAAATCGCCACGGCTTGTTTAGGAGGAAGCTTAAATAAACGCGGAAGAAAATAACCCACGAACAAACAAGCTAAATTAAAGCTAAGCGCCGCGCCGCCCACGGCTTTAATATCATGCACCAAATGATCGATTTCTTTCAGGCCAGCTAAGACAATTAACAAAGCGAGGAATAACCCAGAAATCAATTTAACCTTCCCTTCCATCCGCTGTGCAAAGACAGGATAGCGATGCCGAATCCACATCCCCAAACTAATGGGCGTAATGATCATCGCACAAACCTCCAATACTTTTTGAAATTGCATGGGCACATAGGCCTCCGCTTGCATGAAATAAGCAAGGGAAAAATTCACAATACCGGCAATCGAAAAGATGGAAAGCACGCTATTCAGCGCGGTTAAACTCACATTCAAGGCGACATCGCCTCCGGCCATATGGCTGTAAAGATTCGCTGAAGGACCTCCGGGAGCAGCTGCTAATAGCATTAGGCCAACTGCCAAGGCGGGTTCCAATTGGAAGAAATCGGCAATGAATAGGCAGATAGCCGGCAACAATAACATTTGGGTAATCAAGCCGATGAGCACTGCTTTGGGATATTCAAAAATTCGTTTGAAATCTGAGGGGGTTAAGGATAAGCCTAATCCGACCATGATGATGGCGATGGCCATGGGCATGAGATAGATCGAGAGAAAACTTGCTTGCATCCAATAATTTTTAAACCTTGCTCAAAATATTGAAATTTTGCTTGTCATCCTAAAATTATTTGTCCGTCTAGGCCTCTGGATCTTCGTTCCAAAGGTCCATATTCGCAATAAAAGCCTCCTCGCAAAACAAGGACCTTTGTTGGTCGTAGCAAACCACCCCGATTCCTTTTTAGACGCGGTCATCTTAGGCGCATATTACCCACGCAAGATGCATTTTCTCGCAAGGGGAGATGTTTTTCGTAAACCTTTGTTTGGCTTTTTATTGCGCTCCATTGGGATGATTCCTATCCACCGGGCACGGGAAGGTCGAGAGCATTTACACTTAAACGCGGGTACTTTTGATGCCTCGGTCGATGTGCTTGCTAAAGGCGGTGGCATCTTGATTTTCATTGAAGGGATATGTTTGTTGACCCATGAATTACAGCCCTACAAAAAAGGCGCCACACGAATTTTGGAAGCCGCCCAGCAACGAAGTGTGGATCCGATGATTCATGTAGTCGGAATTGCTTACAACGATTTCAAAGCATTTGGCAAAGTCGTTGAAATACATGTAGAAGAGTTTGAGCAATCGCCGACCTTGGAACATGCCAAACATCGCTTGGACTTTAACGCAGCGGTGTTCGAACAAATGCGCCGATTAATTCATGTTCCTACGAAACATATAAGCATCAAAAGAAGCCTGTTTTACTACCTGAATCTGCCTTATTACCGTTGGATTCAAAAAACTGTGGATCAAAAAACGAAGGGGACAGTATTTTATGATTCGGTGATGTTTGCGACCCTGCTTTTTACCTATCCAATATATTTACTGCTACTCGGAACGGGCTTATGGCTTGCGGGTTTACCGATTTGGTATGTGCTATTTTTTATCCTCATGTTACCTTTGGGAATCAAAATTCAAATGCAAAGCACATAAAAAAAGCCCCGGAATTTCCAGGGCTTTGATTAATCTTGAATCGACGAAATGGGTTTCGTCGCGTGGTATAATTCATACCAATCTTCGTGACTTAAATTGATTTGGAACGAATTCACAATGTTACGAATTCGATTCTCCTCGAGGGTTCCAATTAAAGGCAAGGCGCCTAATTTCACCAACCATGCTACGGCGATCGATTCGATGTTTGCATCGTAACGAGCCGCGATTTCCAATAATTTTTTACGCACCTTCAGGGCTAGTTCATCAGTCCCGTGTTCGATGCGACCACCCGCTAAAGGAGATGTCGCCAAGGGACGCATGTATTTTTGCTTGATGTAATCGATGGCACCGTTATCCAATGCCGCGGTGTTCAACAAGTTCAAATCGATGTGATTCGAAACAACTGGTATGTTCAAATAAGAAACCAACAACTGGTGTTGGTATACAGAAAAATTCGAAACCCCGATGTTCTTCACTTTTCCAGAAGACTTCAATTTTTCCAAAGCCAAAGCTGTCGATTCCAAATCCGAAAGTGGATCCAATTGGTCTAACAAAAACACGTCCAAATAATCTGTTTGCAGATTACGCAGGGAATTTTCCACAGAAAGCGTAATGTGTTCCGCTGAAGTATTTACGTGCTTAACGCGATACAAAGGCGGTGTGTTCACCCCACATTTGGAAAAAAGAACGATGTCGGAACGTTTGAAAGATTGCTTGGCAAGCACTTCGCCAAAACGTTTTTCGCAGGTATAATTTCCATAGCGATCTGCGTGGTCAAAGGTATTCACGCCTAATTCCAAGCAAAGGTTGACAATTTTCTCCATGTCGCCCTTGCCCGCTTCCCAGCGCCAGAATCCGTAAATAGCAGGAGAAACTTTGGGACCTGCATCGCTTAAATAGACCTTGTTCATGCTAATATAATTTTTGAAGCTGCTAGTAAATCATCAACTAAATGGGTGGCTTTCGTTTCAGTTCCTTGCGGAGCCAAACGAATCGTCCGTAATCCGGCACGCGTTCCGGCTGTAATATCCCGCTCGTGATCCCCCACCATCCAGGAAGCATCCATATCTACTTCGTATTTGGCTGCTGCTTTTTCAATCATCAAGGATCCCGGTTTACGGGTCAAAGAATGACTATCAAATTTTTCGTGGTAAGGGCAAAAATAGATATCATCTAATTCCACACCTGTTCCATCTTGGATGGCTTGGTGAATCATGTAGACATCCTCACGTTTGTAAACACCTTTAGCGATACCACTTTGGTTGGTGATAATCACCAACAAATATCCAGCATCTTTCAGGGCGCGCAAGGCTTCCCCTACACCCGGCGGAATAATGAATTCCTCCATGCGGTACACATAATCCACGCGGTCAACATTTAGAACGCCATCGCGATCCAAGAAAATGCACTTATTCTTCATTCAAATTAAAATAAAAACTTCCAAGGGATGCGGCTCAAAATCAATAGTAGCGCAGCCAAGGTGAAAATCAAGGCGTTTTTGTGTTTCGCAGCATCTGCGATCACCTTCTTATTTTTCGCATTATTCACGGTTGCCAATACAACAGCAATAATATTCACCGAAATATGTTCAACGGCGATCAAACGCGTTGCGGGATCCTTCATTGCTGCACCGAAATCGGTAAAAGCAGCCGCCGTAATCGGGCTTAAAAAGAAGTAAAGCGCTAATCCAATCAGCAATTGGGTATGCAAGGAAATCATAAAGAACAAACCTGCTTTGCGATCTGATTCAGTAAACAAAGCGTTGTTTGAACGTCCACGAAGCGCGCGGGCAATCACATTAATACCTAAAATGAACACGAGTACAAAGAGTACGATGTGAACGGTTGAAACAATTGAATACATGTGATGATAAGTTTTAGTTTGGCGCAAAGATACAAAAAGCCCTTGGAACGTGACCTTTGTTACGAATAATCCTCCAATTTTCTTTACCTTTGGGACTCAAAATACGCACAAAAATGTCAGATTCATCCAAATTGAAAGCCACCATTAACGCCCGTTGTCCACAATGCCATGAGGGTCGATTATTCAAATTTAAATGGTGGAATGTCTTCAATTTTGCTCAGATGGAAGAACATTGCTCTGAATGTGGCATGCGTTATGAGGTAGAACCCGGCTTTTTTTATGGTGCCATGTATGTTTCTTATGCCTTTACGGTGGGAATTATGCTCGTAGGCGGTATCATCATTTTCAATTTATTTAATGATCCCGATGCGATGGGCTATGTGATTCCCATCACAACAGTGTCCTTGATTTTGGTTCCTTTCAATTACCGCGTCTCCCGCGTTATTTTCATACATTTGTTTTCCGGAGTCAAATACCGGCCTAATAAATAATGAAAATCCTTGACCTGTACATTCTGAAAAAATTCCTGAAGACCTATGTCTTCGCGGTTTTTCTCATCGTATTGATTGTCATGGTCATTGATTACACAGAAAAAATCGATGATTTTATTCGAAAAGAAGCGCCCATGCGGGCCATCATTTTCGACTATTATTTGAACTTTATTCCCTATTGGGCAAATTACATCAGTCCCTTGATGGTCTTCATTGCGACGGTATTTTTTACCGCCAACATGGCTGCCAAAACCGAAATCATTGCCATTCTCAGTTCGGGTGTTAGCTTCACGCGTTTGATGAGGCCTTATTTAATTGGCTCTTCCATCATTGCCCTAGGAACCTTCTTGATGATCGGTTGGGTCGTACCCAATGCCAATAAAATCCGCGTTCCCTTTGAACATGAATACATCAACGGGACCTACTTTTTCGATAAACGAGATGTGCATATCAAGATTGCGCCGGATGTGTATGCCTACATTGAGAGTTATGACAACACGTCGAATACCGGCTATCGTTTTAGTTTAGAGCGGATTGCCGACAATGAAATCAAGCAGAAATTGATGTCGGACCGCATCACTTGGGATTCTGTGGCGAAGAAATGGACCATTCATGATTACCGGATTCGGACCTTTACGGGAAGTGGTAATGGAATTATCTTTGGAACGAAGATTGATACAACCTTGAATCTATTGCCCAAAGATTTTCAGAATAAACACTTGTTGCATGAGACCTTTACCTTGCCGGAGTTAAACCGACACATCGATTTGGTTCGGTCGCGCGGGGCAGATGGAATTGAGGTGTTTTTGATTGAGAAATACTTACGATTTGCTAATCCCTTTTCGATCATCATTTTGACGATTATCGGCTTCTTGGTTTCTGCTCGAAAAGCGCGCGGAGGCGTAGGGTTCCAAATTGCTTTAGGCTTTAGTTTGGCCTTTGTGTACATCTTGTTTTTCATGATGAGTAAAGGAATTGCAGAGGGTGGCGGCATGCCACCGATGTTGGCCGTTTGGTTGCCCAACATCGTCTTTTCAGGCGTAGGTCTCGGCTTATATTACACCATTCCGCGTTAAGATGAAGTCGGCCCCACGCTTATTGGATTACCTGAAAATCCATTTCATTGTGGTGCTATATGCTTTCACGGCCATTTTGGGCAATGCGACGCATGCGAATGCATTGACAATTGTCTTTTTTCGTTGCGTGATTGCGGCGATGGGATTAGTTGGGATTTTGTATTATTCCAAAACATCTTTTCGCATTAGCCAAAAAGTCTTGAGCGTCTGGCTCTTGAATGGCGTGTTCATCTCTTTACACTGGCTATTGTTTTTTGGAGCTGCCAAAGTCTCTACCGTTGCGATGTGTTTGGCGGGATTATCGACGCAAACCTTCTGGACTTCGGTGATGGAACCTATTGCGAAAAAGACGAAGATTTCCTGGGAAGAAGTATTCCTGGGTATTCTGGTGATCGTGGCATTGGGAATTATTTTTTCAGTCCAACAAGCACAGTGGCTCGGATTATTGATGGGCATCGGTGCGGGATTTTTTGGCGCCTTGTTTTCGGTTATTAATGGCAACTTTACCCATACACATGATCCTAAATTAATCACCGCTTATGAGATGGCTGCTGCCGGCGTTATGACGGGATTGGTTTGGGCTTACGGATTGATCGAGGGAGGTTTGGGTTATACCCCGATGGATTGGGACTGGTTGTGGATAGGAATATTGGCAGTCGTTTGTACCGTGTATGCCTATACGGAAACCATACATTTATACAAGGTCTTCTCGGTCTTTTCGATCAACTTGGTCATCACACTCGAACCCGTTTATGGCATCCTGTTAGCTGTGTTTATTTTTGGCCAAAAAGAGGTGATGTCTCCGGGATTTTACTGGGGCACGGCATTGCTCGTGCTAACGGTGATGGTGCAGCCTTTTTTGCAGAAGAAAAGTCACTAGTCGTCAGTCATCAGTCGCTAGTCGTCAGTCACTAGTCGCTAGTCATCAGTCACTAGTCGCTAGTCATCAGTCACTAGTCGCTAGTCGTCAGTCACTAGTCGCTAGTCGTCAGTCACTAGTCGTCAGTCCGAAGGGAAATAGTCCGAAGTGGTTCTTTTTAACCCCGGACTTTAGTCTAGGGGACTAGACGCGACCCCGAAACCCTATATCTATAACCCCAGGTTTTAACCTAGGGACTAGATGCGTAGTATTGCTTCTCCACAAAACATCGATTTTTTTCTTATCTTGCTCCGCAAACCTATTCAACATGAAACACCCCATCGCGATGAACCTGCTCGTTTTCGGGCCGGAGATGGATCAAAACGTATTAGCTGAACTAGCCTTTATCGCCGAAACCGGCTATCAAGGAGTGGAAATCCCTATATTCAACACGGATTTAGCACATTGGGAAGCATGGAAAAACGAAGCTGACCGACTAGGCTTACAGATTTTTGCCTGCGGCATCGCAGGACCTAGCGAAAACCTAATTTCCCCCGATTCCAGCATCCGTCAAGCCGGATTAAACTACATCAAAGCAACGATTGATATCGCAGCATATTTAGGCTCTCCCTATCTTTCAGGACCCATTCACTCCGCTTTAGGAGTCTTTACCGGAAAACCTGCGACCGAAGAAGAAATCAACTGGGCCGTGGAGGGCGTTCGGAAGGCGGCTGATTATGCCGCATCCAAAAACATCACCATCTGCCTAGAATATTTGAATCGATTCGAAAGTTACCTCGTATCCTGTGCAGATGAATTATATGCGTTGGTGAAAAAAATCAATCACCCCAATGTCCGCATCATGTATGATACATTTCATGCCAACATTGAGGAGAAAAATACAGCAGAAGCACTGAAACGCATCGCCGATCAAACAGTCCATATTCAAATTTCTGAAAGTACCCGTGGAATATTAGGACAAGGGCAGGTAGATATTTCAAGTGTACTTCTTACATTAGAAGAACTAAATTACCCGGGTTGGATTGTCGTGGAATCCTTTGGGATGAAATTATCAGCAGCCCATATTTGGCGTAAAATGTTTGAGAATGAGCGGGAGCTGATTCGTGAGTCGTATCGGCATTTGAAATCACTCAGCTAATTGCTCTTTGGCAATCCTTACAGGTTTGCCAAAGTTTGAGACGCTTTTTCAGCGTCGATTCCCTAGGCTGAAGCCTAGGGTTATAAATAAAGAAACCATAACCCCTGGTTTTAACCTGGGGATTTAACACATAAGCCTAGGGCGAAAAATAAAAGAAATCATAATCCCAGACTTTAGTCTGGGGAATTTAACAAGCGAGCCATCGCAAGCATAACCTAAACCTATGAAAAAATACAACGTAGCCATCGTCGGCCTGGGATTTGGAGCGGAATTCATTCCCATTTATCTGAAACATCCTTTGGCAAATATGTATGCCATTTGCCAACGAAATGAAGAAAAACTCAATTCAATCGGTGATGCATACGGCATCGAAACCCGATATACCGATTTTGAGAAATTGATCCAAGACCCCAATGTGGATGTCGTGCACATCAACTCGCCCATTCACTTACACGCCGAACAAACGTTGAAGGCCTTGAATGCCGGAAAACATGTCGCTTGTACCGTTCCCATGGCCACTACCGTGGAAGAATGCAAGGCGATTGTGGAGGCCAGCAAGCGCATGGGCAAAAAATACATGATGATGGAAACTGTGGTGTATGCCCGGGAATTTTTATACATCAAAGAGCTTTATGAGAAAGGTGAATTAGGGAAAATTCAGTTCCTGAAGGCCTCTCACCAACAAGACATGGACGGCTGGCCGGATTATTGGCCGGGATTACCCCCCATGCATTACGCGACGCACTGCGTAGGCCCGGTGGCTGGTTTATTGCGTTTGGAGGCAGAATATGTCTCTTGTTTCGGATCAGGAACGATCCGCGAGGAGCTGATCCAGCATTACAATTCCCCATTCGCCGTGGAATCTGCCCACATCAAATTCCGGGATTCGGATTTAAGCGCGATGGTTTATCGTTCGCTGTTTGATGTAGCCCGTCAATACCGCGAAAGCTTCGAGGTGTACGGTTCCAAAAAATCCGTGGAATGGCCATTAATCGAAGGCGAAGAATTGGTCGTACATACTGCCAAAAAACCGGAGCCCGAAATTCCATCGAAAGTGCCTACACCGGATTTCGCCCATTATTTACCCGAAGAAATCCAACGATTTACGACCAAAGGCGTCTACGACGAGGATGAGAATACCCACTTATCCTTCACCCAAGGGGGCGGACATGGTGGTTCTCACCCACATTTGGTGAACGAATTCCTTCAGGCATTAGCTGCTGACCGCGATCCATTCCCGAATGCACCACAGTCGGCCAACTGGACTTCAGTGGGAATTTTAGCCCACGAATCTGCCCTACAAGGCGGCAAAATCATTGAAATACCTAAATTTTAAGCCATGCGTTTATTGCTAATTGCTTGCCTATTATTGTCCCAAATCACCTTGAATGCCCAAACTGGGCGTCGCCTCGAGCTCCTCTTTTTGGGAGACAAAGGACACCACAAACCCTTCGATCGCTTGCCGGCATTGCAGTCGGCCATCGGTGTCAAAGGCATGAACATCACCTACACGGAATCACTAAAAGATTTGAATCCGCAATATTTGAATAAGTTCGATGCCTTGATCATCTATGCGAATCACGATTCCATTCCTGCCCCACAGGAAAAAGCGTTATTGGGCTATGTCGCAACGGGCCATGGCTTGGTGGCGATCCACTGTGCGTCTTTCAACTTCCGGAATTCAAAGGAATTTGTAAAGATGGTCGGCGGGCAATTCTGGCGTCATGGCATGGATTCCATTCGGGTACAAAACGAGGCGAATACCAACGTGCAAATTAAGACCGTTGACGAGACCTATTTACACGCCTATTTACAGCCCGATAATCAAATTTGGCAAAGTCGAATTTTGGGCCCAGAACAAGCCAAAGATAAACCGGGTGTAAAGACGGAACCCTATACGTGGACGCGCACGTATGGCAAAGGAAATATCTTTTACACGGCTTATGGCCACGATGAAAGAACTTGGAACACGACCGGTTTTCAAGACCTAATTACCCAAGGTATTTTGCATGCGGTTGGTCCTGAGAAGCGCGCGATTTTGGCGGCACTCAACTTGCCAACCTTGAAATACCGCGAAGCAAAATTGCCGAATTACGAGAAACGCGAAGGCCCGCAAATGCAGCAATTGCCCTTAAGTCCAGAGGAATCCGCCAAATTCATTCAAGTTCCTGTAGACTTTAACTTGCAATTATTCGCCGCAGAACCGAACGTTATGCATCCGATTGCGATGGCTTGGGATCATAAGGGACGTTTGTATGTATTGATTACCAAAGACTACCCGAACGAGCGTAAAGAAACCGGCGGAAGTGATTACATCTTGCTTTGTGAGGACACGAATAAGGATGGAAAAGCGGATAAATTTACCAAATGGGCGGATGGTTTAAGCATCCCAACCGGTATGGTGTTTGCGAATGGCGGGATGATAATTTCCCAGGCGCCGCACATGATTTTCTTGAAGGACACGAATGGTGACGACAAGGCCGATGAGCGCAAAATTTTATTTACAGGCTTCGGGACGGGCGATACGCATGCGGGACCGTCGAATTTGCATTATGGCTTTGATAACTGGATTTGGGGATGTATTGGTTATTCCGGATTCAAAGGAAAAGTAGGGGCGGATTCCTTGCAATTTGCCCAGGCATTCTTCCGATTCAAACCCGATGGATCGAAAATGGAGCACATGACGACAACCTCAAACAACACCTGGGGATTTGATTTCAATGAAGCAGGAGATGTGTTTGGTTCTACGGCAAACAACGCACATGGTTGGTACATGCCCATTCCACATCGTAACATCTGGCATGCGCCGATGTCCTTAAACGGTTCCAAAAACACGGATACACACAAAGACATGCGGACAATCACGCAAAAAGTACGCCAAGTGGACGTTTTTGGTGGATTTACCGCTGCAGCAGGACATAATTTTTACACGGCGAGGGCCTTTCCAAAGAACTATTGGAATCAAATCGCTTTTGTATCTGAACCTACGGGACACGTGATTCACCAGAACCGACAAGTCGCAAAAGGCTCTGATTTTAGTGATCAAGAGGCCTTTAATTTGCTCGCTGGAGCAGATGAATGGGTGTCGCCCGTATTTGCACAAGTAGGTCCGGATGGTGCGGTTTGGGTGGCCGACTGGTATTCATTCATCATTCAGCATAACCCGGTGCCACAAGGTTTTAAAAATGGAACTGGGAATGCTTATGATACGGATTTACGTGATTTCACGCATGGTCGGATTTACCGCGTGGGTTACAACAAGGCCCCGGCATATACGCCCGTAGATTTAAGCACACCCGAAGCTTGCGTTCAAGCCCTATCGAATAACAATTTATTCTGGCGATTAACCGCACAACGCTTGTTGGTGGAACGTGGCAATAAAGATGTGGTTCCTGCATTAATCGCATTGGTTTCATCCGCTCGCATGGACGAAATCGGCTTAGCGCCGGGAGCCATTCATGCCTTGCGTACCTTGGAAGGATTGGGCGCATTGCCATTCGAAGTTGCAGCAAAAGCGTTACGTCATCCGAGCGCAGCGGTGCGTAAACAAGCCGTACAGGTATTGCCTCGTACGGAGGCTGGAGCAAAAGCGATTCTAGCGTTGGGTTTATTGAATGACCGAGATTCGTTGGTGGTATTGAACAGCATTTTGGCATTAAGTGAAATGCCGAGCAGTGCGGCGATTGACGCTGCCGTGATGAAGAAAATGGCCGCTAGCCAACAAAATGATGACCGTTGGATTCCGGATGCCTTAACGGCTTGGGCGATGTCGGCAAATCAAACACGTATAGACGGAATCATCAGTACGGAGGGTGCAAAATCAGCACAAACGGTGGCGGAGAAATTAGCCAAAGACTTGAAAAATCCTTCGGTAGATGGATCAACAAGTGGCATCGATTTAGTCGTAGAAGAGGTACAAGTCAAAGGAGGAAACTTCAAACTGCGTGAGGGAGCCAGCTTTGTGATTCGAGTTAAAAACCGGGGAACACAGGCATTGCCGAAGGAAATTCCGGTACCCTTGACGGTGAAGATTGAGGGTATGGGGAGCCGGGTCGATTTAGAATCCTATACCTTCAAGGATGGAATTGCGCCGGGTGAAACAATTTCTGTTGTTAAGAATAACAATGGTCCGTGGACCGGAAATTTAGGTTGGACTGCAGAAAATGCAGGTAACTACACGATGGAAATAGCCTTAGATCCGAAGGCGACGATTGCTGAATCGAACCGCGGCAATAATGGGTACCGACAAGCCATTACCGTAAATAATACAAATACCTTATCGACCTACATGGTGGAGAAAATCTTCCGAGCAGGTGCGACGGAGTGGACAGGCAATCAGGTTATTGACAAATTGCGTTTAATCAGCAATCCGGAGAGCAATGCGATGGGCATGGCCTTGAAAGGAGCGGCAGGAACGTGGAGTGCGAAAAGAGCTGCGCAGCTTTCGGAAGAAAACAAGGCTTATTTCGTGGCATTAGCAAAAGTGCTTCGTCCTCAAGATGTGGAGATGTGGGAGCGTTTGGCGAATGCATGGAAGATTGAAATACCCAATACAGCTGCCAAAGGCAATGTGGTTAAGATCACGATTCAAACAATCAAGGAAGCGATGAAATATAGCCCGGCAGAATTCAAGGTTCCGGCAGGTGCGACGGTGGAATTGATTTTTGAAAATGTGGATGCGATGCAACACAACTGGGTGCTGGGTGCATTAGGCAGTCAAGAAAAAATTGGTTTGGCGGCAGATAAGATGATCACGGCGGCGGATGGTGCAGCGAAAAACTACATTCCGTCGATGCCGGAAGTATTGGCATTTACACCATTGGTTGAATCGGATGGTCGGGTGAAAGTGGTCTTCAAAGCACCAAGCGTACCGGGTAATTATCCATTCCTGTGTACCTTCCCAGGGCACTGGCGGATTATGAATGGGGTGATGAAAGTAGAATAGAGGTAAGAGTTGAGAATTAAGAGTTAAGAGATGTGGACGTCCTTCGGACGGATATGTATAACCCTAGGCTTTAGCCTAGGGATTTCACGGCCGCACCTAATCCCCAGACTAAAGTCTGGGGGTATAAAAAAACATATCGACAAATCCCCTCCGGACTCTGGACTATTTCCCTCCGGACTAGTGGCTAGCGACTTCTGACTATTTTCGTACCTTTGCCGCATGAAATTCGAAATTGAAAAGCTAGACCCGAATTCTAAGGCGCGGGCAGGAAAGTTAGAGACCGATCACGGGGTGATTGAAACACCCATTTTCATGCCGGTGGGCACGGCTGGTACGGTGAAAGCCGTCCACATTTCAGAATTATCAAATCCCATTAATGCCCAAATCATTTTAGGAAATACCTATCATTTATACCTCAGACCTGGCCTCGATGTTCTTGAAGCCGCAGGTGGATTACATAAATTCAATGGTTGGGATAAGCCCATCCTAACCGATTCCGGTGGCTACCAAGTCTATTCGTTGGCAGGAACCGGTCGGAAAATTCAAGAAGAGGGTGTCAAGTTCAAATCGCACATCGACGGCAGTACGCATTTTTTTAGTCCTGAGGGTGTGATGGATATTCAGCGCACGATTGGTGCAGATATCATGATGGCCTTTGACGAATGTACGCCTTATCCGTGTACCTACGAATATGCGCGCAAGTCGATGGACATGACGCACCGCTGGTTGGATCGTTGCATCAAACGCTTCGACGAAACGACCCCCAAATACGGCTATAATCAAGCATTGTTCCCCATTGTTCAGGGTAGCGTCTATTCGGATTTACGTAAAGTTTCAGCAGAATACATTGCATCCAAAGGCGCCTTTGGGAATGCAATCGGTGGACTTTCCGTGGGTGAGCCCGTGGAAGATATGTATAAAATGGCCGATGAGGTAACAGACATTTTACCGAAGGACAAACCTCGTTATTTGATGGGAGTGGGAACGCCGGCGAATATTTTGGAAGGAATTGCGCTCGGAATCGACATGTTTGACTGTGTGATGCCTACGCGAAATGCGCGGAATGGGATGATTTTCACGACACAGGGCTTTATCAATATCCGAAATGAAAAATGGAAAAATGACTTTTCGGTGATCGACCCATACTTTGCGGAAGATATGCATGGTCAGTATACGAAAGCCTATTTACGCCACCTCGTGCGCTGTGAGGAGCTTTTGGGACCGATGATCGCCAGTGTATTTAATCTGCGTTTTTACCTATGGATGGTGGGCGAGGCCCGCAAGGAAATTCAAGCAGGCACCTTTACCGCATGGAAAAATCGGATGATTCCGCAGTTCATGAACCGCTTATAGCCATCAAGGAATAGGTAAAACCTTGCTTTCTTTGAAGCTAGAA
>JACCDW010326615.1_pt1 | contig 18019 bp, 17 predicted proteins | sample 7449781 | NCBI WGS metagenome assembly JACCDW01 (sample SAMN15323449, study PRJNA562643) | freshwater metagenome | isolation source: river surface water | place: USA:Blue River Watershed | collected 2017-08-18
AATTCTCTACAAAAACAATAATTCTCTACAAAAACAATAATTCTCTACAAAAACAATAATTCTCTACAAAAAAACATATGTAAATCAGATATTAAAGTAATGCCTAAATACATTAAATGATGCAGATTTGTTAACAGCAATAATAATCTCCTTAAATCTGCCATTATAAATGTTTATTACTTCCTTCATCATTTTTGCCATAAGGTAAGCCGGTGCATTATTATCTTCTACAGCTCGATCATCTAAAACAATAGTATCATAACCGAAAAACAGAGCAGTTTCTAGTGCATTAGAAAATGATTTTGCTATATTTGTGTATGCTATATTTGATGCAAATAAGGTTTTAGGATCATATAGGTATGTTTTAGGATCTTCGGTCGATATATCTGTAAATTTCGGGTTGATTAATTTCGGACGCCAATGATTTATACAGTTCATAACAGCAATTCGCTGATATTGATTCATCGGGAGCTCATTATATTTGGTATCTTTAAAAACTAGAACATTTGGGCACAATAAAATTTGTGATATATTTAACGGATAAGCATGTAGAGCTTTACTGATACCTACTGAATAAGTGCTCGTCATATATAACATGCTCTCTTGAACATTGATACCTTGATCGGCATTTCCTCCTTGGACCATCTGCGAACCAGCACAGATATACAGCGTTTTAATTTTTTTTCTAGCTCTAGTCAATACTTCTTCAATAGGGATCATATTGGTAAGTTTTACAATGGTATTATATTTTGTTTTTGAATACCCATTTATTAATGTTTCTTTTGGTAAAATATCATTAATTTCTTTTAATTCAACAGTCGTGATCTTATCAGGATGGGAACTGAGCTGTTGTGTATCTATAAAGAATAATTTAGATACTAATAGATCTAAAGTTGGTTCTTCACATAGTTTTTTGCACTTAGCCTCAGTGTCCCTCCATATGTTCATCATGTCGGATCTTTTACCAAATTCGATATCCGGCTGAGAAATTGGTAATTCGCGACCATCTCTGTTAATGATTTCATCTATGATATTAGCTTGTGTGGTATCTCGAAATACTTCATCCTGATGATTTGAAATTTCATTGGGATCCTCATATGTAATAATGTTGGATTGTTTGATAAAATCACTGAGAACACGAAGCGCTTTAGATTTATTTACCTTGACGGATCCGGGTTGCGAAAGCGGCGTTTCGGATTCGTCATGATTTTTCTTTTTAGCCATATCAGCATTAACCACCCCATGTCGTTCGGTCGACTCTGTTCTATCCTTTTCTGATACAAATCCTAATTCTGCAGGAGACTCCTCATCCTTAAATAGGATGTTATCCTTAATATCATCATATAAATCCTTTAGAGCTGATGTTTTTTCATTATCATCCTGAAATTCGCGATTACGTGTAATGTAATCAATATAACAATGAAATAAATCAGTAGCCTCGGATTTTTTATAAAACCTATAAAATGAGTTTAAAAACTCATCGGCTTTGAAATCGGCTTTAGTTAACTTTATAAAAAACTTTGTGAGAAACTTTTCGGACGACATCTTATGTTTTATAAAACTATTAATATAAGTTAAGATGATTTTATCTCTAAAAATATATTCATAATGACGCACGAGTTTTCGCACGATCCGATAAAGCTTAGAATCGTCGATCTATTAAACGGATCATGGAAACACACATATGTATATGTTGGATTGGTGCCAAAGGATGTTGAGAAGGAATTACATAAATTAGAAAAAAAGACGGATATGCCACATAATGCAGTTCTTAAAAAATTTTATGGAGCTGGATGGCGGTCTAAGTTAGGTGTACCAGATTTAAAATCTGGTTCAAAGTCCGGCGGTGCTGACGAGATAATACCAGAATTTGAGATAGATGATGATTTATTAGCCGATTTGGGCGATATATCGTTGGATACTGGAAATATACAAGCCGCCAAATCTAATGTAAAAGATACTAATGTAGAGGATGCCAATATAGAGGATACCAATATAGAGGATACTAATATAGAGGATGCCAATGTAGAGGATGCCAATGTAGAAGACGAATTAATCACATTGGATGATTTAACGCCTCAGACGATAGATTTTTTAACAGAAAAAGAAGAAACATATGAAGTTTCGCATGCGGGAGGTATTAAATTTATAATTGACACAGCCATATGCCCAGCCGATAACATTTTAGAATTTAAGATGAAAATATACGCATCCATAGGAATTCCCATATATCGGCAACATATCTGGTTTAAATATCGCGACCGGTCATATCCTATGCAATATACAACGTCATTACATAAACATATCGAAACGATAGACATCGAACGACTAATAGCCTTTTATAAGGATCCAGTTAATACGAAAGGTATCGATGATGTAAATGGCATTCCGGTTGAAATCGAATATTATAATTCAAAGGATTTTCTACATGTTTCGGCACAAGATACGTTTGAATTACTCAGAAATATATATTATAAATACGCGACTAATGAGTTTTTTATTGTCGATCTGAATGACTTAATTAAGCCGACCGAATTATACGCCAAATTGAATCGTGATAAGTATCAGCTCGATTTAATTTATTACGGATTTATTGTTATATATTTCCCAATGATTACATATTCAGTATTTCAGGAATACATTAAAAATGAGAAATTAATCAAGGAGTCGTATCCCGATCTACTGCCAGACCGCACACAACTCAGGCACCGTTTTACGTTGGAAAATAATATCACATCAGAGGCATACGAAACAATGGATGATAATGAAATTCAAAAAAGACTATTTAGTTCTATTACAGCTACAACCATTTCTATCAACAATTTTAATCAGGATGTTGATGTTGTCCTTTCATTACGTAATTTGTTTGATATGTTGGAACTGAATGATAACATCACTTACTGCAAAGCGAATTTATTACATGAAAATCAAAATGTTATATTTAGAAAGGCGTATATGAATGAGCGGGAACCTAGGGATATAATTCCATTAAATTCGATTATGATCAAGATCCGTATCAATTTGGATACTAATGAAAATATGCGACTGATCTTATTTAAGAATGGAAATTATATTATCCGCACCGAATGGCGTGAAGAAAATCATATGGATTTCAATAAAATCATCAAAACCGTATCAGAAAAGATTAATCCGATCATCAGGATGATTAATAAATATGGCGAACGCGTTAAGTTTCATAAAATACAAATAATAGAACTGGATCTTAAAAATGCAGTATTTACCGAGACAGCTATGTCTTTTTATTTTGATGATGATACAACCGAAGCTCGTTTTAATATCTTTAAAAATGTTCTAGAAGACTTTAGGCGGGTGGGAATCATCACAGCTAAAGAAAATTCATTACTCGGCTTGGAATATTTCTTCAATCGGGGCATGTATAAATATGACCCCAGTCGTATCGAAAAGGCTGTTTCTGTTGATAACTACTACGAATTTCTATCGAATGGTATGGTTAAACAAAAGTGGGACTCCGTTTTTATACGAACGAGACTATTCCAGATATTTAATGCATCTTCGAAGTTGAAAATTACTATTTCGGGCATCCGCGACGATGTTGAACTCGAGTTCTTTCATATGTATTTAACGGCTCTTCTAAGCATATATTTAAAAAATGCCGCACATATTAAGGTTCAGACCAGTGAAACTATACAGACAAAAACAAAGAAAGCACTAAAAAACTTAAAGATGCAAGATCCTGTTCTTTATAATTTTAAGAAGATATACAATTCACCCGTTATTTATTCGAAAATATGCCAAAAACCATATCAACCGGTTATCCTCACGGAGGAAGAATATAATAAAATGCCACAAGATCGCAAGTCAAAAGCTCTAAAGTATTGGAATTTTACCAAGCAAAAACCCGTATGGTACAGCTGTCCCAATCCAAAATACCCATATATTAAATTCATTGTTAAGCAACATCCCCGGGATTTTTGTATTCCGTGTTGTAAAAAAATAGAGATGAATGAAAACGTTAATGTTAAAAAACAAGAAATTCATAATACATGTATGACAAAATATGAATACACCGGCGAAAAAGTAAATTTAACGAAAGGGTCCCATTATATAGCCAGTTATGGTAAAAATATCGAACCTGGACGTATCAGCCGATTACCAGAAAATACCCTTGAACCGCTATTTTTCGATACATACTCACCAGATGGAGGAATTGATCAGGAATGCGTAACAGCCGATGGGTATTATTTATTCGGAATTGATCAGAATACTTTTATGCTGGATAATGTTGGATTATTACATTCGGTGGCGCATTCTTTATCTAAATCGATCAAGGATTTTTTATCCGAGGCTGTCTTACGTATTAAAGAGGCGCCTAATAAATTTCGAGTAGTATTAAACGGAGATGCTGGGTTATATTTTAAGGATGTAAATGATATGTGTGCTGCGTTGTTAGATATAGATGATGAGAATGCAATCGAAAATCCCAATTGGATCCATGTACCGTGGAATATGCTTATTGCCAGTATAGCATATTATTATTTCGGCGTGAATGTAATCATATTTGATGATCAACAAAAGGAATCTATCGAATTAATATTACCAAGAGGGCTCAAAACGCATAATGAAATGTTTCCGGAAACTCATAAAAATCTTATAGTGCTTCGTAAAAAGACCAAGTATTATCCGATATATTTATTCAATACAGAGATTTTTAAGCGAACTGGTATTATTGATACTAAGCTATTTTTGAATGAGAGTGGTTTAACAACAATAATTAAAGCTATAGTGCGTAGGCATTTTGAAACACAGGAATATGAAAAAATTAAAACTTATATCGATTTAGTTACTATCAAGGCTTTTTGTAAAGATAACGGCATTCAGATTAAACATTTTTATATCAACTATTCAAATTTATGTTATGCAGTTATTTTAGAATACAAAAAAATAAAGATGTATTTTCCGATTGCCACATCGCATTATCCACTTGAGAAGGACATTAGTTTATTATTCACTCCATACAAGGGTGAGTATAATGCTGCTTATTCAGATATGCAGCATGTTCTTTATAAATTCAAAGGATGGAATGAGGATCGATCTGCAAATGCCGGATTGGATGGTATTATGTTATATCCCAATGTTGAGCCCCAACAATGGCTGACGGTAGGTAAATCACAGACGATCATTGGGTTTTCATGTAATAATGTCAATTATTTTGTAGAAGAGATGACCGAAAAGGCTGCGTTATCAGCGGCTAAAAAACCAATACAGACTATGTTATATCATCCATATGATGTCAATGCCTTAATATATTCTGTCAAACAAGGGAAAACACGTATTAGTCATATACCGGAGTATGAAACAAAACTTAATCAGAGTTTATATGATTTTTACTTATATAACATTATCTTAATGCAGTTTATCGGCATTTTTAATAGTCAAAGGAATGTGCAGTTGCGTTCAAAGTTATCGACTATTTTAGCCAAAACAGATTTTAATAAAGATTTAACTAAATTAAGAGATTTTATTGATACTCTGAAAGACGCGGAAGATATACACAAATTAAAAAATATTATTAGTCGGTATGTTACAACACACCATGATAAAAAGCAACTTATCAAAGATATAACGAATACGTATTTTAACTTCGATAGACTAGAACTTGAAAAATTACGAGGGAAGGATAAAGATACTATCGCTAAGGAGTTGCATAAGCTTTCGGCTAAATTTATTAAGATTAGTAACGCTAAAATTACACGTTTCCCGAATATGTTTATTGCTTGTGATGTAAATGAAAATTTAAGTTATTGCGACAAGGCTAAATTGTTAATCGATCGTAAGCGGCTAAATGAAATTATTGATGTATTATCTAGTGAAATAGCCAATCAAGCAAAATGGAAGTGGTTATTTAATAATGTTTTCATAAGTAGAACTGTCAATTTCTTTAAGTTTATCCGGCGGAAAAATGAAACAGTAACTGTTGAGTTTGTTTCATAGAGAGGCGTTCAAACCTTTTAAATTACATCATACGGATTGATCTTATCGATTTCAGGGATGATTCCGTTGTCGAAACCATCATAGAATAAGTATACTGAGCCTAGATTGCATTCAGGTCGTGTTTGTATATGTCGTTTAAGAAATTTAGCTAAATATAATTGGCGTTTTCCTATGGGCATCTGTTCGCCAGAAATAGGTTTGTACTTATCTGGATTGTATCTAATAAATAACAAGTGGCTAACGCCGACATCGAAATATAACATTTTCATCCTAGATATTTCACATTCGCATGTATAAGTGCTTCTTGTATGTTGGTGTTCATCAACTTCTAGAATAATAGTCCCCCATTCTGTCAATATAACGAAGTCGGGTCGTTTCCGAGAACAGCCATCTTTAACAATTAAATCATGGGTATGTGTGATTTTGTTCTCATCTAGTAGATGTTTTATAGCTAACTCCTTATTATGACGCTTAACTGTTTTACCTAAATCCGTATATGTTTTGCAGCCGGAACAGAACTTTTCAGTATAATGAATAGTATTTGTACATATTTCACATATTTGAAGATTATCTGGGTTAGCCTTAAGTGGGTGTATTATCATATCTTCTTTTTTATGTGTTACACAATATTCCGGGGAATAACCGGGCATGCCGTAAGTAGGTCTAGTTTTACAATTTGGTTCTTTACATGTTTTATTCTTTACATCTATGTAATTCTCTTTTTTATGTGTAGCACAGTATTCAGCTATTGTTGAACCGGGCATCCCGTAAGTAGGTTGTTTCCTACAATTTGGTTCTTTACATGTTCTACTTACAACATTTACATAATTCTCTTTTTTATGTGCTGAACAGTATTCGGCTATTGTTGAACCTGGTAATCCGTAATTAGGTCTAGTTTTACAATTTGGTTCTTTACATGTTCTACTTACAACATCTATGTAATTCTCTTTTTTATGTGCCGAACAGTATTCTCTGATCGTCGAGCCCGGCAATCCGTAAGTAGGTTGTTTCCTACAATTTGGCTCTCTACATGTTTTACTTTTTACATTTACGTAATTCTCTTTTTTATGTACTGAACAGTATTCAGCTATTGTTGAACCGGGCATGCCGTAAGTAGGTCTGGTTTTACAATTTGGTTCTTTACATGTTCTACTTACAACATCTATGTAATTCTCTTTTTTATGTGTTACACAGTATTCAGCTATTGTTGAACCGGGCATCCCGTAAGTAGGTATTTTTTTACAATTTGGCTCTTTACATGTTTTACTTTTTACATTTACATAATTCTCTTTTTTATGTGTTACACAGTATTCCGGGGAATAACCGGGCATGCCGTAAGTAGGTATTTTTTTACAATTCGGCTCTTGACATGTTTTATGTTTAATATCTATGTAATTCTCTTTTTTATGTGTAGCACAATATTCGGCTATTGTTGAACCTGGTAATCCGTAATTAGGTCTGGTTTTACAATTTGGTTCTCGGCATGTTTTATGTTTAATATCTACGTAATTCTCCTTTTTATGTGCCGAACAGTATTCAGCGAGCTTTGAACCTGGTAATCCGTAATTAGGTTGTTTCTTACAATTTGGTTCTTGACAAATTCTTGAACTTTTAGCGATAACTACCGTTGGTTTTACCGGATTTTCATGTTTAAATATTAACATCTTAAGCATTCCGGGTTTCATAGTAGTATCGTATTTAATACCTAATTCATCGCATTTTAACTGAAGTTCTTTTAAGTATTCCGACATTTCTGTATTTATTATACTTATATGTATTACTTTCAAATTTAAAAAATAAATTACATCATACGGATTGATCTTATAGATTTTGGTAGAATTTCAGCAACAGTTCATTCCTATGTCAAATTATTAAATATATTACGATGATTTGGTACTTGATATTTATCGGGATTAACATATATTAGCTGAATGCCTGCGGTAATATGATGTACCTTAACAAATCGATCATCCAGACGGGCATAGCACTTGACAGTGATATTAATTAGATTTTTTGGAAGAGATTCCATCAACGCAGTAGGATCTGTTGCGGTAAATTCAAATCCAGTATTCCTATCAAACCCATGAATCGTTGATATATCACGATAATAGGTAGGATTCCCATTATTGATAACAACAGGTTTACCGCCGACAGTTATTTCGAATGAATAATAAGCAATATTTTCGATATTGCGTTCTTTAATTTGAGGATCAATTACAATTGAGTATTTCGTTTTTTCCGGCATTTCGATAACTAAAAGCCCTTCACGTCTGCTTGCGGATAATGGTGGATAAATTAAAAATGGTATATCGCCATCCTGATTCGTGATTTGAAATCTAAACCCATCCACTTCAATCATAGTAAGAAACGGATCAGTCATAGAATTGCAATTGATAAATGATCTTCTGCTTACGAATTCATACATAGCATCATCACTATTAACTCCCAAATCTTTTATGTGTCTAAAACAATATTCACATCTGGTATCTTTTGCGGTTGGTATGTTTGCAAACCCATACCAATTCGTGATATCCGACCGACGAAACTTAGTACCAACACAAGTTTTAGATGTTAATTCTGTAGACATATTTATTTTATCGATATACGTATATAGTATATCTTCATTTTTCATTTAATAAATATGTCGGAGAGGGTTGATGGATTAAGCGATGATGACTGTGATATTATAGACGATTATGATGATTATGACGATCAAAAATCTATAAAAAAGTCAAAAAAGAAATCGAAAAAAACTGATCTAATGAAAATGACCGGCAATCTATTATCCAATATTAACTATAAAGTGGCATTTTTATTATTCGTTATTAGTATGATTATATTCAGTGATGTATTTATCGAAGGAGTATTAAGCGGTATAGACGGTACTGTCGAGGGAGATTGTACTACAACAAAAGGAACAATGCTACAATTGATGTTTATGGTGATTATTTATATATTATTAGATTTGATAGTACAGTACGATATTTTATAACTTTGCAATTTCTATATAAAAAGATTCTTATATATAAGAATCTTCTATAAAAGAATATACTATGTTTTGGTTTATCTTTGGCGCCCTAACTGGTATTTATGGATATCATAATATACTAAAAGTTGATCATAATCCATTAACAAATTTAGTTCTTGCAGAAGAACTACAAAAGAAACATGAGTTTCTATCTAATTATTATACGAAAATTATTAAATCGTCGGACCGGCGATCCTCAAAAAGATTAGAATGATTACCAGTGTTCTTTTTTTTAAATCACCAGTGTTCTTTTTTTAAATCACTGATTTTCCAGCCCTTCCATCATGCCATAATTTAAATCACTAGTGTTCTTTTTTTAAATCACTGGTGTTCTAGCCCTTCCGTCATGCCATAATTTAAATCACTGGTGTTCTTCATCACTGTAAATAAGCTGGTTTTCTAGCCCTTCCATCATGCCATAATTATACACATTCATAATTTTTTGCACATCAACTAATATTTCATTAGCAAACGTAGAATAGATATATGTAAGCCAATAATATAACTCAAGCATCTCATATTCAGAATTACCCCCATCAAAGTTAATCTTTCCCTTTTTGAGTAATTTGACCGTTGTTTTTTTGTCCTTATCGCCGGGCATTGGTCGATAAAACTTAATATTTAAACAGAAACATTTGTCCGTGTTATAATTGATCTCGGCAATATTTAATAAATTACTTTTTCCGATAAATCGCATAGCCTTGGACTGTAGTTTCTTAGGGATAGGCTGAATCTCGCGGCGGAGAAATGGTTCGAATAATTTGTAATTTTTGTGGAAATTAATAATATCCTCCAAATAAGTGAGATCTACACGAAATTTTTCATCAAGAACTTTAGCTTTATAATTACGCATAACCGCCATAAAATTCATAATTTGAACGTCTTCTCCAAAATTATTAGCCAAGTATTCTTTCAAGATAGTAATAGGCGCGACTAAATCTGACATACTTGGATCTTTGACACCAGGAACTTGAAATACGCCATTTCTAAATAGCTTGATTTTATAATCGATATTGGATGTTGGATGTCGGATTACAAAGGTAATTTGACTACTAAAGTATTTACCATTGCCTTGGGATCTGCGTTTAGTCTTAATTTTCGGTTTCGGTTTACGCCCTCTTCCGGATTTACGTTCTACCTTGATCGGTTGGTAATTAATATTAAATTTCTCGCCAAAATTACAACCTATAAGCATAATCTGACCAGTTGGGTCTTCAAGCAGATCAATTACGTCTTTTTCGTCGAATGAAATATTAGACATCAAACCTTGCGCGGTTAATGTTGATGGCATGGGGCGATGAAATACTTTCTTTTTTCCATCATTAATCATTTTAAAATATTTCAGACTTCGGGAATATCGGGCGCGGCTTGCCGTAGTGGTCCCTGTATAAATTTTAATATCATCTATGATATTATATTCTATTTCGGCATTGGACATGAATTATGTATTATATAAGATAATAACAAATTTTCACTTTTTGAAGTATTTTAGGTGGCGGAAGCAGGCTGTATAGCTTGGGTAGGCATAAGCCCTTTAGACTGTAGTAGTAAACACATCATTTCCATCATTTCTTTAGTTTCGTTACGATATGAAAAATATTGTACTACACAAAATACTACCAGGATGACCACTAAAAATAGTAATAATTTCTTATTATCTAGTATATCCGATTCAGGTTTATCCTTCAAATTAAACCCCTCCGATTTATCAGCCACAAACGTTTCGCGTTTTTGTGATTTATTCGATCTACGTAATTGATCAACTTGTCTCTTGCTACTTTCAAGTTCTTCTTTCAAAAGTGCCATTTTTAAATTTATATTTACGTCATTTTCGGGTTTAGGTGTATATTCATACATGCCTAATTTTTCCGCGACGATTTGCTCATCATACCCCAATGGATTATAGAAGTAATCAGTCGCCATTTCGTATATCTATTTACTTATTAATTTTCTTAACTAAAGAAATAATATAAATATTTTATATGAAAAATTTATAAAATTTATGAACCGTATCAAGAACGCGAAAAAACAGACCATCGATGGTGTATTGTTCTTGCCGGGAGTCTTCAAGACTGATTGTGATCGTATAGAGGATTTTTTCCATGAAAGATTACTACATGGGTCAGATGCGAGTGCTAAGATATTTGATAAGATTCCTATGATATTTACAGATTTGGATAGTTGGCCAAAATCAACCAATTTATGTTGTTGGAATTGTCGCCGATCTATAAAGGGACGCCCATGGTTTGAACCACAGTCCATAGATCCATTATATAAAGGAAAAACCGGTGAATTTATTAGTTCATCCAATTTAGACCGGTCTGGTATACGCGATAGGGCTTATTGTATCAACGTGAAAGGTTGTTTTTGTTCACCCAATTGTGTTATGCGGCATATTCTGATATTTTCTAAAGACTTGGCGGATCGCCTAAATAAGATTTCTATGTTATTATTTTTATATGAGATCTTCGTTGGACAGAAAGTTGTAGATATACATCCGGCGCCATTAATTACAGATATGGTACAATACGGCGGATCTTTGAGTGAACAAGACTATCAAAAAAAGATAGATGATGCGAATGCATTACTTACTAAACAGGAGAATTTAACTTTTGTTAATAACTGTAGAAATTTCTTTAGTCGTTTAATAACTGATCCGGAATAGGCTTATTTCTACGATTGAACAATGGAAAATTTAGCGAGTAATGCATTTTGCATTTCTATGTCTTTTTGTTCATCTTCTGATAGCCATGTAATATAAAATACGGTTTGGTCTTTGGCTAAGAATATTTTGACAATAAACCCGCGATCCATGAGTGAGTCGAGTAGTTTATAATATACAGCACGTTGTGCGTTTTTATTGGACATATAAGGGATTGCGAATGTAATAGGCACTGAGACGCTGACTTTACATTCATCGCGATCATAAGCAGATTTTATTTCTTCATCTATACGACCTAAAATAGCGTGTACCTCCTTCATCACCGCTTTATTTTTATTCGGGTTGGTTTTGAGAACTTCGGCGCGTAAAGACATTTCGTGTATTATACGTTTATCTAATATTTTTTTAAATGGACTTACACCTTATGGCATAAGCCCGCTAGAATATATTAGAAAACTTACACCTTATGGCATAAGCCCGCTAGAATATATTAGAAAACTTACACCTTATGGCATAAGCTTACTAGAATATATTAGAAAACTTACACCATGCATAAGCCTGCATAAAGGCATCGGCAATATCGTCCAGTTTATTCGGAATATTCATTATAGTATGCGATAACCCTCTAGATTTAATAAAATATTTAAAATTATGAATCGCATGTGCTTTATTAGCATTATAATTGCTATTATATTTTTCGATGAACGTCTGGTATTCGCCGTCCGTAGATGGATCAATTTGATATGCATTTTTTAGTGATGGCGTAACTATACAAATTTTGGTGTCACTCAATAAATCTTCCGGAATGTCGGCAGCGTTTAATGGATATGCCGTCATCGCATATGTGATCATAGCATCCGTACCACCCAGCGGTAAATAATATTCCTCTATATATCGAGATATACCGCGCGATTTATCATTCGCATTCATTTGATATTCTATCAATACGATGTCAGGTTTCGGTAATTGTTGTTCTAAGCAGAACATAATATATTTTAGACGCTTAACGACTTCGGCAAATCTAGTTTCTCTGGCTTTACCTTCGGCGGCTAGATCGAATATATTCATATATTTAATATTAAATACAGAATCGACTAATTTATCGCTTTCCTTAATTAAATTATGCATTGTTTCAAAGGTATCTCCTGTTTCGGCATCCGTATTGGTATCAAAATTATAAAAATTATTAATTTTTTCTATTAACTCGGCTGTATCATCTCGCCAATTTGTGTTAACTTCGATACAGCAAAATCCTAAGTTTTTTATGGCACAATCAAAACTAAAAATAATCATATTCTTTTTTTAACTATTAAAAGCTAATTTAAATAATTATAAACATTGTTTTAATATCAGTCATACAAATGAGTAATTTGGATAATCCAAGAAATGTCGTGGGCATGGGTGATCTTCTTGCCGATGATGATGAAGATCTAGATATCGATGATTTGGAGAAATCTATCATAACAGGTGTGTCGCAAGTTAAAAAAGCCCCCGCTGTTGATCTGGCAAAGGTATACGGTAAAGAATTGGACGATTTGGGTCGTAAGTTTGGCGTTAAAACACAAATGCCTCTTAAAATGCCAAGTGCCGATTTTACTGCACAGAACAGTCGTTCATCTACTACATCGCAGCATAATACGAAAGATATGGATGATATTGACGAACTTCTCAATTGGTCTCCTAATAAACAAACACCCCAGAAACCAACCGTAAGCCAATATAAAGCACCATATAATTTAGTCGATGACGATGATGAGGAAGTTGAGGAATCGGAAGAAACACCGACTACATATTATCCGACTAGTGATGCAAGACCAATTAGTTCGGACTGGTCGGCGGGAAAACCACACGACGAACAATTAACGCGAATGACGAACGAGGAGCGGAAACAAGATCATGTTAATAAAGTTTTGGGAAGCATGGAAACATCCAATGACGATGCCGAGTTTGTTCAACAGGAAGATGAAGAGGATGAAATGGCGCGTATTATGGAACAAGTAGATTTATTGCGTAGTAATTTGGAGTCCGAAGGCGTTGATCTTAGTCGTATCCCCGATGTAAACACAGGTACGAGCAAAAAAGAAGCCAAATCGGTCCTCCGTATTTTACAGATAAAAAATGATAGATTGCGATATTGCGATTTCTTCGAAGAGGGTATTCTCGCCGTGGCTTATGGATTAGAGGGCATTTTTAATGGGCACCGAGAGATTTTAGGCAGTCGTATCGATTTAACCGGATACTCCGATACTGTTAAAGTTAAGCTTAGACGCATGCGATACGATACAAGTAATTTTGTATCCGGAATTATGCAGGGATATAATATTGGTTCGGGATGGCGGATTGCCTTAGAATTAATTCCCAGTTTATTCTTATACAGTCGCGATCGTAAGCTAACTGCGAAGGATAATCTCATTTCGGACGAAAGCTATAAGAAGGCGATGCAAGATTTACAGCCCTAGTGGAAGAGCCCCTGAGTGTATGTTCTTTTGAGTGTATGTCCTAAAACCCACATGTCACACCCTCTCCAGTTAAAAAAATGAAATTACTAATGATTAATAACATTAGGGTATCTTACAAGATGTCCGACCGGGAGATTTTTATTATTACGACATTTCCAACTTTACGAGTTGATGTAATTGGATATTCTGAGACTCAATTTTCCATAATTTGTTATGATGGTAATCATGAAAAAAAATATCTAAAACCAAAAGATCTAAATAATTCTCACCGTAAGTGGGTTCATTCATCGATTACTAAACAGATTAAGGAATATCTCACTATTATTGTGACTAATTCACGAATGATTTGTGGATATTCTGATATGCCGGAAGGGTTATTTAAGCAATTGATTACTCAGTTGAATAATGCTGAATCTTTGGCTGTTAATGCGCTGAAGCCTGCCAAACCCGAGGCTCCTCCGGCATATGTAGAAGTTAAGGCTCCAGAGCCTGCCAAACCTGAGGCTCCTCCGGCATATGTAGAAGTTAAGGCTCCAGAGCCTGCCAAACCTGAGGCTCCCGAAGTAACAGTTCAGTCATTGAGGTTAAAGGCTGAAGCCCTGTTCGCCAAATCGGACGCGCTATCGGCAAGGGCTTCTTGGACGCTGACAAGAGCTGAATCATTGACTGCATATGCTTCTGCATTAGATGCGCGCGCAAACGCAATTTCAGCTCGTGCCGAGCTTTCGAATGTAGTCGATGATTCAAATAATATTCGGATTAAGGCAACGGAGATTCGGGGAGAATCAGATATGGTTCGGAATGCTGCATCTAAGCTCAAAGACGAGGCTTTGACCCATAAAGCTGATGCATTTGATGCGATCGGTGATATGTTAGAGCTTGAATCGACCTTGTTCGCGAATCGAGCTGTAGAGTTGGCGAATATCTCTATAGCATTGTTCCAAAAGGCGGATGAGATGTTTGATCAACTAAAGTCCAGATAGACGATATTTTAGTTAACAAAAAGAAATAAGTGATAAACCACAAAGATTAACTCTACTTTGTCTGCGAACGTTTATTTTTTATTAAATTTGAAATAACATGTAAATGATATACTACAAAAGAAAATGCCTGATTTAATTATGTTCTGGAAGCCAACACAGGCAAATGGGATCTTTTCGCAATGGTATGCGAGTCCATTTCATGAAGATGGAATAGACTTTAAGAATGCAGAGCAATACATGATGTATCACAAAGCTATGTTATTTGGCGATACGTTAATTGCGCAGAAGGTTCTAAATACTAGCTGTTCTAAATCTATGAAAGCATTAGGGCGTAAAGTTTCCAACTTTGACGAAGAAATATGGGTTGCGAATCGAGAACGAATTGTACTGCAGGGTTCATATCTAAAATTTAGTCAAAATGAAAAGCTCAAAAAATTTATGTTTAAGTGTCCAAAAGAATGTATATTTGTTGAAGCCAGTCCATTAGATAAAATATGGGGTATTGGTTTTACTGTAGATAATGCTTTAGTTAACAAAAAGAAATGGGGGTTGAACTTACTCGGAAAAGCGCTAACTCAGACTTATAGAAGACTACTGGTCAGTTCGGAATAAGTGATGAACATGAGCCACATAGACGAATCAGTTTATAACCATGGTAGGTTCCGTCCTCTTCGGAGTGGTGTATTTTAACATATACATTTGGTTTTTTGTGTTCAGGACATTCTCGTATTTCGGATTTCAGATAATGTATTCTTTTACCATTGGATAGAACCAGAACCTGTTTATATTGTAGGTCAAAATTTGGCGCTATGATAGGTTTGTCCAATCGTCTCATAGTACTCATTCTTTTTTTATTTGGCTATATTTTTTATTTGGCTATATCCTTAGCTATATTTTTATTCTTCGACGTAGAATTCATTTTTGATATATTTTTCTCAATATATAAATAAAAACATGTCGCGACAATCGGGTGAAGAATTTGAATACGTTATAGCTAGATATTTAAAAGAAACATACAGATATGAATTTTTCGACAAATATTCCGAAAATAAATATAAAAAATGGACGTCTGTATTTGAATATAACGAGCCAGATTTTCCATTTATCGATGAATTTGCGGATTATGATAAAATTAAGTTTTGTAAAGACACAGAAGGCTGTATCGGAAATAGCTCAGATATCGAATTACATAACGATAAAGAATGGGTTCCGCTAAGTTTAAAAAATAATAATTTATCCATTAAACATCCGCGTTGTTCATCCATTCATAATCATATCAGTAAACAGAATAAAAAGAAATACATAGATGGGTATAAAAAAATCAATGATCATTATTATAAATTAGCAATAGATAATGGTTTTACTAAATTTAATGAATTTGATGATCGTGATAAAACACAAATGTATATGGATTTTAAAAAATTATTGATGGATATTTGCAAACAATCAATTTCGACATGTAAATCGCTTTTCGAATTTTGTATTGGGATAACACATACACATCAAATTATAGTAAAGAGGGTTGGCGATAATATAATTTGCATGCGATACAAACCTATAACTCTTGATAAGATATGTATCAGAAATGTTTCATATAATACTTTTATATTATCAATATCGGACATATCTCTGAAATTTCGAATTCATTCAGCATCAAGTCGGGTAACGAATATTCTTAGTTTAAAATACGATGTTACTCCTGTTGATGTAAATGAATTATTCGATGTCATCGAAAATGATATTTAAACTTTCTTCACAAGAACTATTTCTGATGATTTTTTTGATTTGTTCATACCATAAGACCACGATGCTTCATATCCTATAATATTTGGATCTAGATACATTTCTAAGATCTCATCGCAATTATTATAACAGAGCATCCAGTTAGTTCTTTCATTAAGCATTTTAGCAAGTTTAGCATGGTCAAATTCTTTATGCATATCACCCTTATTTCCATATAGATTGGATTGGATAAGATACGGAGGATCTAGAAACATAAATTCTCCTTCTGGTACAGAATTTATAAAATCGACGAAGTCTAAATTTGTGTAATTGATATTCGATGAGTCAAAAGCAGTAATTCGATCAATGCTCGATTGCGTGAATCGTTTGTCTTCCGCTTGTTTACTAAATCCTCCACATAAAATTGCCCCGCTGAATGAACTGCGATTCAATGCATAAAACTGGGCTGCTTGTTGTAGAACGGATTTTTCATCCATAATAGAACCTTGTAATTCTGTAAATTCATCTTTACTCATAGGTTTAAGTTGTTGGACTGCGGTTTTTAGTTTACGTGGTGCCTTCTGTAAAGTTGACCAGAATGATATTAAAGGTTTAAATCCATCGTTGGCGTTAATCGTATATCCATATTTATCGCGTAAATGAATTTCAAAGCTGCCTCCGCCATAAAATACTGAATTGACTTTGTTGTTGGGCACAGTAATCTTCTCTTCCGTAAATATCTGTTCTAATGTATTGATAGCTCGTGTTTTGCCGCCCGGGTATCGCAACATTTTTCTACTGTTTTAAATGGGGTTTATTTATAAGTTATACACGAAATTCAGTTTTGAATGAAATTTTCTTTTTGTGCGATTTTTTTACTATTCGACCAGAAAAAAGCAACTGTCGATTACCCAAAAAAAAAGCAACGCGATTTTGAATGAAATTTTCTTTTTGTGCGATTTTTTTACTATTCGACTGGAAAAAAAGCAACGCGATTTTGAATGAAATTTTCTTTTTGTGCGATTTTTTTACTATTCGACCAGAAAAAAAGCAACGCGATTTTGAATGAAATTTTCTTTTTGTGCGATTTTTTTACTATTCGACCAAAAAAAAGCAACGCGATTTTGAATGAAATTTTCTTTTTGTGCGATTTTTTTACTATTCGACTGGAAAAAAAGCAACGCGATTTTGA
>JACCDW012049064.1_pt1 | contig 18019 bp, 13 predicted proteins | sample 7449781 | NCBI WGS metagenome assembly JACCDW01 (sample SAMN15323449, study PRJNA562643) | freshwater metagenome | isolation source: river surface water | place: USA:Blue River Watershed | collected 2017-08-18
CACCTGCTCCACCTGTAGGAACATCAACTACGTTTAACAACATAGTTGGATTACAGTTGGTCACGGGCGGTGGATTAACACAAGGGAACTTTCAATTTACAACTGCTATTTATGAAAAGGTAAATCGTAATTTTGATTTAGGTGTTTTCTCACAACTTTATAATTTAGAAAATCTAAATATTGAAGATGTTGAACAAACAAAAAAAATCATACAAAAAAACTTTTCAGTATACCCAAATTTTGACATATCACAAATAACAAGTTTTACACTGTATGGTTCACTTCAAAAAAGATTATCAGCGTCCGTAACAAAAATAATAAGTTATTTTCCCGCCGCCTTAGAAGTAAGAGGAACGACTCTATCATTTACAACAGGTTATACTGCGACAAATATTGCTTTTGACCCTATTGAAAATTTAACAACATTTGATGTTGATGTTCCGTGGATAGTGAATCCTTTTGACATTGACTTTTCTGTAAATGCGGCAAGAAACATTCAAGTTAGACCTATAAAAGTTTCAAAATACCGTGATTTAACTAATAATTACGAAAACTTTAGTTTATATTTTTCTGCACTTACAACAGAATACCCTGTGGTTGATTTTATACCATCAGCAACTTTAACGGCAGGAACAATTACATTTACGGTTGAAGGTGACCCTTTTTCAGGACAAACAATTTCAACAGACACGTTTATAGTAAAACCAAATACACAAAAAACTGCTGAAATCTTCCAAGATGATTTTGATGAGGTTGAAGACTTCATATTAAATAGAAATAGTCAACCAAAGTATACCGCGACTTTTGAGTACCCATACTACGATTCAGATGGTATTTTTACATTAAAAGTCCAAAGTGTGACATGGGTATTGGACGGTTTATGGAATTTAGATATTGTGACATCTAACTTTGACACGTATTTAACAACTTTAAGTGAAATTGCACTTAATCTTGACGATTACAAAACCAATTTGATTTCAAGATTTTTAACAACAGGGGCATTCAAGGACTTTGACACTCAGGACCAAAAGATGGAAAAAATTCTACAAATATATGGTAGAAGTTTTGATGAGGTTAAAAAGTTTATTGACGCCTTAGCGAACATGAACTCAGTGAACTATGTTGTTGGAAATGATATACCTTCACAGTTACTAACTAATTTAGCTCAAACCTTGGGGGTAAATACGAATATATCGCCAATTAATAATGACCAATTATTAGATGCGGTGTTTAGTACAACAAACGACCAAATTTATTCAGGTCAAGCACAAGAAAAAACACCTTCAGAGTTAAACTACCAATACTTTAGAAATGTAATTCTAAACTCAGCATATATGTTTAAATCCAAAGGAACAAGAACATCTTTGGAATACATAATGAGATTGATTGGCGCCCCTGAAGCAATAACAGAATTTAATGAAGTTGTTTATTTGGTTGATTCAAAAATTAATGTAGACCAATTTAAAGAAAATTATGCTAAAATAAGTGGAGGTACGGTTTATGTTGAAAAACCAGCATTAGACCCAACAAATACATTTTCTATTCAAGGAGTAACTTATACAGGATTTACAACAAACGGAGAAGTGCAAACTGTAACAACGTCAAGAAATGATTATGGTATTTCTGATGACGGTTACCCTAAGTCGCCAACACAGACAGATGATTACTTTTTCCAAAAAGGTTCAGGTTGGTTTGAATCTAGTCCAAAACATAGGTCACCACAAGTTGTCGATTTGGAAAATTCACAACTTGACCAAAACGTACCAAGTGTTGTAACACAACTACAACCTTTTTCATACGGTCAAGAATACTTAGATAGGTTTACTAAGTTTCCTTTTTTGGATGAAGGTTATACAATAACAAAAATTTACGACAACCAAAAGTCTTGGTCCGTTGACGACATAGGAAACAGAAAAAATAATTCAAACTTTAATGGGGTTGATTACACCATTACAAACGACAAACAACTTATAAACTCAAAAAATATTGAATTAAATATTAATATGGGTCAAGGGTTAGTTTATGATGTGTGGGATATGTGTGTTAAGTACGATTACCCAATCCCAAATACTGGTTTAACGTCACCTTATCCGTACCCAGGAGCAATAGATTGGACTTTTGTAAACCCACAACCAAAACAAAAAACATTTTTTGAATTTGCCCAATCTTTCTTTACCAACATGATTAATGTTAGAAATAGACAAACAATTTTTGACGGTAAGACAGGAGGTTACCCAACACTTCAATCAATATATTGGAAATACTTACAGTCACAACAAACAGTAGGTATACCTTCTAATCAATTTACCTATCAAAAAATGATAGACTATACGTTGGGTATTGGTGATTATTGGCAAAGATTATTGGAACAGTTGGTCCCCGCAACAACACTTTGGCTCACGGGTCAAAAAATGGAAAACTCAATTTTTCATAGACAAAAGTTTGTATGGAGAAGACAAAGAGGATGTCAGTTTATACAAGTTGAATGTGTACCTTGTACATTTGACGGTCAGTTATTTGGATATGATTGTATAGACCAAACTTTAAGATGTGAATTAAACTTTGACAGTCCACAAACTTATCTAACACAAGTTTTGAGTGCGGTTGTAAAACAGAGTGGGTACACTCAAGCCAATTGTGATTTAACAAGTATAGTATCGGAGTGGTTTGTAGATTGTAGATTGGATAGTACGATTTTAGTTCAAGAACAATTCTATACGGGATATGGTTTTTATGATGTTCCTACAGTTGCACAAATAACGGCAGCAATTGATGACAAATTACAAGAATTGTATAATCATGGATTGAACTATTATTTTGCGGGTAAAACTTTAGTAATAAGCAATTCAACTTGTTATGATGACTTCACAAATAAAAAACTGTACTTAAATATAGGTATAAACGCTAGTATAAATTGTAATTAATGGCTTGTTATTCAGGTTTAACGGATGGGGTATATAGGTACTATGATTGTTGTGGTAACTTTGTAGTTGGAGTTTCTTTAGGGGAAACTATTTGTTTTGATAGTGCGTACTCAGCATCAACATTTGGTGTTTATAACACAATGTCCGCCTGTACACCAACTTGTGACGACCAACCATTAGGACTAACATTTACAATCACAGGCACATGCTCATCCCCAACAGGTTCTGTAACATTTTCACCATATGGTGGAATACCTCCATACACAATAGATAATATACAACCTGGTGGAATAAGTGCTCAAACGTCATCAAGTCCAATAACCTTTTCAGGATTAACTGCCGACACCTATGTGTTTAGGTTAAATGATTCTGAGGGGTTTGAAAATAACGAATTATATATAAACGTTATTATAACAGGTTGTTTTTATACTGATATTATTGATGTAACACCAACCACATGTGGAGAAAATAATGGAACACTTACTGTAAGTGCTGACTCTCAAATGTCACCTTACACATTAATATTATCCACATCGGGAGGTACTGTTGAATCACAAGTAACAACTTTGTTCCCGTATACGTTTACAAATCTATCTGCGGATACTTATTTTGTTCAAGTTGTGGATTATGGGTTGTCAACAGCGACAACATCTAACGCTATTGTTTCATCTTCTTCAAATTTTGATTTTGGTTTTTGGAAAGTAAATACGTCTACTTGTGTTATTAATGAAGGTAAACTTTCAATCACAGGACTTACAGGAACACCACCTTACACATACCTTTGGAATGACGGTCAAACGGGTCAAACAATAACAGGTTTAACAATTGGAACTTATAGTTGTACTGTAACTGATGGAGATGGTTGTGTGGTGACTAAAAGTGATACAATAGGTGAAGCAGACCCACTTGGTGTTGGTATTGTTACTTCTGTAAACCCTTCTTGTTTTTCATCGGACGGTAGTATTACATTTACAATTACAGGAGGTAGTGTCCCTTATTATTATTCCGCCAGTACATCACAAGTAGGATATACATTAAGTGATACATTAACCTTATCAGGATTATCAAGTGGAAATTACAATTTAGAAATAACAGATGCAAACTTTTGTAAACAAATAATAAGTGCATTTATTAATGCTGAAAATTCATTTTTTATAGTTGATACAGTCGTAACAAATTCTAATTGTAGTCAACAACTTGGTTCATTAACTGTTTCATTACAGGGGTCAAATAATTTTTATAGTTATATATTATCGGGACAAACGAACGGTTTAGTATATACCAATACAACACAAAGTTTAACTAGTACGTTTTCAGGTTTAACAAATGATACGTATGACTTAATTATTTCCGCAACAGGAACAAACTGTGAATACACAACAACTGTTACGTTGGCGTCAACTGATAAGTTTGAAATAAGTGCAACAACAACTGGCTCAACATGTTCACAAAATGATGGTGTTTTACAAGTTCAAGTTGGAACGGGTTATACGTCACCTTTGGATTATATATTAAGCGATGGTCAATCAATTTTAGATACGTCATTATCTTCATACACCTTTAATAATTTAGTTGCTGGTAGTTATACTCTTACAGTTGTCGATGCAGATGGTTGTCAAATTGACGAACGAGTAACAATATCAACGGGAGGTAGTTTAATTAGTGCAATATCAACAACACAATGTTATGGTGGTCAAAATGGAACTGCACAAGTATTGATATATGATGGGGAACCAACATTTAGTTATGATTGGTCAGATAATGTTCCGTCAGGACAAACGGGTTCAACTATAACTGGTTTAACTGCTGGTACGTATTCCGTTGAGGTTACTGATAGTAGTGGATGTTCACAAACTCACAATTTTACAATCACATGTTCAGGAAATAATGTAACAACATACTCTGTTGTTGAATTGTGTCAGAATGAATTTGCAACAACAGTTGGGGCTAAACGTGGATTTTTAGAAATGTTAAATGAGGGGTATATTGATGTGACGAGCGGATATACAGGTTGTAGTTTAAATACTGCAGAATTTATACTTGAAATGAATATTAATGGAAGTGCATTTACTCAAACATTCTATACTGCGACAACATTAAATGATGTTCCACAAGACACACTTTGGCAATCAACAATAGAAGGGATATTAAGTGGTGTTACTGATATTAGTAGTTATACTATAAGTTTGACAGATAATACAATTCACATCGAATCAAATTGTGAGGGAGACACCGACCCATTGGCCGATGCTAATTTCACTTTAGAATTAACAATAGACTACGATGTAACTTGTTATACATAGATGCCGTACTCAGTTGACATAACAGGATTGACAGGAGGAACACCACCCGTTAGTTATTACGTTTGTGATGAAAACGGAAATAATTGTTCATTACTTGGTACGACACTTACTGTTTATGTTTTATCTGCATTTTATTCTGCGGCAAATACTTTAATAATAAAGGCGATTGATAATAATGGTTGTGAGACCTTTCATGAAATAAATTGTTAATATATGAATATACAAATAACAGGAGTAACTAGCGGATTGAGTCCTTATGATGTTTTCATTTGTGACCCATCAAATACCTATTGTTTTTATGTCTCAGGAGTCACTTCAATACCACCAAATGTAGTTATTAATTCAGAATCTTTTTTTCCAAATGAAGACGTTATATATATAAAAATTATTGACGCAAATGGATGTATAATGGAAGTAGAAGTGGATTGTGGAAGTTATTTATTACAAGAAAGTGGTTTTTATATATTACAAGAAGACGGGTTTAGAATCAAAATAACTTAAATAATATTTATCTATAAAAGACTATGCCAGATTTACCAATATCGTCCTTACCCGCAGCAACAACAGGTTATTCTAACTCATTATTGGTAATTGTTAATTACAATCCAATATCATCAGGTAGAACTGAAGCAGTACCATTTAGTGCTATTACAGCATCGATTGCGGGAACTTCAGGTACAAACGGAACTAATGGGTCTTCAGGAACAAATGGTACAAGCGGGACTAATGGTACAAGCGGGACTAATGGTACAAGCGGGACTAATGGCACAAGCGGGACCTCACCAACAAGTCCATACTCTTATGTGTATGGATTATACACACAGACAGGTAATTCTACTACCGTTTCTGGAACAACAAGTGAAACCACTATAGTTGGAGAGGGTAGTGGTACGTTAAATGTGCCGGCAAATGGGTTTACCGCAGGTAGTTCTTTTAGCGCACTGATGGTTGGTCACATGGGAGCCAACAACAACGATGATTTAACTATTAGAATAAAGACTAATTCAGTTACTTTAGCGAGTATTGGACCAATGAATTTATCTTCGGCAACTAATAAACATTTTAAATTGGATGTGTATTTTACAATAAGGACAACAGGCACTACTGGTGTGGCGTCCATATTAACAGGTGGAAATTTTGAGTACTCTAAAGACGCTAGTTCTACGTTTGAACAATTTAATTTTACAGAACTTAATAACACTACTTTTGATACGACAATTTCAAATACACTAAATATTACCGCTCAGTTTGATAGTAGTAATGCTTCTAATATTATATATTCAGAATTGTTTTTCCTAAATAAAGTATTTTAATTTTTCTATTAACTTTTTAGGTAATTTATATAATTTTTTCTTATGAAAATATTTGTACAAATTGCATCTTATCGTGACCCCGAACTATTACCAACAATCAGAGACTGTATTTCAAAAGCAAGACATCCTGAAAATTTAACATTTGGTATTTGCTGGCAACGAGATGAAAGTGAATCAATGGAAGAATTTGCAAATGACGAAAGATTCAAAATATTAGATTATCATTGGTCAAAAAGTAAAGGACTATGTTGGGCTCGTTCAGAAATCCAAAAATTATGGGAAGGTGAAGAATACACATTACAATTAGATTCGCATCATAGATTCTTACAGGATTGGGATGTTGAGCTGATTGAAATGATGAAAATGACAGGCACTGAAAAACCAATCATTACCGCATACGCAGGTATGTATGAACCAAAAACTAATAAATTATTAAATGTTGAACCATATAAAATGGTTGCATCTAACTTCACACCGGGAGGAACAATTATGTTTAGACCTCACGAAATTCCAAATTGGAAAGAGTTAGATAAACCAATACCTGCAAGATTTGTTAGTGGTCACTTTTTCTTTACGATTGGAAAACATTGTGAAGAATATAAGTATGACCCCAACATTTACTTTGCTGGCGATGAAATCAGTTTATCTATTAGGTCATATACATTAGGTTATGATTTATTTCACCCACATAAAACAGTTGTTTGGCATGAATACACAAGAGAAGGTAGAACAAAACATTGGACGGATTTTAATGAGGAAAACAAACAAAGTGGGGTGGTTGAAGAACCGTGGTGGGAAATGGATACTAAGTCCAAAATAAGACTTAGACACATGTTACAAGAAGAGGACCACGGTATTAACTTGGGAGAATACGGATTAGGTAATGTAAGAACTCATCGTGATTATGAGTTGTATGCTGGAATCAATTTTTTAGATAGAAAATTACACCCAAAGACATTGAAAGGTGAAAATCCACCTGTTAATGATAGTTCTGAATGGTATAAGTCAGAAAGTTTCATGTTTACATATAATATAATCGTTCCAAGATTAGAGGCTCCTGAAGATGATTATGATTTTTGGGCAATTTCATTTTTGGACGATTTAGGAAATGAAATTTATAGACAAGACGCGGATAGTGATGAAATCAAAGATTTGTATGAAGTAAAAAGTGATTACGTAAATATAAAAAGAACATTCTTGGTGGATAGGACAACAAAAAGTTGGTCAATTTGGATACACCATAGACAAAATGGTTGGGTTAAACAAATTACAGGTGAAATATGAATATAGGGGTTTTTTACCAATCAGGTCATAAATTAGTTGCTTGTTATAAAGCAATTGAACAGCTTAGAAAATTTTATCCAAACGTGCCTATTTCTTTATTTGAAGATGGTTCAGAGTTATTAGAACCTGTGGCTAAAAAATTTAATTGTGACTACACTTGGATTGAACAACAAGGAGTTAATAACCTACATTCAGGTAGAGTTTTTGTGGATAAAGATGGGTTATATCGGTGGTTGACAAGAATATATGAAGCTTGTAAAACAACACTTAAAGATGTTGATTGGGTTATTCATTATGAAGATGATGTTTGGTGTAAATGTGATATAACAAGACCACCAAAGTTTGATATATCAGGAGCACACGGACCTTACTACACAAAAGAATTGTACGAATATTTAAAAAATAAATTTAATGTTAAAGACAATTCAAGACATGTATGGAGTGAATTAGGGTCTTTGGAAAATTATGGAGCATGCGGAGGTACAATTTTCAATAGAGAAAAGTTTATAGAAATATATAATAGATTAGATGAAGTACCTTGGGACGAAATTTATAAATTAGACTCAAGACCTGTAGAGTGGTGTGATGCAACTCTTTCATTTTTATTTCAATTTTTTGGATTTACATGGGGTCCATGGGATGATTGGTCACAATACGAAGATAAAAATATAGGAAATTGGTGGGATAAAACAGGATGGTCAGTACCTATGGAAGAACAAAAAGATGTTGCATTTATTCATGCATACAAACATTTTTACTGTTATAAACCTGAAGAAATAAATTTGGAGTTTTAAATGCAAAAAAAAACTTTGGGTTATTTATATAAAAAGAAAATTTAATGGCAAATATACTTTTACAGAGTTGTTGTTACCCCGGTTTACAATATTATACAGACCAAACTAATTGGACCGCTGGAACTTCGGCAGTAACTTCTGTTTATTATATTACTTATGATACGTCTGTTGTAAGTGGATGTTATTCAATTGTATCGGCGTTTACGTCAGGGTTTACTGCAACAAGTTATGTACCTAATGGAACATATGGACTACAATCAGGATGTACCGCTCCAAGTTGCGCAACAGGAGAATGTTGTTCTAATGAATATTGTGTTGTTATAAATAAAGATGAATATTCTGCATACACCGGAACATATGTTGTTGCGGGAGGTTATAACGGATTTCCGTTTTTCACAGGTGGAACACAACCGGGGTATATCTATAAAGGTGCCACAAAGTGGTGTTTAGGTACAGCACCTGGTACGAATTGTTTCTTCTACGGACAAGACCCAACAGCGGCCGTTTGTCCAAACCTTTTTACCGACTTGTTTTATGCTGGTGATTGCGTTGCTCCAACACCCACACCAACTCCTGTCTGTGATACTTTTGATTTTTCTTATGATGTGGAATGTGATACTCCAACACCAACCCCGACACCGACACCTACTCCAACACCAACCCCGACACCTACTCCAACACCAACACCTGATATATGTAGTGCATTTACCGTAGATATTAGTGTAAGTGCGTCAACACCAACGCCAACACCCACACCTACACCAACGCCAACACCAACACCAACAATCAATTTGACCGGTGAAACTGTAACATTTACAATAGATGATGGAAACTTCATATGTTTTAGAGTTAAGGAATTAAGAGATTGTAACGAAAACGTTTCTTATTACGTTTCAGGGCCTTTGGAATTATCAGGCACACCAATTACAACAGGACAGACATTCTTAGGTGTAATTAATGACCAATTAAAATGTGCAACATATATACAAGATACAACGGCAAGTCCAAACGCAACAGTTAAGTTAGTGGTTTCGGCATACACTGCTTGTACTATTTGTCCAACACCTACACCGACTCCTACACCTACACCGACTCCAACACCGACTCCAACACCTACACCAACTCCAACGCCTACTTACGCACCTGGTACTTACTTTGTGTTCACATCTTGTACAACAACATCCATGATTACACAAACGACAACTCCACCAACTAATTTAGACCCAGGAGAAGTAATTAGAGATTATTCTGGAAATTGTTATAGTTATGTAGGATACTTCATAAATTATGTTCCACCTTCAGGTTATATTGTGGTAAATGAAAATAGATTTACAGCGACTACAGCAACAACATATGTTGATTGTGCTGAGTGTCTACAAGTTGAACCACTTGTTGGGACATTTAATACGTGGATTGGTAGTGGGGCATATTCAGTAAATTGTCCTGGATGTCAATTAACTAATTTTGGAGTACAAACAATATTCTACACTCATCCATCAGTTAATCAAATACAAACAGGAGTAACAGTATATAGTAATTCATCGTTATTATATCCATTAACGATTGATTATATTAGATACGGAAATAAAATTTATAGTGTCAACAACAGTGGTGTAATCACCGAGTTTTGTACGGTAAACGGAGTATGTTAAAAAAATGGCAACAATAGTAACACTAAATACAATAACTTCAGGAACAAGTCCATACGATATATGGGTTTGTGACGAATGTGGGATATATGGAACTTGTCAATATATTGCAACAATTTCTTCAGTTCCATATTCATTTACATTACCTGTTTCCTTTGAATCGATGGATAGTTATGTTGTTAAAATAATAGACAACAATGGTTGTGAGTTCTGTTCTGATAGTTTATGTAACTATAAACAGTTCGAAGACCTAATATGTTTTGAATTTCAAGATGGAATACCATATAACTTTCAATAAACTTTGATATATATAAAATAAAAAATGGCAACTTTAACATCAAGGACATTAGCGACAGGAGCAACACTTAATGACCTTATACATATTGTAATTACAGGAGACACATCACAAAGTCCAAGTGGTTCATCATATAAAGCAACTCTTAGACAATTAGTTCCTTTATTTGGGGGTTCACCTGATGTTTATTTAACAGGAGGAACTGCCGTATCTTCAGGAGGAACTATAACTTTTACTAACACAACAGGGGGAACCTTTACCGTATCGGGACTAACAACACCATTTACAGGCGGTTCAGGTAATTGTATTACAAGTTTTTATACAAATAATATATATGCTTGTACAAATGAAATTACAGTACACAATAGAGTACAATCTACAGGGTCTGACGCTCAAAATACTTTAAGTTTTGCTTTTGGTAGTGGGGTACAAGCATTGAGTGATTACAGTCACGCTGAAGGTGTGGATACTATAGCATCTGGAGATACATCACACGCTGAAGGGTCTAACACAAAGGCTTTTGGTCTAAATTCACACTCGGAAGGAACTAACACAAGAACAGGAACAAATACTGCGTATTTAGCAACAGGACTTACTTCAGGAGTACTTTATTTAAGTAGTGTATATGGAAACGTAACTGCAAATTACACAAATGATGAATTTATTTGGATTCATGATTCACCTTTCGGTGGTTCTTTGACGGATGATTTCAAAAAGGTTTCAGGAACAACATTTAGCGGTGGAAGAACTATCGTATATCTTTACGATACGACACTATCAGGGACCACCAACTTATATGTGGGTGACACAAATGACCCGTCATCTTGGGGAGGTAATCAAACCGCAGGTGGTAGAAGTGCGTCAGTAAAAGGTTTTGCGTCAGGGGCTATTGGAACCAACTCATTTGCGGGTGGTCAAGGAAATAATTCTTTTGGTTGGAACACATTTACAGTAAATAAAAGTAATAAAGTTTTTGGAAATGCATCTTCAGCATTTGGGACTTCAAATAAAGTTTATGGTACAAGTTCTGTATCATTTGGAGATAGTAATAAAGTAGAGGCAAACACAAGTTTTTCTTTAGGTAGTGGTAATGAAGTATATGGTGGATTTTCTTTTCTTGGTGGTACTGACTCTATTTCAAATGGACCTAACTCTTTTGGATTTGGTGACCAACACACTATAGATGGTGAATTTGGTGCAATTTTAGCGGGAGCTATGAATACTATCCAATCTGGTACTACTGCAAATTGTACAATACTGGGCGGAGAACTTAATGTAATATCAGGAGCAACACCATCTGACCCATGTTATAATTCATCTATATTAGGTGGTACAGGAAATGTTGTCAAATATTTTAATTCGGCAATTATCGGTAGTGAAAATTCAACATTAGTTGCAGACCATTCAGTAATTTTAGGAGGAATTTCAATTTCAGGAACTCAGTCTGAAACTGTATATGTCCCAAACATTGTTGTTAAAACTAACTTCACACCAACAGGAACAACAGACCCAACAGGTGAAGTTGGACAAATAACGTATGATTCATCTTATTTGTATTATAGAGATACATTAGGTTGGAAAAGATTAAGTGGGGCAACTTGGTAAGATGGGTTTATTAAGTGGAAATAGTTGTAATATAATAACACTTCTACCATTAGGTTTAGATTGTGATAGTATTAATGCGTCAACACCCGATTCAACTAATGGTCTAATAACCTTATATGTGACAGGAGGAACACCACCTTATACTATAAATTGGAGTAACGGGGCACAAGGTTCTTTACTTACTAATTTACTACCTGGTGATTATACGGCAACAGTTATAGATTATTATGGTGATTTTACAGGACAAACAACTTGTTCGGTTGATTATGATAGTTTCTATTTGGAACAATTTGAAGACTGTGAAAATTCAGGAACTTTTGTTTATTATGTTGCAGATTTACCTTCAAAATTTGTTGATGGTAAAGTGTATAGTTTAACAAGTCAAGTTGGTTGTTGGACTCATAGCGGTCAAACATTATACACAGGACAAAGTTATATTAATAATTTTGCAGTAATATCCACAGGACCATTTGACACTTGTTCAGATTGTTTACCTCCACCGACACCAACACCTGTTTACCCACAAAACTTATGTTTTGAATATACACCTTCTTTTAATACAACGTATTTAACTACCTTAACTAGCGGTTCAACAATCAATGGTTACCCGTCTTGGACAAGTTCAACTTATACGGTATTCTATAGTACAGGAAATACAAGATGGGAAGTTAGTGGATGGACTAATCCTGGAGTTCCCGCTTTATTACAACCAACAACACCACCTACAGGTAATTGGTCTTTACTTGGAACATATCAAGGTACTGTATTTGTATCAACAGGTGTATGTACAACACCACCATTAACTTTATCAGTTTCAACAACACAACCAACTTGTTCTAACACATCTAACGGTGTAATTAATGTCACGGGATATGGAGGTGTTCCATCTTACACGTATTCTATCAATGGTGTTAATTATCAAATGTCAAATACATTTTTAGGTTTGGCGGCTGGTAATTATACAATTTATATAAAAGATACTAATAACACAGTAACAACTCAGTCAGTAACACTTACACCACAAAATTCATATACAAACTATACACTTAATTTAAGTTTAACTCCGTTGGCAAATCAAACTAATGTTGGTACTACAACTACTAAAACTTGGTATTATCAAATAAACGTTACACCAACATTACCAGCAGGAAAAACTGTAAACTTTACAATTAATACTGCTGTTGGGTTTACAGGAAAAACTTTTGTAACAAACGTACCTGTTATTACAAATTCTATAACTGCAACAACATCAGGTAATGCAACTTTAAGTACTCCAACAAACTCTGTAGTTACTACTAGTTCACAAACTAGACCTTCTTGTAATTTATCTAATATAAATTATAGTTCATTTACAAACACATACACTGCAACTATTTCATCAGGAGGAATTATAAACGGTACTATTACTCAGTTTATTAATACCCCAAGTATAGAATTTAACGGTTGTCAACTTGAAGGTTATATTTTAGATACAGTAACAATAACAAATGTAACTATAACCCCATCAACATGTAACGGTATAAGTGTAAACGGGTCACCAAAGTATATGCCTTTACAAAAAATAGGTTTATCTTAAAATAAATTTATAAAAATATATTTATAAAATATGTCATACATAATCAAAAATACCTCAGCGTTAATCAACACTATAATAACCGACGCGGCAAGGAAAAAAATATCGCAAGGTAAATTTGATATTGCGTATTTTGAAGTTGGAGATAGTGAAGTTTGTTATAATGCAACAAGTAACACGGATTACGTTCAACTAAACGTTTTGATGCCACAATATAACGCTCAAAATTTAGCACCAATTCCTGAAAAAAATAGAATGCAAGTCAAATATCCTTTATTTGTTGATTCAACATCAGGAAGTACATTAGGTGTCCCTTTTGACGCATCGTATATCGATAATGTCTTTAATAGTGCAGCTCCAAGAGGTTTTTTTACAGGTTCTACAGGAACTCCTGTTGTATTTAGTGCATATACTTCATCTGCATATACTATAAATCCAAATTTTGTTGTATCCAATACAAGTGTAACTTCAGGTAATGTTTTAACACTTACATATTCAAGTTTAGACCCAACAGTTTCAGGTACAGTAACTAACGGAATGTTTTTGTTTTTATTTGGTACAAATAATATTCAACCATTTACTGGTGCATCGCCAATATTTAGTTATGTTGTGGTAGGGGTTACTGGTGATACTTCTACGGCAACAACAGTAACCGTACAAGTGGATAGACAATTACCAAACTTTAGTGGTATGGGTTATACGGGAGACTCTCGAGTTGTTTTCTATCCATCAGGAATGACTGTCATTTATGATTCATTTACTCCTGAACCGTATTGGAATCCAAACGTTTTTAATTTTGAAACAAATTGTGACGTTTCACAAAACGACGTTAAAGTTTGGAATATGAATATTCCATGGACTGAATCACCAGCTGGTATTTTTAATACCGTAAATCAAGATTTTAATTATTTTCAATCAACAGGATATACAGGTAGTAAAGAATATTTGGGTTACTATTCAGATAGCGGTCAAACTGATACTGACTCTGTTTATTTTTATAATTCATTTTCAGAAAAAATAACTGTTAAACCATCAGACCAAAAGGCTATTGCGATAGTTCATTATACAAATCAAGCAATTGACAATTATTATGGTGAAAAGTTCGCAATGCAAGATTATGATAGTACTAACCCTGGCAACACAGGTCAGGCTAGAAATTTCAAATTATCCATTCCTTGGTTAATGTGGCATAAAAACCCTAACGCAACGGTTGGGGAAGTATTTTATACAGACCCTTCAGGATTTACAAACCTTAATTTATTTACACCACACTATATTGAATCAAGAAAGAACATCAATTTCAATGCACCGGGATTAAGATACTATCACCTTTGGGATACACACGCAAACACAAATGGTTACCCAAATAGAATTGGTAAAGTTTTTCCTGATTTAAAAATAATAGTATTTGATGATGATGAAATAGTTGCGGCTTTGAATTACAAATCAAATAGAAGTTGGACATTACCAGCACCAAAATTAGGTCTTGTAACCCCAAATACATTCAGTGGAGTATTAGGTGGAACACAAGGATTATTGACAGGAGATACTGAAACTTTATTTTTAACATACAGATTAAATAACTCGGCATTTACAAATTCATTACATTGTAACTATTATCAGACTATAACAGGAAACGACCAAAGTTTATTACCAGGAGCATCTGATATTCTTGTAAGGTTTGGAAATGAGTTTCCGTTTTTGAAAGTTCCTGTTTCAGGACTACCATCAGGATTTACCGCCACAGATATAAAACTTTTAGCTCAAAAAGTATCAAGTGCCACAACAAGACCTGATGTTACACAATGGAGAGAAATTGATGTAATATCACAACTTTCAGCAACCACGGTTGGTGGATACTTAACCATATCAGGGTTGACAGGAACAACAATTCAGTTGACAAAAAACATGTATGATACGGCACCAATATATGATTTAAACGATTATATAAGCCTACCTGTATTAAATCAGACTGGTATAACTTTAAATTTTGGGGGTGAGTTTTTCTTTTTTGGAAAAATTGAAACAGATATTCAAGCAACAATATATGTTATGAATTTCTTATGTAATTTGGGACAAACACAATTTTTTGATTCATCAAACCCAACATGGGACGGAACAACACCACCTTACGTCACAGAAGTTGCACTTTACAATGCAAATAAAGAACTTATGGTTATATCTAAGATACAATCACCTGAAAAAAGACAAGGTGTTCAACAGTATCCGATTAAGTACGATTTTTAAAAAAATATGAATACAAAATCTGATTTAAAAAACTCACCAAAAGTTTTAGGTTTAGATATTTCAACCAAAACAATTGGATGGAGTCTTTTTGACATTAAAACCCAACAATTATTGGAATTAACCCATTTTTCACCGGTAATCAAACCAAAAGAAGAAAATAAAATTCAAGAACTATTATTGAAAGTAGATGCGTTTGAGTTAAAACTTGAGGGGTATAAAAATTTGGGGATTACAAAAGTGGTAATAGAAGAACCACTATTAAATTCAAATAATGTTTGGACAGTAGGAACGTTATTGAGATATAATTCAATGATTACAAAATCTATTTATGACATATTAGGTATTGTTCCAGATTATATATCTACATATAACTCAAGAAAGTATGCTTGGCCTGATTTACTTCAAAAAAACGACAAAGATAAATTTGTATTATTTGGTGGATTACCAAAAGACACAGATAAAAAAGAAATTATTTGGAGAAAAGTATCTGACAAAGAACCTCAAATTACATGGCACTATACCAAAAATAATACATTAAAAAAAGAATGTTTTGATATGGCCGACTCTTATACTTGTGTTCTTGGTTTTATGAAACAAGAAAAAATTTGGTAAATTATTTTTTTTTGTATTTGTAAAGTATTTATAGTAAAATAAGTAAAAAAAAATAATTATGAAAAGAATAGTAAGACTAACAGAATCAGATTTAACAAGACTTGTTAGAAGAATTGTTAATGAAAATACAAATATGCAAGCTGAAGTTGCTATAGAAAATTGTGACGAAAACGATGATATGGCAATGGAAAGGTGTGTAGATAATTTATTTGCAGATATGACAGAAGAAGATGCTGAAAACTACATTATAGAATTATCAAAAAGAAAACCAAAATGGTTGGCTAAATTAATGAGATGGTTTAGAAAATCAGGTAGAAAAATTAAAAGAGAAGTAAGAAGAACCAAAAAGTCAGACAAAATTATGAACGCAGGTGGTCTTGTTACTTTTGCAACTTTAGCTACTTTATTTATTAAAAACTTTCAAGATATTGCAGATAAAATTCGACCTGATAGAGGGGGGATGAATGAATCACATATTAGACGCAGATTTATTAACGAACAAGGTCAAGGCCCAATTGGTGGGTTTGGAGGTCCGTTGACAGGAACATTGGTTGCGAGAAATCCAGATGCTGAAGTTAGATTTGGACAAGATATTGAATTTACATTTAGAGGTATTAAAAATTCTGGAAGTGCACCAATTACAATAAAAAGGATTCTTCCTATGAATAGTGGTATGAGAATTGATAAACAAGTTCCTTTTACCGTAAACCCTGGCGAAACTTTTGAGCTTAGAGCAAAACAAAGATTAGTAAGGGGCGGTACTTCATTAGAAAAAGTGAACGAAGAAGGTTTAGTTGAATTTGAAGGGATAATTAGGGTAGAGACTGACGGAAAAAAACAAAACTACCAATTATATTGTCGTCAAAATTTGTCTTTTAGATAAAAAAATATTTAAATATTAAAACCCACCCCACAAAGGTGGGTTTTTTGTTAATTGACAATCCATATAAAATTATTATCTTTTATATGTGGAAGCAGAAGAGTTAATCATAGACCTTATTGGTAATATTTTTGGAGAACCAAAATCAGTAAATGAACTGAGAGGTCAAATCTCGGTTGATTGCCCTGTTTGTTCATATACAATTAAAGGTCTTGATAAGTTAGATGGAAAGGGAAACCTTGAAATCAACTACCAACAACACGTCTATAAATGTTGGGCTTGTGCTGAAACAAATGGGACTCATGGGGTACTTGGAAAGTTGATTGATACATTTGGTACCAAGAGACAGAAAAAAGTTTATGACATTTTTAAACCTGAGGAACAAAAGGTAAAGGAAAAAAAACCCACAAAACTCAAACTACCCAAAGAGTTTGTTTCATTTAAAGATATTAATCCATTACACATTCCACATAAAGAGGCGTTAAAATATATTAAGTCTCGTGGAATAACTGACCAAATGATTGAGAAATACAATATTGG
>JACCDW010165122.1_pt1 | contig 18009 bp, 14 predicted proteins | sample 7449781 | NCBI WGS metagenome assembly JACCDW01 (sample SAMN15323449, study PRJNA562643) | freshwater metagenome | isolation source: river surface water | place: USA:Blue River Watershed | collected 2017-08-18
CTACACACTCCTCGCCCCGCTCCCAGGATTACTTCCAGGGGATGGAACTACAATCAACTTAAATGGGGGATTAGCTGGATTACTAGATACTTTGTATACAGCAGGTATTGCAATTGCTACAGGGTTAGCCGTGCTCATGATCATATTCGGTGGTATTGAATATGTAACAACTGATACTGTTGGGGGTAAGGGTGGAGGAAAAGACAAGATTAAAGATGCTCTTACAGGTCTTCTTCTTGCATTTATGTCATATATTCTCTTGAATACCCTTAATCCTGATTTGTTGAATAATGATTTAGTGTTGGAGGAGGCTAAGTTAAACGGGGTCCTGTTAGATACCAATATTCCTCGTAGTACCGTTCTGGTTGGTGGGGTAAATGATCCTTCCACACTATCACCTGAAAGAAAAGCAGAGATTGCTGAGTCTATAAGAACAGGTAGGTTCGATAAGGAAACAAATGATTATCTTGTTGGATTGATTGAAAACTCAAATTTAACAAAACTAAACCCTCGAGATGCTCAAAAATATTTTCCTGACGGCCAACCTACGGCACAAAATTGGGCGAATCTTATTGCTGGGATAACAAAGGCAGAATCTAAATTTAATCCAAATACAGTATATACAGAAAGTTTTAATGACAATTCAGGTAAACCTCAAATATCTGAGGGGCTACTTCAACTCTCGAGAGATGACGTCGCAAACTATCGTATGGTAGGAATTGATCCTAACCAAATTCGAGATCCAAGAGTTAATCTTCAGATGGGTGTTATAATTATGGAAAGATTGGTTGCTAAAGGGGGAGTGATTTCAGACTACACCATGGGAACCGACAGACAAGGTAGACCTATAAAAATTTATCACGGGGCTGCTGAATACTGGTCAACTCTTCGATAATATTTTTGTGTAGTCATTTCTTTATGATAGAATTAAACAAATGGTAAAGGTTAACAAAAAAACCTCTTTTCTCATTATTGTAATTATTGCCAGCCTTCTTATAGGAGGTCTTATTGGTTTCTATTTTTATACAAAACAAAAAGAAACTCCTGCTAAGTTTTTAGGCAGAGAGTCTTCCCGTGTAAACTTTGGTGACATAAACCAGAACAGGAAGACTCCTACTGATGAAGATTTGTTTATTAAAGACCCTAAAGAAGTTGATGAAATAATTCCTAAACTTAGAAAAATTAGCGAACTACCAGTTGCTGGTGCTGATTTTATTTCAATTGCTGTAATTTCAACTTCTAGCAAAAACATTGAACCTCCAGATGGAAAACCTCAAGCGAAAGTTAAAACCAAAACTGCCACAAGAGAAGTTATTAGATTTATGGAAAGAGGGACTGGTCATATTTTTGAAACATCAACAAGTACACTAAAGAATTCAAGAATTTCAAACACTACAGTTCCTAAAATATACGAGGCTTTTTTTACAAAAGACGGTGACAGTCTCATACTCAGAGACTTAATTGGATATACTGATATCATTCGATCACGGTTTGCAAAGCTTGATTTTGCAACCACAAGTGATGAAGAAAAGAAGCTTTTATTGAGTGATTTGCCTATAAATATATCAGAAGTTGGAATTTCTCCTTCAAAAACAAAGCTTTTTTCAATACTAAAAAGTGGAGTGACAGGTATTATGTCTGAGGTAGATGGTGGCTCAAAAGTTGGATTATTAGACATTCCTTTTAAAGAATGGCTTGTGTCTTGGCCTACAGAAGATTCAATAATTCTTACAACGAAAGCTTCGGCTTACGCTCCTGGGTATGTATACAGCTTAAATACTAAAAACAAATCTTTCGAGAGAATTTTTGGTGGGTACTACGGCTTTACAATACTTCCTTCAAACGATGCTTCACAGTTTCTTTTTAGTCAAAGTTCGAGAGGTCAGTTTAAACTAAGCCTATATACAAAAAAAGATCAGTCTGTACAAAATCTTCCAATTATCACTCTTCCAGAAAAGTGTGTGTGGGCTAAAACAGAAAAGTCTGTAGTATATTGTGCTTCTCCAACAAACCTTTCATTCAATACATACCCTGATGTCTGGTATCAAGGATTAATCGTGCTTTCTGACGATATATGGAAGTTAAACCTGAGCACTGGAGAGACTCGTCTAATTGCGAGAATAGAACAAGAATCAAACGGGGAGATTGTTGATGTAATTAAACCTGTCATTAGTAACGACGATGGATATTTAATGTTTACAAGTAAGATAGATTTGAGTCTTTGGGGACTTCAACTTAAAGATTATCCAAAGAAAGAAACTTTAAGCCCCTTAGACACTAAGGCTACATCGACCTCATCAACAACCCTATCTAATTAGATAACTCCTTTTTAATTGTTCTCTTGAAGTATAGTTCTTGTCCGATTGTAAACAAACTTCCTGTAATCCAGTATAGAGCCACAGCACCTGATACTGAGAATGAGACGATGAACATGAATATTGGCATAACATACTTCATTTGTATGTTCATACTGTGAGCAAGATCATCGCTGAATGAATTCTGCTTATTTGGATCTCTTGGTTTTAATTTAGGGAGAGAGATTTGAATTTGAACAAACTGAGCAAGTCCAGCAAGAACACTTAGTAAAAAACTTCTGTTAGCCACATCAATTAGCCCAAGGAACATTGTGTGAATGGCGGTTGGAACAGCAACAAATGAATAGAGAATCGTTGTATCTACCTTTGGTAGTCCTCCACTATAGAAAATCCAGGCTAGAGCGAAGATTATAGGAAGTTGGATAAGAATTAGAAAAAAGCTAGCAAAAGGATTTAGATTGTTTTTCCTATAGAATTCTAGTGTCTTTTTTGCAAATTCTTCTCTGTTTTGGCCGTAATCCTCCTTTATTTTAGCCAATTCTGGCTCAAATGCCTTCATTTTGAGCTGTGTTTTTGTGGCGTTTTTTGAAACAGGGAACAACACTATCTTTACAAGACAAGTTAGAATGACTGTAGCAAGTCCAATATCTCCCCCTGGAATATGGTTGATTATTAAAATCAGGGCGTTATATAAAGGATTATAGAAGAAAAAATTGAACATAATTTGTTTAGTTAGAAGTTAATAATAGCACTTTTTTCAAACACAGTCCTTATTTCATAAGTTAATTCTGCAAAATCTACTCTCAAAGCTTCCTTATATATCATAAATATCATCTTGTTTTCCAGAAAAACCTTATTATTAGGCTTAATCATCTTATTTAGGGCTGCTTTTACTCTTCTTCTTGCTCTATTTCTCTCAACCGCAGTCTTAAAAATCTTTTTAGGGGTAATAAACCCTGGTTTAGAAACCAAATTATCCTTATTTTTCAACACTTTAAACAAAAAAGAGCCTGATTTGTAAGCTCTTCCTTGTGTAATCAACATGCTTATTTCAGCACTTTTCATACTTTTTAATTATTTTTCTGAAGATACAGAGAGACTTGCACGACCTTTTCGTCGTCGAGCCAGGAGAGTTCTTTTTCCTCCGTGAGTTTTAGATCGAACTAGAAAACCGTGAGTCTTAGCTCTTTTTCTTTTTTTAGGTTGATATGTTCGTGACATGCAGGAGATATTACCCTATTTTGAATAATAATTCAAGGTTTATTAATTTTTGTTTTATAATACATAGTATCAACATAACTATGTCACTTCTTCAAGTTCTCTTATAAAACTCAGCATATATAATGTTACACATTATGGATAGCAAAACCTTATGGGATACAATTTTAGTTCAAATAGAACTTGAGGTTTCAAAAGCTAATTTTTCTACTTGGTTTAAAGAAACATATATTTCTAAAATTGATTCTGGTGTTGTATATCTTGCTGTACCAAACACATTTGTTAAAAATTGGATTAATGACAAGTTCCACAAAAAGATTTTGCAAAGTCTTCGAGATTTAGTTGAAGGAATTAGATCTATAGAATACGTAATTGCTCCAATTAACAAAAAGAAAGAAGACTACATTACAGAAGTACCTTCACAGAACAAAGAACTTCCACTTAACAATTTAGCTATCAATCCGGAAGACAACTTAAACCCTCGATACACCTTTGAATCCTTTGTTGTAGGCCCTTTTAACGAGCTTGCATACGCTGCATCACAAGCAATCATTAAAAAACCTGTTGCATACAACCCTTTGTTTTTCTATGGAAACACAGGACTAGGAAAAACTCACCTCATGCAGTCAGTAGGGAATCATATTAAAACTCATCACAAAGAAAAAAGAGTTCTGTATGTAACATCAGAAAAATTTTCAATCGACTTCGTTAATGCAGTTCAAGCAAACAGAGTTAATATTTTTAAAGAAAAATATAGAAAATATGATGTGTTCATTATGGACGACATTCAATTTCTTTCAAACAGAGAGAAGACTCAGGAAGAACTCTTCCATTTGTTTAACTATATGTATGACAGTAACAAACAGATTCTTTTCTCTGCTGATGTTCACCCAAACTATCTACAAAATCTAGAGGATCGTCTTAAATCACGTTTCATGGCTGGAATGATTATTGACATTTCACCCCTTGATACTGAATCAAAGATGGCAATCCTTCAAACAAAGGCTAATATAAACAACTTTAATCTACTTCCAGAGACTGCATATTATATCGCCTCTATTGTTCACGGAAGCATTAGAGAGCTCGAAGGTACTCTTAATTCAGTTATCTGCCAAAGTCAACTTAAAGGAAGAGACCTTACTCTTAACGAAGTTAAACAACTAACTAAAGACTCAACAAAACCTCAAAAGAGCATCTCTGTTAAAGATGTAGTAAAAGCAGTGTCTGCTTTTTACAACATTGATGAAGAAAGCATCTACAACAAAACAAGAAGACAAGAAGTAGTTAAACCGAGACAACTAACTATGTATATTCTTCGAGAAGACTACAATATTTCATTCCCTTCTATTGGACAGAAATTAGGAAATAGAGACCATACGACCGTTATGCATTCATGTGACAAGATTAAGAATGAATTAAAGACAAACTCTGAATTGATTAATGAGATCAATCAAATTAGGTCTTTAATCTAAAAGTCCTATAGTTCTTTAAAAGACTGGGTAAAACTCTGTGGATAAAGTGTGGGGATTGTTTATAAAAACGTTAATAACTATGTGTAGAGAGTATTAATAAGAAGTTAATTTAACTTCAAATATTCCTAAACAAAAGTTATCAACATTTCAATCCAATTGATTTTCACAAGAAGTAAAAATTTTAATTTTATCTTCACCCTTTCTTAATCTGATATTTAGGATTTATACACATATCCACAGGTATATCAGTAATAAGATTTTTTTTATAAAATAAGATACTATTAATACATGAACATCGAATGCGTCAGAGAAAAATTATTAGAAGCTATTCAAAAAGCTGAAAAGGTCACAAGCAAGAATGCTTCGTTACCTGTCCTTAAGTGTGTTTTGCTACAAGCTGCAAACAACAGTCTTTTAGTGAGATCGACAAATCTTGATATAGGACTAGAGTTCTCTGTCCCTGTGAAGATTAAAGAAGAAGGGGCAATTGCTGTACCTGGAAATGTACTTGCAGGTTTCCTCTCTCAACTCTCAAACGAGAAGTCTGTAGTTCTTGAAGTTAAAGAAGGTAATTTATATGTCTCTTCAAGTAAAAACAGTACAATCATCAAAGCTTTCCCTATAGACGACTATCCATCGATTCCTTTGGTGGATAAAGATACTTCTAAAAGGCTTAAAATTGACTCTACAGCCCTCATTTCAGGTATTAAGTCAGTTTGGTACAGTTCTGCTACGTCAAGTATTAAACCTGAACTTTCAAGTGTAAGAATGTATCCTTTGAATAACGAACTCGTGTTTGTTGCAACTGACGGATTCAGATTGGCTGAAAAGAAAATAAACATAAAGGATATACCAGATTTTACACATGTATTGATTCCATATAAAAATGCTTCAGAAATCATAAGAGTATTTGAAGGGGTAGAGGAAGAGTTGGATTTCTATATAGAAGATAGTCAAATTGCTATAACATCGAAGAATATTTATCTTGTTTCTCGAGTTATTGAAGGAAACTTCCCTGATTATAAAAATATTATTCCTAAAGAGTTTGTTACAGAAGCAGTGGTTCTTAAACAGGATCTTATAAACGCCTTTAAAATTAACACTATTTTCAGTGATTCATTCTTCCATATTAAATTTATGGTTAGTATTGAAAACAAAAGTCTTCAATTTGTAACTAAAAACAATGAAGTGGGGGAGAGTTCAACTGAAATCCCTGCTGTCATTACAGGTGAATCAATGGATATTAACTTTAACTATAGGTACATTAATGATTCTTTACCTGTACTAAACACAGATAGCCTTAGCTTCTCTTTTAGTGGATCAAATAAGCCATTGGTAATTAAATCGGTTGGAGATTCTAGTTTCTTGTATCTAGTGATGCCAATGAATAAATAGTATGAAGAATATAGATGAATTTCTTAAAAAATTCACTGTCATAGAGAATCCTCTAAACAAAAAAGACGAGATTCTAAAGGTATTAAAGGTAAAATTTGATATCTCGCTAAAGTCAGAAGAAATTAGTTTTGATAAGGGGGTACTAAAAATACATGCACACCCAACAATAAAATCTCATCTATTCCTTAAAAAAGATGAGATTTTATCGATCCTAAATTCTTCTATTCCTGAACTACATCTAAAGAGGATTATTTAACTGTAAAGTAGATCTTTGATTCTGAATACTTACCAAGATTAAGGGTTTGAACTGCTTTAAGTTCATTCTCATCTTGAATGCCAGGAACAAGACTTGGAATAAATGAGAAGGTAAAGGGTCTTTCTGTTGATTTACCTATTAATACATTGTTTACATAGAATTCAACTTGAGTTGTGTCGGCTGTTGTTCCTGATGTTTTAACTATTGCTCTGTCATTCTTATCTAGACTACTGTTGTTTAAAGGAGAAGAGATTGAGAACCCAACAGGTGTATATATTGGAGTGCTTATGTTAGTAGAACTAAATCCTTGATTTAAAGCCCAATTCTGAACCCCATTCTCCCACAGTTTGAATAATGAATCCTTTGAATTATATCCTGGAGCAGCTCCGGCAGGATCATTCTTGTTAATCCAATATAACTCAGAATGAACTTCTCCACCGTTTGTTTGCCAAACTCCTCTTAAGAAAGGTTTTGTACTTGATGCAGTTGGTTCTGGTTGGTCAAAGGTTTCATCTGGAAGCTGTGTAAGTGCATAATCCATAAATTGCTTCCACATTGGCCCAATAATTCTTGCTGAAGCTTGCTGTACCATTGGGGTGTTGTTGTTATTACCCATCCAAGCACCAACAGAAATACTTGGTGTATATCCTAAAATCCAAGCGTCTCGAGAGTTGTTTGTTGTTCCTGTTTTAATTGCTACTTGCCTGTCACCAAAATATCGAGAGCCAAATATTGATGAACGAGCATACGGGTCAGAAAGCACATCGTTCATAAGAAGGGCTGTTTGTCTTGGTAATACCTCCTTTGTTGAAGTGCTAAAAGATTCAATTTCTATATTATCATTTGTTTTAATGCTTAAAACAGAAGTTGGCTTTGCTTTTTTACCACTATTTGCAAAAACTCCATAAGCTTCTGTCATATCAAGAAGTGAAACTTCTCCACCCCCAAGAGCAAGTGATAATCCATACTGTTCAGCAGTTCCGAGGTTGTTAATACCCATAAGTTCAGCCGTCTTAATTGATTCCTTAACTCCAGCAAGGTGAAGTATTTTAACAGCAGGGACGTTTCTTGATTCAGCAAGGGCTTTTCTTAAGCTCATAACGCCTTTAAATCCACCTTCGTAGTTCTGAGGATTGTAACATTTAGCATCAGGAGAACCTGGAAGCGGATTGTTACGAGAATCACAAGAGGCATTAAATTGTGTAGGAACATCAAACACAGGAGTGTCAGGTGTAAGCCCTAGATTAAAAGCTGTTGCGAATACAAAAGGTTTAAAGGCTGAACCTGGTTGTCTACGTGCTGTCGCAACATTGAAATTACCTTCAATTTTTGTGTCGAAATAATTACGAGATCCTACCATTGCAAGAATTTGTCCTGTTCTTGGATCTACTGCAACCATTGCACCGTTCGTAGCCTTAAACGTTGACTCGTTTTCAGAAATGTACTTGTAAACAATCTCTTCCATCTTTTGTTGAAGGTTCCAATCTATCGTTGATATAACCTTAAAACCCCCATTTTCAAGCATTTTTTCACCATACTTCAGTGCTAAATATTCTTTAACAAACATAACAAAATGAGGAGCTTTAATCGCCCCTACGCTTTTAGGAAGAAAAACAACCTGTTCTTTAAGAGCATCTGTGTATTCTTCTTCAGTAATCATATTGTTTTCCACCATCTTTTTAAGAACAAGGTTCTTTCTTTCTTCTAATCTCTCTTTTCCTTTTGTGTAAGGTGAATACAAAGAAGGAGCTTGAGGTAATGCGGCAATATATGCCGCCTCAGCGAGTGTTAAATCAGATGATTTTTTACCAAAATACACTTGAGTTGCCTCCTCTACTCCATAGATGTTTCCTCCGTACGGTGTTTGATTTAAATAGAGATTAAGAATAGTGTCTTTATCTGTTGTTTGTTCAAGTTTAATTGCAAGAATCCACTCCTTCAGCTTTCTTGAAATATCCTTATTGTTCGAAAGAAGTGAGTTTTTAACAACCTGCTGTGTGATTGTTGAACCTCCCTGGCTGAAGTGTAGAGATAATATGTTGGCTAAAATAGCTCTAACGATTGACGATGCTTTAATTCCACCGTGGTTGTAAAAATCAATGTCTTCAATTGCAATAGTCGCCTTTTTAACATACGGAGAAATTGTATTAAAAGGAACAACTGTTCTTCTAATTCTCTGACTCAAGTCAAATAAAAGAATTTTTCCAGTTCGATCATAAATTTTTGCAGACTGACCTAAAAGTCTGTCGTCAAAAGAATCGAGTCCTGGAGTCTTTAAACTCGCAGCCCAAAGCATGAAAATTGTAGAGCAGAGAATGAATATTATTATCAAGATGAGAAGAATGTCTCTGATTAAGTGATTTTTCTTTTTCCCTTTAGAAACCTTTTTAAAAATATTATGAATTCTCCACTCTACTTCTGACGCATAACGGTCGATTGTAGTTATAAATCTGTTGAAAAAATGTTTCATTAGTTGATTGTTATTGTATAGTTTAGAATACCAAAGCTTTGTTAAATTAGCTAGATTTTTTAATCCAAATTTAAAAGCACTTCTATGTTGAAGTGCTTTTAAAAGGAGAAACTATTTTTGATTAAAATGCGTCTAGATCAACAGCTTCTTGATCTAACTCATCCTCATCCTCATCTTCATCGTCACCGTTGAATCCATGAGGCACTCCGAGTCCGTAGATGTCCAAATGCGGATCTTCCTCGAGAGGAGTGGCTGTATCAAAACTACTGTGAGGATCAGCTTCAAGGTCATCTTCTTCATCAAAAGCAGATGTTGTTGCTGAACTTGCTGCAAAGTCTGGCTCTATACTTCCCAATTCCTCTCCTGGTTCACCTTCCTCACCTTCTTTAATTTCATCCTCATCCTTAAGCTCATCATTCATTGGTGTATGATCTTTAATTAATTGATATATGGGATATATGTAACATATGTAAAAAAATATGCAACTATCTAAAATACACGTAGAAAGCTAAACCTATCGCTATTGCATCAAACTCATCATCTTGAGATTTTTTGTTTATACCCGGAACAAGTAAATTAACCATTTTCATCATTTGATCCTTTGTACTTTTTCCATCTCCAGTAACAGCAAGTTTGATTTGCAAAGGTGTTAATTCTTTAATTAATAGGCCATATTTTTTAGAGAGGTATATAATCAGACCTCTTACCTCAGCTACTCTCATCGCAGTTTTTTGATTGTTAGATATGAACAGGTTTTCAATTGAGAGAGCAACTGGAGAGAAGTGCTTAATTATTTCCTCCACCCTTTCACCAATGAGAAGAAGTCGGTCTTCAAAAGGAAGTTCTTTTGAAGTTTTAAAACATTCTGAGAACATCAAAACTTCCTTACCTTTATTCTTTTCAAGAATTGCTACCCCTAATCTCTCATAACCAGGATCAATTGAAAGTATTCTCATGTTTAAAATTTTCTTTCGTCAGGGAATTCAACATTCATGTGGGAGTATCCAAGTTCTGTAATGATTCTTCCTCGAGGTGTTCTTTCGATGAAACCAAGTTGTATAAGATACGGTTCATTAAACTCTTCAATAGTTGCCTGATCTTCTGAAAGAGAGGCTGCTATGGTATTAAGACCAACAGGGCCACCGTTATACTTTTTAATAACTGTATCTAAAATTGTTCTGTCTGAATGTGTTAACCCTTTATCATCAATACCAATAAGTTTTAATGCTTGATCAACAATATCTTTAGATAGGATACTTTTTTTTACCTGAGCAAAATCTCTACATCTTTTTAACAGGTAGTTAGCTGTTCTTGGAGTAGATCTGCTTCTTTTTGATATTTCAATCAAGGCTGAAGTCTCAATTTCTATATTGAGAATTTCTGCAGATCTTTTTACAATCTTTTGTATTTCTTCATCAGTATAAAATTCAAGTCGGAACACACCTCCTGAAAAACGAGAACGAAGTGGAGAAGAGACCATTGCAATTCTTGTTGTTGCAGCAATGAGTGTAAAAGGAGGGAGATCTAGTTGAATACTTCTAGCGGAAGGTCCTTTACCGATTATAATATCAATTTGCCCTGACTCCATAGCAGGATACAAAACCTCTTCAACTGTTTTATTAAGCCGATGAATCTCATCAATAAAAAGAATGTCACCAGGACTAAGGTTTGTAAGTACTGAAGCAAGGTCACCCACACGCTCAATTGCAGGGCCTGATGTGATTTTCATTGATACACCAGTCTCTTTTGCAATCAAATGAGCAAGTGTTGTTTTTCCAAGACCAGGCGGGCCATAGAAGAGTAGGTGTTCAGGGGGATGATTTCTCTCTTTTGCAGCAGTAAGAAGAATCTGAAGGTTGTTCTTAATGTTCTCCTGCCCAATATAATCATCAAAACGAGACGGTCTAAGTGTTTGGTCGAGCACACCATCTTCAACTTGCTCTACTTGATCAGAAGAATCTTGAGGAACGAGGTCTTTTAAAGGAGGGAGGGGGGTACTTGACATAAAAAATATATTATGCTAATCTACTTGCAGAGTCGCATTTGTAACAGAGTGCGATTAACTCTTTAAAAAATCTGGTTTAAACCTTATTTTTTAATTATGGAATTAAACGGCCCCTTAAATCTCTAAGCAATAGAAACTTCACTGCTTCAATCGGTCTTTCTTACAGGACGTTTTGGTGCGTAACCTTGTGTTACGTTCCTGGAACTATCCTCAAAGAACTATCGGGCTTTCAATCTTAGGATCGAAAGCATTGCTTAGAGATTTAAAGAGCTGTTTTTTTCTTTTCTAACCTTGCGTTAAGAATAAGCTCCAGAGGCACTAAAGTCAATTGACATATGCACTGTAAGACGGTTTGGTAAAAACTTTATATTTCCTTAATCTACAATGGTTTTTCCTCCTCTAGTTTTTTAATATCAGAGTTGATCGCATCTAGTTCATCGGTTGATGGGGGAGCAATAACTTCCTCTTTCTTTGCCACAATAATTTCTTCCGCAAGGTCAACTACTCTCTCTAGTTCTTCAAAAGATGTTTTACCATTAAGTATTTTAATTATTCCATCCTGCTTCATGCAGAGAATTTTTTGATGAACCGCAGCTTCACGAATCTCTCTTTCACTTGGATTTTCTCGGATGATGAGTTCAATCGATCTGTCTGCTAGAATAGCTTCGTATACTCCAATTCTTCCTTTGTATCCAGTGTTGTTACACTTCTCACACCCAACAGCCATATAGATTTCAGTCGGTTTTTCAGGGAAATCTTTTGCTTCTTCAAAGCCTTCAAGTGAATTCATAAGCTCATCAACAAGAGGTTGTCTGTCTGCTGGAATAGGAACTTTCTTTTTACAGTCACTACATAGTGTTCGTATAAGTCGCTGTGCCATAGCGACTCGAATCGCAGATGTTAATACTTTAGGATCAACCCCAAGGTCAATTAATCGAGTAAATGTACCAGCTGCATTGTTGGTGTGCAGAGTAGAGAATACTAAGTGACCAGTAAGAGAAGCTTGAATAGCTGTTGTTGCTGTTTCGATATCTCGGATTTCTCCCACCATTATCACATCGGGGTCTTGTCGAAGTGCTGCTCGTAGTCCTGACTCAAATGTGTAACCTTTCTTTTCTTCAACTTGCGTTTGAACAATGCCTGCAAGGTGATATTCAATCGGGTCTTCAATGGTAATAATCTTCATTTCTGGAGATGTGGTTTTTCGTAGGAATGAATACAGAGTTGTTGTCTTTCCAGAACCTGTTGGCCCAGTTGTTAAAATCATACCGTTTGGTCGAGCGATTTCTGTCATGAGAAGTGTAAGGAGTCGAGGAGGGAACCCAAGGTCTTCAATCGGCGTTGAAATACTTTTTGGATTCAAGATTCGCATTACGACAGATTCACCATATGCACCAGGTACTGTTGACGTTCGAATTTCAATATCACTCATATATACCTTCACTGTAAAACGACCGTCTTGAGCCGTTTCCTTCATGTTTAACTTAAGACCTGAGAGTAGTTTAAGACGAGAAAGTATCAATCTGTATGTTTCAAGGTCAAATACAATTGCCTCAACGAGTACACCATCAAGTCTGTATCTAATTTTTGCACTGTCAGCTTCAGGTTCAATGTGAATATCGGAAGCTTTTGTAGCAAGTCCTCCAGCCATGACAATTGCAAGAAGTCTAGAAATCTTATGACTCTTTTTAATTGAGAGTGCTTCTTTGATAAGGGTAGAAATATCCGCTAGTTTTCCTGTCTTTTCAACGAGTGATTCAATTTCTGAGCTTGAAATATCAAGAGAACCAGCTTCGGTTTCAAAAGCAAAAGACAAATCTTTGTATCTGTCCCACGCTTTTTCAATACTATGCATTGAGGATATGAATAGAGCAGTCTGATATCCTTTTGCTTGAAGATCTCTAATTGTTTGAAGAGTGTCAGTGTCTTGTGGATTATGAATAGCAATTGAAATTCTTTTTCCGATAATATCAAACACAGCCATAACATTTTTTCTTGCATCAGGCTCAGTGATGAGTCGGAGGCCGTCAGTGTTAATTGGAACTCTAGTTAAATCTATGTATGGAAGATTAAATTTTTCAGAGAGCATTTGTATTGCTTTCTCTTCTTCATCGATACGTAGAGTTCGTAGTCTCAACGTCTGCTTGTCTTCATCAAAGTGAATAGTCATATGTTCCTCCTATTTTATATTGTTTTTGTTTGCATTGCGAGCGATTTTTGCTAGTGTAGGGGATATATCATATGACAGAGTTACATATTAAAAATATAGATGAGCTGAAAAGTTTTGCATCGACCTACTTGAGTAATCTTAAAGAGCAAAAAGGGACAACGGTTATAGGTCTTTCAGGTGATTTAGGTTCTGGAAAAACTACCTTTTCTCAGACAGTCGCGAAACTCTTAGGAATCAATGAGGTTGTAACAAGTCCAACGTTCATAATTCAAAAGACATACAAAACAACTGATGACGTGTTTTTTAATTTTGTTCATATAGATGCATACCGGCTTGATGAGGCACAAGAACTGCTCACATTAGGTTTTGATTCTTTATTAAAACAACCAAATACTCTTGTTTTTATTGAATGGCCAGAAAAAGTTTCAGAAGTACTTCCTGAGGATACAAAATACATATATTTTACCTTCATAAATGAGCAGGAAAGATTGATCAGATACTAGTGTATAATAGCTGTATGGTAAAAAAAGATAGAAAACTCCTCGTCCTATTAGACTCTCACGCAATTATTCATCGGGCATATCACGCCCTTCCGGACTTCGCTTCAAGTAAAGGGGTTCCAACAGGAGCTCTCTACGGTCTCTCAACAATGCTCATGGGTATTCTCGAGAAGTTTAAACCAAACTACATTGTCGCCTGCTATGACCTCCCTCAACCAACATACAGACATGAAGCATATGAAGGATACAAAGCGGGAAGAAAAAAGACAGATGATAATCTTGTTGAACAACTAAAATCTTCAAGAACAATATTCGATGCATTTAATATTCCTATGTACGACATGCCAGGTTTTGAAGCCGACGATATGCTTGGAACTATCGTTGAGCAAGTTCTAAAGAATGAAGATCTTCAAAATGTAGATATTGTGATTGCATCAGGAGACATGGACACACTTCAGCTTGTGGTTGGAAAAAGAGTTCAGGTCTACACACTCAAAAAGGGAATTAAAGATACTGTAATCTACGATGAGTCTGCTGTAAAAGAAAGATATGGCTTTGAACCAAAGTACCTTCCAGACTACAAAGGACTTCGAGGGGATCCATCTGACAATATAATTGGAATTGCAGGGATTGGTGAAAAAACAGGTTCAACCCTTATTGGTACCTTTAAGACAATTGAACATATGTACGAGGTTCTTGAAAAGAACCCAAACAAAGTTAAAGAGGCCGGAGTGTCAGAGAGAGTTCTTGAGCTTTTAGACAAAGGAAAAGAAGAAGCAATTTTTAGTAAGATGCTCGCGACAATTAGAAGAGACGCGCCAATCCAATTTGAAATCCCACAGATTGAGTGGAAGGAGAATTTTGACTTGGTTAAAGTTGAAAACCTATTTAGAGAATATGAGTTTCGAACTCTTGGTGCGAGATTAAAACAATTTACAACAGGTTCTGTTAATGGACACATTGAAAAAGAAAGTGCTCCAATCACAGTACTTAATCCAATAGATCCTGAAACAGAGGCTAAGTTAAAGGTTGCTTTGTCTGTTTTAAATTCTTCGATATCAGACCCGACTCTTGAAGAAGTATATGCTGTTACAAAAACTTTTGATCCAAAGGAAGCAGAAGACATACTTCTTCGTGAGATTAAGGACAAGCATCTCGACAAAGTTCTCTTTGATATCGAATGGCCACTTATCCCAGTTCTTCGAAAAATGGAAGAAGTTGGAATTAAAATTGATGTGGATTTTTTAAAGAAACTTGGAAGAGAATATCATAAAAAACTTTCAGATTTAGAAAAAAATATTTGGAAAGAGTCAGGTACTGAATTCAATATTAATTCACCAAAACAACTATCTGAAGTTTTGTTTGAAAAACTTTTGCTTGGAGGAAAAAATATTAAAAAAACTTCAACTGGAGTTAAATCTACAAAAGAATCAGAGTTGGAAAAAATGAAAGGAACACATCCTGTCATTGATCTAATCCTAGAATACAGAGAATTAGCAAAACTTCTTTCAACATATATTGATGTTCTACCAACTCTTGTTGATGACAGTAAAAGATTGCATACAAGTTTCCTTCAGATGGGAGCGGCAACAGGAAGAATGGCTTCAAAGAACCCAAACCTTCAGAATATTCCAATTAGAAGTGAGCTTGGAAAAGTAATACGAAATGCATTTGTCTGTGAAGATGGGTACACATTGGTTTCTTTTGATTACTCTCAAATTGAACTTCGAATTGCAGCAATTCTCTCTGAAGATTCAAAGTTCATTGAAATCTTTAAGAAGGGAACAGATGTTCACACAGGGGTTGCTTCACGTGTGTTTAATGTTCCAGAAGCAGAAGTCACAAAAGATATGAGAGCAAAAGCAAAAGTTATTAACTTCGGAATTCTCTATGGAATGGGAGTTAATGCACTTAAGACAAATCTTGGAAGTACAAGAGAAGAAGCTCAAACATTCTACGAAGAGTATTTTAAGAATTTCAGTGAACTTGCCTCATACCTAGAGGGGACAAAAAAGGATGCAGCTCTAAAAGGATACACAGAGACACTCTTTGGAAGAAGAAGATATTTTGAAGGTATACATTCAAAACTACCGTTCATTAGAGCCGCAGCAGAGAGAATGGCGATCAATGCACCAATACAAGGAACACAGGCAGACATAATTAAAATATCAATGAGAAGAATTTATGATGCTCTTGAGAAAGAAAACCTTCTGTCAAAAGCAAGACTACTTCTTCAAATTCACGATGAATTAATATTTGAAATTAGAACACCTGATGTTAAGCCAGTGTCAAAAATAATTAAAGGTATAATGGAAGACGTGCTAACTCTTGACCAAACAAAAGGAGTTCCAATCATCACCTCATCGAACGCTGGTAAGAGTTGGGGAGAATTAGAACCACTTGAATTTTAAAACATGCTTTACGTACTTCACGGAACAGACAGAGACAAGGTAAGGGGAAAACTACATGAACTTGTAGCTTCTCTTGAGAAGAAAAGACCTGATGCACAGGTTCTTAAGATTGGAGTTGATACCTGGAAGGAATCAAAATTGGATGAATATGTTTCAGGTATGAACTTGTTTGCTCCAAAGAATATAATCATCCTAGACTCATTGTATTCAAACAAAGAGATACAATCTTCTGTTGACTTGGATGTTCTGGCAGAATCAGAAAATGTGTGTATTGTTGTAGAGCAAAAACTCACAAAAGAAAACCTTAAGAAACTTGAAAAGAGAGCAGAGAAGGTACAAGAGTTTAACCTTCCTGAGGTTGTAAAGAAAAAAGAATCACCAATAACTTTTTCTTTTGTTGAAGCGTTGGTTAACAAAGACAAAAAGAGATCTTGGTCATTGTTTCAAAAACTTGTCGCTGACTCAACTGCTGCAGAAGAAATTCACGGAGTTGTGTGGTGGCAATTTAAAATATTGTATTTAGCACACATGTCTACCGATGCTGCGCATGCTGGACTAAACCCGTTTGTACACCAAAAAGCAAAAGTTGCTTTAAAGAACTGGAACAAAGAGACACTAAGTCACATGCTAAAAAGACTTGTGTTGATGTATCACAAAGCACACAGAGGGGAGTGTGATTTCATGGCGGAGTTGGAAATTTTGTGCTTGGAGTAACTAAACGTTGACCCTCTAAAATATTTTGCTAATATTAATTTACAAAGTGCCAATAGGCTCCGAGGAACCCCGCCATAAAGCGGGGTTTCGATTTTTTTAAAGTAGTAACTTTAGTCTCGTTTTAATTTCATTAAGTGTTTCTAAAGGAAGTCGGTACATCATTGAAGTAGTTCGTGAGGCTATACCAGCTGAATGTGAACGAAACGATCTCGAGTATTTTGCGGCATAATACCCAAAAAAGTGGCATTTCTCTTTAAATAATCTCTCTTAACACTTCATCCTCAGGAGCAATAGTGGAAGCTAGTAATATGGTATGAATAATCTTTTGTTTTAATTCTTTCGATGCACCTCTGTGAATATTCACTACATCTCGTAGATGAGAAAAATGACCTTCAAGAGAATTCGTTGTAGAAGGAATGTTTTTGTCTCTTGTGTAGGTAAACAGATACGGAAGAAACCTCTGAAGTGAATATACTGCTTTGCGTAAATCATCATGTATGTACCATGATTCTCCAGTCGTTGAACTCACAGCTTTTTCATTTAAAAAACTCCGATACGTTTCAATATATTGATGTACTCTTCTTGCAAACACTTCTTCTGTTGTATTAAAGATTGTTCTAATCAAAGCAAGAAATACCTGACCCTGTATGAGTTTTGGATTTCTTGTTGTACCTCTAATGACAATACGCTCCATATGTACCAAACACATCTGGTATGGAATACCAAAGAAAGCACTACGTAAGCCACCAAATCCATCTCCAGTAACAGAGAGAATGATGTATCCAAGCTTTTCTAGCTTCTCTCTACCTTCTCTGTAAAGCCCCTCTGTTTCCATGTCCCCATATGCCCACCAAAGGTTTTCTTTAGTATCATGATCGCGAAATACAATGACACACCAGGTGGTGTAGTCCTCCCGAGTTCCAAAGTAGAGTGCATCAGCAAGTATATGTACTTCTCTTGGCCTATGTTTCTTTTGTCTAACTTCATATGCACAAAGATATGCATATATTGTTTTCTTGTTTAATTGATAGGTTTTAGCAAGCTCTCTTAGTGTTTGTTTATGAAAAACAAAATCAATCCATA
>JACCDW011099808.1_pt1 | contig 18008 bp, 19 predicted proteins | sample 7449781 | NCBI WGS metagenome assembly JACCDW01 (sample SAMN15323449, study PRJNA562643) | freshwater metagenome | isolation source: river surface water | place: USA:Blue River Watershed | collected 2017-08-18
GCCCCACCATAAGAATCAATATAAATTTTAATTGGTTCTGGTTTGTATTCTAAATTGTAAATAGAATAGACTTTCTTTAAGTGTTCATCATCCTGGTTAATCTCAATTATTTTTTGAGTCAACTCACCAATTGATGATTGGTCAACTTGTTTAGTAAAAAACAGGTCGCGTTTTTTAGGTAATGGTAAATTTTCTGCCATTTTATTTTGTTTTTAAGAGTTTATTATTACATATACATTTCATCAATATCATCAAACTCTTTCTTAGTTTGAGAAATTAAAATGTGTCTTCCGTTTCTAATTTGTGATTTGATTGTTGATAGATTTCTACCTAATTGGTCAGCGATATCTTTATAAGCCATCTTTTTGATTTCACGCATTTCAATTACTGTTCTATAAGGTTCTTTTAAAGTGTCCATATATTTTTTCATAATTTCAGCTTTTCTATCAGAGACATCTTGAACGTGTAAATCGGATTCTTCTTCTGTGATGAAATCTTTCATTGTTGTGCCTTCATCATCAAATTCGATATCTAATGAAATAGACCTTTTTTCAACCTTTAAGTCTTGAAGAGTTAGGTTTTTTGCTATTGTAAATAGCCAAGTAGAAAATTGAGATTTTTCTTTATCGTATTTTTCAATTTTATCGAGTGCTATCATAAAAGAGTCTGTCGATAAATCCTCTGCTTTTTGAGGGTCGTTACAAATACGATTTGTAAAATAGATTAGTTTGGGATAATACTTTGAATAAAGTTGTGTAAATTCTTTCCCTGTTTTTTCTCTGAACAATTTTTCTTGCTCAGCAAATGATTTCATTTTTGCTTCCATAGTTGCCGTTTATTTTTTTAGTTGACCGTATGCCGCCATCGCCGTTAATTTGCCGTTTATATTATAATTATATTGTATATATCCAAAAAGTTTATCTTCCATGTTATTAATTATCAAAGAAAAAACAACATCTTATACTAGATGCATCTTCATCAAACTCTTTCATTTTTTCTAATGTTTTCATAAAATCATCAATGTATTCTGATTCATATTCTGACCAATCTACGTTCAATAATTCTTCTAAAGTAAAGTAAGAATGTGAATGAGCATCACTATCCCATTGGTCACACTTATAAAGGTAACCAGAAGAAGCATCTTCTGGAATACCTTTTGGATAATCAATAGGTTCTACACCACCATCATTTCTTACATCAGCTAAGATACTAAAAAGATAGTAATTTCTATCTGAATAGAACTGTTCGTTCCAATCAACATTCCATTCACCATCTTCAATTTGCCAGTTATCAGCAGATACCCATCTAAATTTAGTTGGAATATCTTCTAAAACTTCATTTAATTTTTGATTTCTATCTTCTGACAAGTCTCTTGGTCCACCATAGTTATTTGATGAAGTCCACCTTTCTACATAAAAATGTATGTCACACCCCATATTTATATTTTATATTTTAATTCGTAAAAAGCAGAAATACCTTTTCTATTAATTATAACTGAAATATGATCTTCAGGTAGAGGTATATTTTTGTCATCTATGAGATTGTCTATTTGAGTATCTCTTCTTTCTTCTATAGGGTATATGTTTATCATTACTTTATAGTTTTTGACCAAATGATTATTAAGTAGTCTAGTTTCTATTTGATTAGATATCCTTTGAATTAATTCAGCCTTTTTCATTTCACTATGTTTATTAAATTTTATATGAGTTGGCATTTCTCTGCAAAAGAACTCAATGATATTATTAACATAGTCAGTCTCTATTTCATCTAATGTTTTCATTAATTTAAAATTTCATCAATTTTTCTATTTCTAACATCAGCAGCAGTTGTAATCCAATGTACATCCTTTAATGGTACCCAAGATTTATCAACCATTTCAGTTAATCTTTTTCTTTCATAGTCTGTATTATATTGTGATTGATTTGGTTTAACATCAACGACCTCTACTTTTGATAGAGTATCAGTTGACTCCAACTCTCCCACTTCAAAGACACATTCAATTTTACTTGTTCTGCCGGTAGAACCATCTGTAACAGAATATTCTTTTACTAAAAGACCTCGTCTTGAATATTTTTCAACAACTGGTTTCTTCTTCCACTTAATAAAACCGATTGGAAGACCTAAAATAAATCCTATTAAAATTCCTACAAATATCATAATCCTAAATTATTTAATTTTTTATCTCTTAATCTTTTTTGTATTTCGTTTCTCAATGTTTCTTGATTATTTAATTCAGTATAGAATCTGAATCTATAACCACCATTTAGAATACGATTTAATTGATGAGGATTAGCATTGTGAATTGAATCTAAAATACCATCTTCAATTTTTTTATTGACTTCGGTTTCCACATATGACCTCCCAGCAGATTTTGAACCTTTTAGAATATTATTTATATTCTCAAGAGTTTGAACACAGTTTTCCAAATCTTTTACTAAACTACCCATTATGCTAATAATTTTTCTAATTGTTCAACTGTAATCACTTCAACACCCAATTCAATAGCCTTCTTCTCTTTAGATGAACCACTACCAACTGATTTCATAACTAAGTGTGTTGTGTTTTTAGAAACACCGCTGCCGATTTTTCCACCACGAGATTCAATAACAGATTCTAAATCTGGTCTGCGAACACCAGTGAAGACAAATTGTTTACCATCTAAGTCACTTCCGGTTTTAACAACTTCTACTTTTTGAGAAATGGTGATAGGTAAATCTTTAATGAAGTCAAAGAATTCGTCATAAGAATCAATATAAGTTTTAGCAGAAATCTCAGCAAATCCTTCAATTACCATTACTTGGTCAATAGTTGGTTTAGTTGTAAAATCTTCTAAAAGAACTAATTTCTTAGAACCTAATCCTTTAAAGATACCTGTAGCGTGTTGTAGTTTAGACAACTGAACATTTGTAACAGATTTTTGAATTGAGTCATAAACAATTTTTGCTTTACGTTTACCAAAACGATCAATCTTCTCTAAATCAGAAGTTGTCAATTTTAGAATATCAGAAATTGTTTTATATCCAGCATCCCACAATTGAGTGATAACTCCTTCAGAAACATTATCAGCTTCTAAGATTTCAAAGAAAGAAATATTCTTTTTTAATTTCTGGTCGTCAGTTTCAGTTAAAGTAATCAATTCAATTCCGTTTTCATTCCAATCTAACTCAACACCATCAATAGTTGGTTGAATAAATTCGACCGGAGTGATAACGTCAGCAATGATTGGAATAACCATTCCGGAACGTTTTACAACAACTTTAGCACCAACTCCTAGTCCCATATCTTTTACGAAACGAGCGTTGTTACCAGTCACATTAGACACAGTTACACCATCAAGTTTGATAGGAGAAACATGTAAGGTTGGTTTTAACAAACCTTGTTTAGAAATATTCCAAGAAATACCAATGATTTCAGTTTCAGCAGATTGCTCAAAACTTGGATGTTTAAAGGCACGAGCCCAAACAGGATTATTTGAAGAAGTTTCTCGACCTAAATTTGATTGTTTACTAAGGTCGTTGATTTCAATGATAAGACCATCGATTTCATAGTCAACAGAATAATCATGGAAAAGTTTAATAAGTAAATCTTCTGTTAAATCAGAAATTTTACAAATATGAAAAGGAACTTTAATTTGTTGATTTGAATTAAGTTCGTCTAAGATTTCTTTTTTAGTAGAGAACTCATAAATTGATTGTGCACCATATTTAATATAAGAGGTATCTTTAAGAATCTCTGATGGCTCTTTAGAGTTTAAGAGACCAGCAATAAGATTTCTTGGATTAGCAAAATCTTGAGAATATTTCTCAATAAATGTTTTTTTAGACATCATGACCTCACCCCAAGTAAAATCAAATTTAGGGTCTAAAGTAGAAACTAATTTATTTTCAATTAGTTTATAATGTGAGTTTGATTTTTGACCATAAACACCATCACCTCGAGTCCAAGCTTTGTTAGATGTTTCATCAACACAAAGAGAAAGACCATCATATTTTGGTGTGATGATAACTAGTTCTGATTTTGAAATATCTTTTAAACGACACCAATCATCAATATCATCCATTGACTTAATTTTATTCATAGAAGCCATTTCTATAGGAAGTCGTGATTTTCTAGACTCGTCTGCAACAACGTGTCCTACTTTTGAAAGTAATTCATCTTCTGGTGACAATAAGGATAATTCATCAACAAGTAAGTCGTATTCTTTATCAGACATAATTGGATTTCCCAATCTATAAGCGTCATTCGCTTTAGTAATTTGTTCTTTTAGTTGTTCAATCATATTTACAAATATAGTTAATTTATTCTAAACATCAATATTAAATATCAAGATTTTCTAAATTCTTTTTTCTATTATATGTTTTTTCATCATAAACCTCAATGACATACCCTTCTATCTTGAATTCAGATACCCAAACATCATATCCTTGCTTATATCTTGGATTTTCATTTAACGCTTTTTCTTTTGCTTCATCACTAGATTCAGCAACTATGGTAATATTAGGTAATGAGCCACTGTGCCAACCACCATTATTGAAAGTAACTTTATAAATCTTCATATTACAAATATAATAAATTAAGAACAATACTCAAAGAAATGAAGAGAATTTAATATATAAACAAAAATCATAGATAAAAAATGGCAATTCAAAGTTCATTTCCCAGAGTAGCTGACCAAGTAATTACTTTTAATAAAAATATAGTTGATATCTTATCAAAAATAGATTCTGCGACAACAACTACAGATTCGACTGTTAGTATACAATTATTTGACGACGAAGGTGTTTTGAGAGATTATAAAGTACCGTCATTCACATCTCTAAAAGCAGAGATAGATAGATTAAACAATAACATAAATTCACTTTATAGTATTGATGCAGACGGCGCGATGATACAAACATCAAACCAAAACAAATTTAAAAAGATTATAACTGTAGACCTAAATAGAGAACCTCTACCGGTCGGTACTTTAGGAACTTTTGAGACATTTAAATCAACTCCAAACTGGTTTTTTGATTCACTTATGGACCCGATGGTATCTGTTGAGATTGATTTGACTAATAAAATAGAAGATAATGTCAGAAAGTGCCAAGTAAGAAGATTTATTGTTGATTTTGCAAAAAATGTAGATGGAACTCTTACACCACTTGGTCAATCCGCTTTAAATAGTTTTAATGAAAGATTTAGAAATAACTCAAATATTGTTTACTCTGAGTTTGAAGAATGGCACACAACTACTAATGGTTTAGTTGAACCTCTTAACCCTAAGTTTGATGAACAAGTATTTGATTTAGAGCCTAATAGTTTACTTTATGATGGTGAATTTTCTGTATTAAGAATTCAAGAAGACCGTATTAATAGAAAACTTTGGTATGTTCTAGACAAATTAGATTATATCGTAGTTGATTCTACAGAGGTTAGACAATTATCCTTAGGTGACGAAGTAATCATAAATACAGCTAAATCATCAACAAGATACAAAGTAATTGAGATATCAACTGCAGAAACCAATCCAAGAGCAAGATTTGAAAAAGTAGAAGGAATTGAGCCTATTCCAGTTGGAATTGGAACTTTGAAAATATATTCACCAGTTGTTTATACAAAGAAAGTTAAGGTAAGCATAGGTTACAATGAAAGAAATGTAGTGTTTTTGAAACCAGTAAATGCCGACAACAACTTAGTAGCTAAAAGATGGTCGTCAGGGACTGGATTCTATACAAATGATTTAAGACTATCATCTGAATCAACAGCAAATGGTTTAACTATGGAGCAATTCTATATTGACTACGTATATGATTATGGTGTAGCTTTAAAAGATTTAGTAGCTAAAAAAACTCCTAATTCACTTGCTGGAACTCCAAATTCACCAACTCTGAACTTAGATAACTTCAAAGTTGTACAAGTTAATAAACACCTTACAGATACACCTGATGCAAATCTAATTAAACAAAAATATAACTATCAAAACTCATTAAAATCAGAAGTAAGTCAAATTGATGCTGCTATTTCTGATAGAAATAAAAAAATGAAGTTTGTAAAATTTGCTAATGAAAATCAGAAAAAACAAGCATCTTTAGAAATAGATGATTTAACAAAGAAAAAGGATTCTAAATCTAAATTATTAGCAACATTAGCTCAAGAAATTATAACCTTGGCTAAAAATCCACAAAGTAAAACTGAACCAAAATTCAGAGTCAGAGGTTTTTGGTCAATGCCAGAAGCAGTTGCTACAAGAGGAACAAAGCCACAAGAAATTGTTCAATTTAGAGTACAATATAGATATGTAAGTAAAAGTGGTCAAGAAACGCCAATTGAACAGTTTCAAGTTGATGGTGCTCAATCTAAAGCAGCATTTTCAAACTGGACAGAATTCAAAACAGATGCAAGAAAAAGAACATATGATCCATCAACTGCAGAATACTTCTGGGAAGTAGAGGATATAGAGAATGCCGAAACACCAAATATAAATCAGATTGATATTGCAATTCAACAAGGCGAAAGAGTTGAATTCAGAATTAAATCAATTTCTGAAGTTGGATGGCCCGAATCTCCAGTAGAATCTGATTGGTCAGAGATATTGACTGTAGATTTCCCAGATGATTTAAACAATGTTGTCAATGAAAATGAATTTATTCTTCAAGAAGCAACTAAAGAAGACTTAAAGGTAAGCATGTCAAATGAACTTTCAGCAAAAGGACTAGATGAACACTTATCAGATACAATTACAGTAAATAGTAAAATATTTCATCATGACGCTACAAAAATAATTTCCGGATTTAAAGACGAAAATGGTGTAGCTTTAGACCTTTTTGAATATCTAAAATCATTACAAGATAGAATTATCTCATTAGAAGAAAGAATCAGAAGAGCTAAAGGTGAACTTGAAGTCATTGTTCTTAGAAATAATCAAGAATTTATTATTAATAATGGATCTGAGACTATATTTAATATTGAATGCGAAGACTACTTAGATAAATTCTCTGGTCAAGGTGTACCAACTGGTAGAATTTACGAAAATGGTATCTATGTAATCAAAGACTTTGTAATTAAAGTGAGAAATAAGGCTCAAGAATCAGCTTTAGGATTACTATCAAATAGAACATATGTACAAAATGCTGATGTTTATAACACAAATGCTCCTCAAAATTTCTGGGTTAATGACCAAGATGAATTGATAACATCGGATATTACAGGACAAACTAGAACTCAGTTGAGTAATCAATTTATTTGGATGGTAAACTACGATTCAGTAACATCGAACACAGTATCTAAACTATCAGAAAATATTGGAAATTTATTCTCAAGTAATAATTCAAATTCGGTAACTTCTATTCTATCATCAACTGAGTACAATGTAGGTTATGCAGAAACATCAATTCTTTCTTTTGTGGGAAATAATAAATCTCTTTTAGACCCGGCTAAATGGATTGATCCAACAGTTTCGGTAGCTTCAACAAATAAACTTTTAACAACAATACATCCAGTTGTAAAAGATTTAGAACTTATTACAGAAACTAATTCAGAAAAAGTAAAAACTATAAATCCAGGTGACACAAATTCTATTGTTGTACCATTGAATATTTACTTCAAAATGAACGCTTTAGACTCAAATCAAACTGGTCTGAATTATCAATATGTTAATTTAAATAACTCACAAAAGACAGTAAAACATATCAAAAAGGTAAAATTTTTCTTAGAGAACGAATCTGAGAATAGACCTTTTATTTTTACTTTGAAGTTTAACATTAATAGAAATAAAGTTATTATTAAGAAAACAACACAAGCTACAAATATACAGATTAAATAATGAAGAGTTTTGGAATACTAAGGACTAATGTTGGTTTAACGACAAACTTAAAAATAATGGTTGATTCTAATTACGAACTCAGCTTAGATAGTATTGACTCTAATGCAAATTTATCAGCAACAAGATTTAAAAAAGTGAGATTTACTAAAAAAAATTACTTTGATGAATTATTTAGTTATTTCTATAAAGACTTTCCATCTGAGTTAGCATTTGAAATTAAATATGATGATGATAACTCAACTATGATTGATACTTATCAACATCAATATGATGAGATATACCAATACGGAGCAAGAAATATAGTTGATAATAAAAATTACTTAGAAGAGTATGAGTATTTCGCACCACTTTATATAAATTCAAATTCACTACCAAAGAAATTTATTATTTTTAGAGTAGACGGACCAGGTATTGAACTATTGACAAAAACAAGTTTTTTAGAAAAAATTGTAACAAATTTCAAAACTGTAAAACTATTTGATTTAGAAAAATCATCCGCATTAGGAGAGTGGTTAGAATTAAATTTCAAAAATAATTTGTATTTTCCAGACACACCATTAGAGATGGACTTTAGGAATTTAGAGTTTTGTAAATGGAATGGCATTGATTTTGAAAAAGGTGGATATATTACAAAATCTTTATTTATAGATGATATTCTTGATGAAGAAAAAGAAATCTATGAGTTAGAAAAATTTGTATTTGACTGTTGGAAAAATAATAAAGTAGTTTTTCCAAACATAATTAACTTTTCATTTTTATTTGATGACACACCATCAACCGCAGAAACAATTAAAAGATGGTCTTTAAACAGATACTTTGGGTTTTATTTAAATGAAATGGATTTAGTAAAAACAATTTCACCCTATATAACACCATTTCTTAGAGAAGATGTTGTTATTTTAGCAAATAATATTATTGATTCAGCAACTAATGAAGATCCATTTGTTGAAGGATTTTCAACTAATAGACCATTTTATGTAGAGTACAATGGTGAATATTATCAAGTAGAAAGATTTGCTGAAAGTTCCGGCTCTAGTCTTCAATCAGTACAATCAAATGGATTTAACCAAGAACAAGTTGTAGAAAACTATCTAATTAAATATAGAATTTTATCAGACTTGGACTTATCTGGTAAACAATCTGAAATTAATAAAAACTACGGAATAATTGATACAGACGGCTCATTAATTGACTATGATTCACAGAATATTACAATAGAAGATTTTGACAGCGCAGATGTTTGGTTAATAGAAGTAAACGGTGTTTATCATAATCTTGTAAATGATAATGGTGTAATTAAAGTAAATACAGACTACTCTTTTACATTCACAGAAAATTACTACACTTATAAAGTATCAGGTAATGAAAAAACTGTAAGCTTTGTTGTTGACTTTAATAATCCACCTAAAAAATTCAATATCTACAAATTACAGTTTACCGACATAAAAGACTTTGATGATAGAATAGTAGACACCGAATATTCAAAATTTGAATATGAAAAAGAGTCTGAACTCACACTTACAGATGAAACAAAAATGTACTTAGAAAATTATTCTACAAATACAAATCCAAAAGAATTAGATGATTTTATTTTTAATGATGAAGTAGTAAATATTCCGTTATCATCTGAGTATACTGCTAATTTTGAAACATTTAAAATTGAAAATGAAGACCTATCACAAATATGGAGAAAGAATCCAGTATACTGTAGATGGTCTTATCAAAATTCATTATCAGCAAATGATGTGCCTTATGTTTTAAATAACTCATTAATTTTTGAAGACTATAACAGAACAACTAATCCTTTTGATCCAGAGCCAAAAAGAATTGAAAGAAACTTAGATTATTTCTATACAATTAATTCATCTACCTCTTCTTATATACATCACAGTTTGCATGTAGAAAAACTCAATGGAGGTGATATTGATACTACCTTTAAATTTGAAGTAGATAAGTATTTAAATGTAGCCACTTATTCAACAGGTACTTCATCATCAATATATTCGTTTGATTACTTTACATCATTTTTTGAAAGAAAAAGTGAATTCAATTTTGGTCAAATTTCTAAAAATGTTAAAAAGTATTCACAATTTAACAAAGGTGATTCAGCAATACCTAATATTTCTCTTTTTAGAGGAATTGAATTTAGAATGTATGATGTAGAAAGTGTTAAATTAAACTCATCAAATGAAATTGATACTATCAATGTTAAAAATTCTAATCAGTTTGAAGATTATAAATTCTCAATACTACTTTCAGAAAATAAAGAAGAATTTACACAGACGACTTGTTTTAATTTAGAAATTCAACAAAAAATAATAGACACTGTTTGTTTTAATGCGGTTCCACCAAGTTGTGTGTTAACTTGGAATGCAGTCACAGGCTCCTATTTCTCAGATGATTTAACATTAACACAATATGTTGGTTGGTATCTTAATATATCTGGCGCAACTACTTCTTATAAAGTTGTTTCAGCTACAGTATCTTCACCATATGTATATTTAGTAATTGTTGATGAAACTACTAATCAAATTGCTAGTTCACTTCCACTTTGTGATGTTTGTTTTTCTAAACTAGAAAATAGAATAGCTATCCCATCAAATTATTTACAAACTTTGAATCCAGGTGATACGGTAGAAATAAGCTCCGACTGTTTCACAGGAAGTTACACAATATTTGATGATCCTAATTGGGATTTCCAAAATAGTATTTCAATTGATGACGATCCAACAACAGCACCAATATATTTTACACTAACACAACCAACAAATTCGATTGAATATGTATCATATAAATCAAGTACATATTATAACTCAAAGTTTTACTATACACTTTACTCAAATACCACCACGGTAGCTTACGCTTTATGGGATGATATTGATGACCAGTGGAAATTATGGACTACGTTCACATCAGGTACACCTTCAAATCAATTAGCTTATTTAGAAGGAAATAATGAATATCCAATCGGAAACAATTGGGTTGATGTAAGTGTTGCAAATTTATCTTATCTCTCAAATTTCAAAGCTAAACCTTTATCTACAACCTGTTCCGGAACAATATGTCACCAAGATAACTTCACATCAAATGACTTGGAATGGAAAACTATTGAACAATGGCAAATGGATAAAGAATATGCAACAGCTTCCTTGGTTGTATTTGAAGATGTATTATATTTTTCAAATTCAAACATTGATGAACTTACATCTCAAAAACCAGTTGTTGAAATAAATGGTAAAAAAATAAAATCAACTCCATATAACCTAAGCCAATGGGACTATTTCGAACCAACTGGAAATATATTTTGGTCACCACAAAAATCATTAGGTCTTTTTGGACTTACATACTCAGTTGGTGATTATATTTTCAATAACGGAGAGTATTATCAATATGAAGACCCAACAGGAGTTGATTTCTGGAATCCAGAAATTGCGAAAAGCTTAGCTGGTTATAATAATGGAGACGTAGTTTTATTCAAAGGTGATTGGTATATATCAATGACATCAAGTAATAATTACTCACCTAATTACATCAAACCTTGGTTTGAAACAATAGGTACATCTAAGTCATTTAAAGCATTCTGGGAAAAGACGACTGAGCCGACTAATCCTAAATGGAAACCAATAGAAATTTGGAATCCAAGTACGATTTATAACTTAAGTTTAAATAAGCTAATAGTACACAACGAAACAATTTATGTATCCAATATATCAGTTCCGGGCTCAATTGAAGCTGGTGAAGTACCTGGCATCTCATCATTCTGGACAAAACTATACAGTTTAGTTCCAGACACTAATTTAGTCTACAACTCAAATAATAATCCAATAATTGAAATGAATAATAGATATTATATCTGCTTAGGTAACTTCACGAACTCTACCTTAGAAAATGGTATCAATATCTACATCAATAAGAAATGGAAGAATGTACTAGTCAACATTGCAATAAATGACAACACTCTACCAAATATTAAGAATATTGAAAGAGACGCAATTTATAACGAACTTTATAGTAAACTGACTGCTTACAATTTCATTCAAGCGGTCAATGACTTATCGAATAAATATGGATTTACCGATTATATAAAATATACTGTAATTGATGAAAACGGAACTGTTACAACATATAGTTATGATAATAATATTGTAAATTTACCATACATTTTAAAATGTGAAGTACCAGATGAACTAAGAGTCAAACTAAAATCTTTAGATTACAAACCACTTGAAATACCATCACAATTAAAACCTACAAAAAATTTGATTGGCTCAAAGATAAAAAATCTAAATCAACTTAATTGGTACAGCGGTGTTCCGATAGCTTATTCTATAACTGATAATAGATTCCCACCTAAAGTGTTTGAAAACTTACATGGAAATAAAAATTATCAATATGATATAATTTATAGGTATACTGGATATTATATGCCGCTTTTTTATGATATCCAAATTTTTTCAAAAGATTCTGAGTTTTCACTTCCAGGTAATTACAAATTTGACACATCTTTGAGTGATTTTGGTATTATGAAAGAAAGAAAATTCAGAAAAGTAAATGAAAAAGGCTCTGTACTTAAACTTAATGAACTCACAGATTACAAATCTATGTATCCAATGTTAAATGAATTTGGTTATGATATTGAAGATTTCTTTATTTTCAGATCGACTTGGGATTTACAATATCATAATAAAACAGTAATAAATAAACCACAGTTCTTAACACAATTGGAAAATACAGCATTAAGCTCTATTCCAACATCAGCAATTGGACAACCTGGACAATCAGGTCAAAATCAAAATTATAATCTATAAAAATGAGAAGAACATACATATCACCAGAATATAAAATTAATAAGGTCTATGGTAGTTATAATATGGTTGAAGAAAGTAATTTCTTTAGTGCTAAGATGTTGGAAATAGATGACTTTATTGAGATAGTTAATCAAGACATAATTTATTACCAAAAAGACACAAATGAACAGTTAGACCTTTCTGTTGAATCTTCTTTAACTTCATTAGTTTATTCATCATCAATAAATAAACAAACTTATCATACACTCACACTTGATAAATCTCAACCAGCATTTCAATTGAACAAGAATACTCGTTGGATTTTAGAAATCAACCTAAGCCAAATTTTCTCGGACTTTATTTTTTCATCATTAAAAAAATACAGAACATTTGAAGGTCTTAAAAACAATATGACACTAGAAAATGATGTTAATGTTTCTATGAGAAACTATATTGAAAATAATATTAGAAACAGATATAAGTTAAATAGAGTTGAGTTACTAATTAATTACAAGGATTTAAGAAATCAGAATATTTTAAAATGGAAAAATACCTGGAATCCGAATTTAACATCAGAACAAAAGTTAAACAAAATTCAAACAGAAACTGCTTCAGATGAATCCAAAATTACTATAATCTTTGAACAAGAGAAACCAAGTGAAACTTATAATTATGAGTATTATTTCAATATTTACTTCGATAAATTATAAACTTATTTGACTTTTGAACAAATAACAGTATGAGTAAAAAAGATGATATCTATAAAAATTTAGTGACTCTGTTAAAATTATTCAAAAACAGACCATATCACTTAGCAAAATTTTTAATTGATAAGGAAGCTCTTAATGAAAAGTTTTCAAAGGACATAAAGAATAGCTCAAAGCTATCTGAATTAGATTCTACTAAAAACTCAAAAAGTTTCAACTTTTTATCAATATCACAAATGGATGACTATTTTCAGTCTTTATTTGAAAGCGAAGAGATAAAATCCAAAACACCTCAGCAAATTGAAAAAGAATTAAATAAGGAATTAGACAAACTCCTTAAAGAGGAAAACTACGAAGAAGCTGCTTGTCTAAGAGACTACATGGCTATGAAGGGCTTCAAAAGAAAATCTAAATTTTAATAAATTTTTTTTTCAACTTTTATAACTTAATAACATAAAAACTTTAACTTTTAAAAATATGAATATGACACAAACAGTAATTGGAAATCCAGAACTTGCTTTTTTATTCGAAGACAATTCGTTTAAAGCAAGACAGAAGAGTAAAGCACATGAAGAACTTTCAAGTCTTTACAATTCAATCAAAATGTCGATACCTAATTCAGGCGATATCGTATCAGCTGAATACACAGGTATCTCATCAAACCAACATGTTTTAAGTGTACCAGGTTACAAAGATGATATCCGAATCGAGGATCGTGCATCTGAAGCCAAATACTTAAAAAATGTTAACATTGGTGATTTTATTGATGTGCTTATCGTAAACGTAAACAATGATGATTTCTTTATCAAAGGAAGCATCGCTGAACTATACGAATCTAGAGCTCATCAAAATCTAAAATCACTTGAAGAAGGCGCATCTGTAACAGCGTACATCAAATCATTAAATCCAGCAGGATATGATGTTGAAATTCTACACGGAGGTGTAACTCTTCCAGCATTTATGCCAAATACTATTGCCGGTATTAATAAGCTATATGACCCAAATTCAATCGTAGGTCAAACATTTGAAGTTATGATTGAGTCTTACTCAGAGCAAGAGGGAACATATATTGTAAGTAGAAGAAAATATTTACAATCATTAATCCCTGATGCGGTCAAGTCTCTTGAGTATAACGTAGCATATGATGGACACGTTACAGGTACAACCCCATTCGGAGTATTCGTTGAGTTCAACGAGTGTCTTACTGGAATGATTCACAAAGCTAATATCAACCCAGATTGGTCTGATAGAATTAGTGAAATTAAACCAGGCTTTGAGATTACTTTCTATATCAAAGAAATCATCAAAGATAAAAACTTGCCAAAATTAATTTTGACACAGGTCTTAAGAGAATCTCTTTGGGACAATATCAAAAACGGACAAGTTATCGAAGGTACAGTAAAGGATATCAAACCATTTGGTACACTTATCAATCTTGATGAGGAAACAGTTGGTCTAATCCATAGCTCAGAAATGGACAAAATAGGTAAAATGAAGTTTGAAAAAGACCAAAACCTAAAAGTTAGAGTTTTATCAGTAGATAGAACTTCTAGAAAAATCTTCCTTACTGTTGCCTAAGTAAGTTTTGGATTTATTAAAAACCTCAGATTTTATCTGAGGTTTTTTTATATATACCAATATGATACTAAAGAAATACAAATTATTCATTGAAGCAAGATTAGCTGACCTTCTTAGTATAAAAGGTACGAGTGATTTAGCAAAACAAATGACAGATATAAAAAATGCTGAATTTGATTTAAGTAAAAAATTAGTAAAATTTATAACACTTAAAAAAAGAGTAAATAATAAAAAGATACAATTTCAGATTAATTGGAATGATTCTGCGACACATAATCTTATCAAAAGAATTAAAGAGAGAACATCATTTAATAGTGTAGAAGACTTTAATCAATATTTCAAGGATGAGTTCAATAAAATATTTCCAGATATGATTGGTAAAGAAATTTATGTGTCAGGTAGATACTCACTTTATTCAACAGAATATAATTTTTCAATAATAATGAACTTCGATATAGATGAATATACTGATGGTATTTATGAAGTAAGCGTCGTTACTATTCTTCCAGGAAAGAAAGGAAATAATATTGTAAAATTCATTGATATTCTATAAAATTTTCTTATATTTGTATATGATTAATTCAGACTTGAACATAAAAGATAAATTTGTTGAGATGTGTAAAATGATTTTTATCAACGCTGATGGTAAATTTGTTTTTCCAATTGATAATTTAATTTACGATGAAGACTATTCAGATTTTATGAATCATTCAGACTGGTCTGTTTTAGAGTCCAAAATGACAAATCTTATTTCTAAAGTTAATGAAGATAGTAGCATCTTAGAAAAAGATGTTGAGACCGAAATCTGGGAAATGGTTTAATAAACAGTCCAATTTTTAATATGATAGACTCCATCCGAGTCCTGATAAACTTCCTCTTCTTTATCATTTTCTTCTTCAAAAAAATCATCTTTAAAAACATCATCAATTGTTTTATCTGATACTTCAGGTTCTATATCAACTTCAGGTTCTATCTCAGTTCTAAAATTTTCATATAATTTTAAATACTTCATCTTAATTATTATTTTTTTAGAATAGGCATCACAACCTCCTCAACAAATTCTTTCATATCATTTACGTCAATAGTTTCTAATGTATCTTTCGGTGAATGACAATTAAAAAGTAATTTGAAATCTAAATATGTTTCTTCATCCCATTTAACGATAGATTCGTCACCTTTACTTAAAGGAGGTAGTGGATTTATGACACAAGAGTCTATTCCATTTTTTCTAAAAGTAACTGAATCATTAAAAGGAGTTTGAACAACTGGACAATCAAAAATAGATTTAATATGGTCTGTTAATTTACCTGGATAATTTCCGATAAAGAAATATTTACCACCCTTTCCAGTTAGTTCTAAATTGAGAACCCACTCTATGCTTCCAAAGTAACCATCATTTATTTGTTCTGATACTCTTTGAGAACCTAAACCACCTACTTCTTCACCATCTAAAAGAACAACGTTCATTTCAGGCATTAACTTTTTAATCGCAATAGCATTTATAACAGATGCTGAATTATCATTTGCGTTATCAGTCTCAGGGTTTACAATATCATGGTGAGCAACAACCATACGGTCAGAATTTCCTTTAAGTATAAGATTATATCCAGATGTTTTACCTATAGAAAATGTATCTAATTCAAATTGAATTCCTTCTTCTTTAAGAAGTTTAATTAAAAATTGAACTCTAGGTGTTGGGATTTCGTAATCATTTTTATAAATGTTACCAATATTTCTTACTTTACATAATTGATATATTCTATCATACATAAAGTATATATTAATTTAATTCAAGACTTTTCTTAATTGAAATTCTCGCCAGATATCTAAAGGTATAAAATGTCTATCATCAAAGAGTCCAACTCTTTTATTGGTTTCTTTATGAGTTACATCTAATATCATTTTTTCAGCCATTTCAATAACATCAGTTATAATGTATTTATCACCGACAATTAAGTGTTGTTGTTTTTGACCGTATAAATTATCAGTTGAACAAATTAAAATGTCTCCTTTATTATATCTCATCTTACAAAAGTATAAAATTTATTTAATATATACAAATATGAAATATTTGAAACTATTTGAAGGTTGGTCTGACCAGTATCTACTTGATTTCACAGATGAAGAAAAATTTACTATTGAAGAAGATGGTAAAAAAGTTAAAGGTGAATACCGAGGATCTTTTGATACTGTTGATATGACTAATTTATTCGCTGATGCCGTTTCAAAGATATCATCTGACTATAAGATATTAAAAGCCCAATCATTTTTCAACCAAGTAACAGGAAATGCTAAATTTGAAATTGAAGTTCAAAACTACGAGGGAGAATTTATAGAAATAGATACACCAGAAGGAAAAGTAAAATGGATACCTGAGAAAATTGTACAGTTATGGTCAAATGTAAGATCAAGAGTTGCTAACTGGATCAACATAGAAGGTAAGTTAGAAAATGGATCTAAAAGAACGGTTTGTATTAATTTTTATAATGATGAAACTGTTAGAGGACAAATCATATCTGCTTCATCAACAGATGATATTAAAATGAAGGTAACATTTGGAACAAGACATAGAGGTATTTCAATTGATAAGGAAAATGTCTCGAAATTAATAAAAATGATATCAGAGAATAAAATAGACCAGGGTCCTTGGTCATTAGTTCCACATCCACAACATCTACCAAATGAAAATAGCAGATTATTAATGGTGATTTGTTTAGAAACTTTAAGTTTATTTGCTAATTAATCTTTTTCTTTTTTAACTTAGAATATTGTATAAAGTGATTTGTGGCTGATATATCTAAAACCACACCAAATGAAAACCAAACACCGGTATAAAGATAAGAATATGTATTTTGCTTATTATTCACATAAGTTTGATGGGCAACCGAATATGGAAATATCGAAGCGGTTGCAATAACACAACCGCTTAATAAATGTTGTCTTTGTAGTTTTATCGTATCTTGTGAGAATAGATTAAAACTTAAAAGAATAGAGAATAAAAGTATCTTAATCGTGGTCATAATCCGAAATATCAACACCATCTTTAGTTACTGTAATTTCAGCATGGTCTCCAAACTTACTTAAATAAAAATCATTGTCAAATCGACCTAAGAAATCCACAATCTCATTTGA
>JACCDW010383873.1_pt1 | contig 18003 bp, 23 predicted proteins | sample 7449781 | NCBI WGS metagenome assembly JACCDW01 (sample SAMN15323449, study PRJNA562643) | freshwater metagenome | isolation source: river surface water | place: USA:Blue River Watershed | collected 2017-08-18
CAGACCTTCTCGGCGTGCTCTTTTTGCATCGAGATTTCGAAGCCATCCTCACCGGTGTAGCCGGTGCGGGCTAGCAGAACCGGCACACCATCAAGGTTTGCTGGCGCGATCGAGTAGTACTTCAAAGGTGCTGGATCGACATCTACAAGCTCGCTCAAAATCTCGAGTGCCTTTGGTCCCTGAAGTGCCAGCAGGGCAGAGTCGAGAGAGTGATCCTGCAGTTCAACATTGAAGTCTGTTGCGAGCTTTGATAGCTGAGCGAAAACTGCCTCTCGGTTCGAGGCGTTTGCGATGACCAGGTAGTCGTTGTCGTGAATTCGATAGACAATCAGGTCATCGATGATGCCACCCTGATCGTTACAAATCATGGTGTATTTCGCACGGCCATTTGCTAGAGCCGAAACCTTTGAGACAACTGCGTAATCGAGGAAGTTAGCCGCATCATCCAGCACGCTAATTTGAGCCATGTGACTGATGTCAAAAAGACCTGCGGAGTTTCTGACTGCGTGGTGCTCATCTAGGTCAGAGCCATATCTGACTGGCATGTTCCAGCCACCAAAGTCGGTGAAAGCTGCACCTAGATTTTGGTGTTTTTGGAAGAGCGCGGTAGTCCTCACAAACAAACACTAACCAAGATTTTGGGACGCAATTCCAGCTTGGCTAAATCGTGATTAGTTTGTTTTTTAGTTCGGCATATTTTTGTGCCGTTAGGGTTACAACTTCCTCTGGAAGGGTGGGTGGCTCGCCCTGCTGATCCCAGTATTGGGCCAACCAGTTTCTAACGATCTGCTTGTCAAAACTTTGGTCTCTCACGCCCTGCTCCCAGAGCGCTTTATCCCAGTACCTGGATGAGTCGGGGGTGAGAACCTCATCTCCCAGTGTCATCAAATTCGTTCTTGGGTCATTGCCAAACTCGAACTTGGTGTCGGCCAAGATCAAGCCCGCCTTTTGGGCAAGGCGTGAGGCTGTGATGAAGATCCCAATGCTTAGGTCCCTCAATTGCTCGGCAATCTTTGGACCAACCAACTCGATGGTTTGCTCAAAGGTGATGTTCTCATCGTGCTCACCCTGTTCGGCCTTGAACGCTGGGGTAAAGATCGGATGCGGGAGCTTGTCGCCAAATCCCAGCCCCTCAGGTAATTCGATTCCGCAGACCGTTCCCGACTGCTGGTATTCCTTCCAGCCAGAGCCAGACAAATAACCGCGAACTACACACTCGACCGGGTACATCTCCAGTCGCTTTGCGATCATCGCCCGGCCTGCGACTTGTGATGGGACTTCAAGTTGATCACTGCGGTGGTTTGGGACATCCAGTCGGTCAAACCAGAAGTTGGTCATTGCGGTTAGGTTTTCACCCTTACCTGGGATCTCAGGTGAAAGCACATGATCAAAAGCGCTGACTCGGTCCGAGGCGACTATTAGAACCAGGTGTGAGAAATCAGGATCCGTTGGCTCATAGAGTTCACGAACTTTGCCCGAGTAAATGTGGCGAAAACCCTGGAGATCCACTAGCTCACCTTTAGCCCGATGTCGTGGCGATAGAAACCACCCTCTAGCGAGATGCGTGAAATGCCCTCATAAGCCAGGGTTCTAGCTTCGAGAAAGGTCTGGCCGCAACCCACGACTGAGAGCACTCGACCGGTTGGGCTTGCCTTGCATACCTCAACGTCATCCATGGCCTCCGCCGACTCAATGCCAAATACTTCGCGCACAGGTGCGTTGGAGACGGGGTAACCCTCCGATGCCAGAACTACTGTCACAGCACAGTTGCTCGAAAACTCTGCACTTGGGCCGTTTTCGAGTTTGCCGGTGGCGCTTCGCATGAGTAGATCTGCGAGGTTCGATTGCAATCTGCGCAGCACAACCTGAGTCTCTGGGTCACCAAAGCGAGCATTGAATTCGATTACCTTGACGCCTCTTTGGGTGACGATTAGTCCGCAGTAGAGCAGGCCGATAAACGGAGTTCCGCGTCTTGCCATCTCGTTCACGGTTGGTTGCGCGACCCGCTCGGTAACCTCTTCGATAAATCCTTCTGGCAGCCATGGGATTGGTGAGTAGGCTCCCATGCCACCGGTGTTCGGACCCTCGTCATTGTCATAGGCACGCTTGTAGTCCTGAGCGGGAGAAAGTGGCATCACGCTCTTACCATCACTTAGGAAAAACAGCGATACCTCTTGGCCATCAAGAAACTCTTCGACTAGCACTCCGTCTTCAATAAATTTGGCTGCGTGATCCAGGGCAGCCTGTTTGTCGGAGGTGACAATCACACCCTTACCCGCTGCAAGTCCATCGGCCTTCACAACATAAGGAGCACCAAATTGATCCAGAGCACTCTCCACCTGACCCAGGTCTGAGCACTCTCTAGCCATGCCGGTTGGCACGTCAGCTGCGGCCATAACTTCTTTGGCAAAGTTCTTGCTTCCCTCGAGCATCGCTGCCTCTTGACTGGGGCCAAAGACCGCGATCCCCTGCTCGCGCAATGCATCGGCAACACCCGCAACCAGCGGTGCTTCCGGACCAATGACCGCCAGGTCAATGCTGTGTTGGAGTGCGAGGGTCGCAACCGCAAGCTTGTCGGTGGCAACTAACTCAGGGTGGGTTTCAACCTCTTTGCCGATCAGCTCGTTGCCTGGAGCGCAGATGATGTTTGCGGCAGGGGTGCCTGTGCGAATGAGGGCTTTGACAATTGCGTGCTCTCTCGCTCCGCCACCAACCACCAAGATTTTCATCTTGGTGAGTTTACCGCTCGAGCTCTTTTAGAACCTGGATGGCTTGGATGTAGACGATTCCTCGCTCCCGGGGGCCAACAACGAGAACCCTTGCGTCCAACTCCTGAAATTCATAAACCAACCTCAGTCTGTGATTCAGACCAACCCTGATGGCATAGCAGTTGTGGAGCTGTCCGGACAGGCGTTTACCGAAAGGAACATCTGTTAGCTGCAGCCAACTCAAGACCGCACCTACCAGTTTTGCGTCAGCACGATCCATGGTGAGGGCTTGCTTTTGGAATGTCGCGGAGAACAAGACTTTCATCAGTCTCCAAAAACTTCTGGGTGCTGCTTTTTGAAGTCTTCAAAGTCGACTAGATCCAGCTCGCCACGATCCAACAGTCGAACCATTTTTGCCACCTTGGCGTATTCCCATGGGTCTGGGAACTCGCCCTCCTCCTCGATGCGCTTCCAGTCTCGGCAGGCATCTTCAAGTAGCAGCAGAAACTCCATGTCAACAATTGCCGCGACTACTTTGTTGCGCTTGGCGATGTATTGAACGTCACCTTTTTCGACTTTTGCAACGATCTGCGAGCTTCGCTGGGACAGCTCGGTGATGGACACCATGTTTTCAATAACCTCTCTCGAATCCATTTCTCACCTCCTCTCTATATAGAAATCTGTATATAAATCTATTTAGATAAGAGCTTGACGACAACAGTCAATTGCCAAAAAGGAGCCTCAGCTTCTGGATGTTTCATTCCCTTCACAAGCCAGTGAGTTGGCTGTTTGTGGATAATTGGCAAATGGTAAAAAAGCAGATTCCCTCCGCTGAGGGTTTGGCTGCGATTGAAAATCGCAATCTGCCTACTGCCACTAGGTATTTGCTGCAGGAGATCGAAAAGCGATTCCCCGGTGGGACAGTTGAGCTGAGGGTCCCTCCCTATGGAGCGATTCAGTGCATCGCAGGTATGGATCACAGACGTGGCACGCCACCAAATGTTGTAGAGCTTGAGCCTGAGCTGTTTCTCGACCTTTGCCTAGGTAGCGCAAAGTGGCAAGAGGGTGTCAGGACTGGTGCAAGTGTTAGCGGTGCAATGGCAAATGAAGTCGCCTCGATTTTTCCGCTGACACTGTGAGTTAATGGACACCATGGAAAAGCGCGAAGAAGTTGAAATTAGAAGAGCTCCAAAGCTTTTGGCCTGGGCACTTACCGGCGGCATATTCGGTGTCATCGTTGCGACCGTGCTCTACCTAGTGATTCCTGCTGAGAATCGCTCAGCGGAAAATGTCTTCGGCTTGCTTCTGGTAGCGCTTGGTTCACTGGGACTTGGGCTGGGAGTTGCCTTCTCGCTCGCCTTTGATTTACTGAGCTCTAAGCGGACCAAGCGAGCAGAGGCAGTGCGTTCCGAGAACGAGTCCGAGCAGTCCTAATTCGCAGGTAAACTAAGGCCATTCTTGGTGGTCAGGGGTCTAAATGCGCGGTGACGGTCTTCTCAACCACGACATCCTGCCTAATGAAAAAGGTCCTCAGGACCAATGTGGCGTTTTCGGAGTTTGGGCTCCAGGTGAAGAGGTAGCCAAACTCGCCTACTTCGGTCTCTATGCTCTGCAGCACCGTGGTCAAGAATCAGCCGGTATCGCAACTTCAACCGGCGAGAAGATCATGGTCTATAAAGACATGGGTCTGGTGTCACAGGTTTTCAATGAGGCAGCCCTTGAGTCACTCACCGGACACATTGCGGTTGGTCACACCCGCTACTCAACAACCGGCGCCTCGCACTGGCGCAACGCACAACCCACATTGGGTAAGACAGCCTTCGGCACCATCGCCCTTGGTCACAACGGAAATCTGACCAACACCGCAGAGTTGATGCAGCTCCTCGAAGAGCGCTATCCAAATCATGAGTCGGAGCTTCGCGGCGGTAACACCACTGACACCGCAGTGCTGACCGCGCTACTCACGGGAAACCCAGACAGCTCGCTCGAGGCAACAGCTCTCGAGCTACTACCCAAGGTCAAGGGTGCGTACTGCCTTGCTTTCATGGATGAGCACACTCTCTATGCAGCACGCGATCCGCAGGGCGTTAGACCACTGGTGCTTGGTCGTCTGGAGCGCGGCTGGGTAGTTGCCTCAGAATCTGCAGCTTTGGACATTGTCGGTGCTTCATTTGTTCGAGAGATCGAGCCTGGTGAGCTGATCGCGATCGATGAGAACGGTCTTCGCTCCCAGCACTTCGCACAGGAGAAGCGAGCCGGTTGCGTCTTTGAGTATGTGTATTTGGCTCGCCCCGACACTTCGATTTCAGGTCAGGTGGTTTACGAGTCTCGAGTTGAGATGGGCAGAACCTTGGCTCGGGAGTACCCGGTCGAGGCTGATCTTGTAATGCCCACCCCGGAGTCGGGAACCCCAGCAGCTATTGGTTACTCCGAGGCTTCGGGCATCCCGTTTGGGCATGGGCTGGTAAAGAATGCCTATGTCGGTAGAACCTTTATCCAACCCTCACAGACAATCAGACAACTAGGTATCAGACTCAAGCTCAACCCACTTCGCGAGGTTATTGCTGGTAAGCGCCTAGTGGTGGTTGATGACTCCATTGTGCGTGGTAACACTCAGCGGGCTTTGGTGAAGATGTTGAAGGAAGCTGGTGCTGCAGAGGTTCATGTTCGTATCTCCTCACCGCCGATTACCTGGCCCTGCTTCTACGGAATCGACTTTGCCTCCAGAGCCGAGTTGATTGCCTCCGGGCTCGGGGTTGACGAGGTCAGGCAATCAATCGGCGCTGATTCGCTCGGCTATCTCTCCAAAGAGGGCATGCTCGCCGCGACTAACCAACCTGAATCCAAGATGTGCACGGCTTGCTTCACGGGTGAATACCCAATCGAGCTCCCAGCTGCCGAGAGACTTGGCAAGAACCTGCTTGAGCGCGGAGTTGCAACCATTCGCGAGGAAGGTCACGTTCACGCCAATGACTAACCCCTATGCCGCAGCTGGTGTTGATACCGAGGCCGGAGACAAAGCCGTAGAGCTTATGAAGGCTGCGGTTTCCGCAACCCACAACTCGCTAGTGCTTGGTGGTGTTGGTGGCTTCGCCGGAATGATCGATGCGGGCTTTCTGAAGAACTACGATCACCCAATCCTCGCAACCTCGACAGACGGTGTTGGTACCAAGGTTGCAATCGCCCAGGCGATTGATAAGCACGACACCATCGGGCAGGACCTCGTTGGAATGGTGGTCGACGACATCGTTGTGTCCGGCGCTCGCAGTTTGTTTATGACCGACTACATCGCAACCGGAAAACTCCACCCGCAGCGAATTGCTGACATTGTTCGTGGCATCGCAAACGCCTGCAAGGCGGTTGATGTTGCGCTGGTTGGTGGCGAGACTGCTGAGCACCCAGGGCTTTTGGCTGAGGATGAGTACGACGTTGCGGGAGCTGCGGTCGGCGTTGTGGAGAAGTCAAAGATGCTTGGCGCACACCGAGTCCAGGTTGGAGATATTGTCCTCGGGCTGCGTGCATCAGGTCTGCACTCAAACGGCTACTCCCTGGTTCGCAAGATCGTCGCTGACCGTGGATTGAAATACACCGATTCAGTGCCTGAGTTTTCTCGGTCACTCGGTGAAGAACTTCTCGAGCCGACAGCCCTGTATACCGGTGTGCTGAACAAGATTTTGGAGAATCCAAAGTTTGACGGTCAGGTTTCAACCCTCAGCCACATCACAGGTGGTGGCATCGCTGCAAACCTTTCGAGAGTTTTACCTCAGACCGTTTCACTCGATGTTGATCGTTCAACCTGGTCGCCCAATCCAGTTTTCGCTGTGCTCGCTGAATGGGCAGGACTCGAGCTGACCGAGCTTGAGAGCACCTGGAATCTGGGTCTTGGTTTTGCAGCAGTGGTTCGCTCTGGTTCGGCAACCGACATTTCAGCGGAGCTTGAAAACCTTGGTGTCGCTACTTGGCAGCTTGGCGTCATCGAGTCAACTCCGTGTGATGCAGAGTTGCCGGGTTATGTATCTGAGGCGAAGGGTGTGCGCGGAGGTGCGGTTCGAATGGTGGGTAGCTATGCCAGCTAAGGCGACCGTTGCGGTCGGCGCATTTGGGGCCCTTGCCGCATCTATTGCTTTCGTTGTTGGCTTGATCACCGGGGCCGACAACGCCCAGGTTTCCAACCCTCGATCTGAGCCAGCCCCCTACTGTTTCGAGGATCCAGCAACAGATCAGTTCTCAGAGAAGCATGTTCAAACCAAGATTGTTGCCTGCCAGGTTATGGGCATGACCAAGGCCGAGGCCATCTCATTTATCGAATCCAAGGGACTGACTTACAGAATTGCATCAGAGAATGGCGAGGGTTTTGCCCTGACCGAGGATTACACCGACTCCAGAATCAACCTCGACATCCTGGTTGGTCTTGTGGTTGGCGCGACTGCTTGGTAGTCAGCCCCTGTAAGCCCGGCTCCGGTGCTCAATCCTGATCACTACGACTACTAATTTTCGATCGAAGATTTTGTAAAGAACGCGATAGCTTCCCACTCTAACCCGATAAGAATCACTGTCCTTTAGCTTGATGGCTCTGGGCGGCCTTGGGTTCGAGGCCAAAATGTCGATGGCTAGCCGCACCCGTGTTTGAAGCCGTTCCTCGAGCTTGGAGAGTTCTTTGCTAGCTTGACCGGTCAGTTCAATCGCGTAGCGGTTTGAGTCCGAGCTCACGCTCTACCTCTTCGAGCGGGATAGAGGGGCCGAATGAGTCGGGATCTAGTTCGTAACGCAACAGAGTGTTTTCGTCTTCCAAATCCTCAACGTAGTCCAGAAACTCTTCGTATTTCATGGCGTCGAGGATAACTACGGCTGCTTTTCCGTGCTTATGGATTTCCACAGCCTCGGTCTTGGCAATCTCAAGTACCTGGTTGAACTTAGCTCTGGCTTCAGAGGCTGAAAATTGGGCCATGTCTGAATTGTACGAAACTGTGTCAAGTTTTGTACAAAACAGACCTTTTAGTCTCGATCGAGATCTACGACGCGCTCGTCGTCTGATGCAGGCTCGTCATCGTAGAGATCGGCCCACTTGTCTTCATAGTCATTGTTGTCATCCGCGGCCTTCTTAGACAGCTCGGCTTCTAGTGCGGAGTAGTCGGTGGCGGGGCTGAAGTACTTCAGCTCGCGAGCAACCTTGGTGTTCTTCGCTTTTTGACGGCCACGCCCCATGGCGAGCCCCCTAATCTCTTTGTCTCTATCCGGGCGCTAGCCCTTCAAACCTTTGGAAACCTTGCGAGAGATACTACCAGCCCTATAGCAGCCAAAGCACCAATAGCAGTGCGGTAACTGGGAACAGGATGTTGGTGGCCAGCGTGAGAAGCATCTGAACTAGTCGACCTCGGTGCCAAAACTCCCAGGCCGACTGCGATACCCCGGCGAAGGTCGATAGCCCGCCAGCAAATCCTGCAATCCCAACCGTGAATAAAGTCTCATCAAAGGTTTCGGTAACCAGAACTAGGCCTAGAAAAGCTCCGGCCAGAACGTTCGCAGCGAGCAGCCCAAAGGGCAAAGCACCTTTCCAGTTACTGAGCAGGGCTCTGACCACGGCACCCAGCCCACCAGCCAAAGCGATCAGCGGGAGTAGCCACCACTGCGCACTCAAGCGGCACGCTTCTTTGCAACTCGACGACCCTGGCGGTAACCGATGCCGTAGAGAATCACTCCGGCAAAGAGCATGATGGCAAACTCAGAGGTGAGGAAGTTGTAGTCAACAAATAGCGTCACCGCGCTCATGGTCGTAAAGCCACCGGCAAACCCAACTCCCCAAAAACTGCTTAGCTTCTCAGCTTGAAAAATCGGATGTCTGGCGGTTAGGCCCAAAAAGTAGGAGCCGATCAGGTTCACGGTGAAGATCGAGGTTAGTTCGCCGGTCGGGTAACTGATTGATTCGTTGATCAATTCAAAAATCAGGTAGCGGAGCATGGTCCCCAAGGCGCCACCTAGGAACACATACCCGAGCATTCTCCAGTTGCCGGACATGGTCACACCCTAGCGAAGTAATCCCTTGGGCAATACCCTTTGGTTGAAATGAACGATAACTATTTGCATGCCGGTTACTACCAAAACAACTACACCGAGCAGGAAAACCAGCAATTTGCTCAGGTCTTTGCTGAAATAACCAAGAAGATGGTCGCCGCCTTGGAATCAGGGGAGAGTTTTGATTCCGAAGCAATGCAAGGCGCAGTCAAAGAACACCATGAGTTTTGCCTGAGGTTTTGGACACCGAGCAAAGAGGCATACAAGTCACTTGCGATGAGTTTTGTTCTTCCCACCGGGTATCGCGATACCTATGAGGGTTATGCCGACGGCCTGGGTAAGTACGTCTACGACGCAATTACCCACTTCGCCGACACTAACCTTTCTTAACTCGACTTCCGAGACGGAAGGTAGAGAAAAATCCCAATAGCAAAAACGCCGCCGCAGCCCAAGCCGCCAGCTTTGCACCGTCGGTGAATGCCTCTTCGGAGGCAACCACGATCTGCTGCGCCTGCGCCTGACCAACCTGAGGAGTCAGTGCCTGCTCCAAAGCCGGGATTGCACCACCTGCAGAATCAACCACGGCGTTCACGATCATTACCTGACCTGACTCAGGGACCGCCAGCTCATCGAGTCTGGTCTCTAGCGATGCTTGTGTTCCGGAGAAGAGCATGGTTCCAAGAACTGCAATTCCGAGTGCTGATCCAACCTGGCGAACAGTTGATTGCGAACCGGATGCTTGACCAGCCTGCTCGTTTGGAACATCAACCATGATCACTCCGGTTAGCTGCGCGGTTGCAAGTCCAACTCCGATGCCGTAAATAAATAGTAGCGGTGCGATTGGGCCCCAGCCCGATCCCACCGAAGCAAATATGCCAACTCCAACTACTCCTACAAGCTCCAACAAGACACCGATCTGAACCGCCCGAGCGGGAGGCAACTTGCCGCTGAGTGCTCCACCGATTCCCGATGCCAAGAAGGCACCACCTGCGAGCCAGAGCAGAACCAAACCTGAACTGATCGGGCTAAGTCCAACCACGTTCTGCAGCCATAGCGGAATTGCGAACAGCAAACCAAACTCACCCATGGAGATGATCAGTGCCGCAATCGAACCGTTTCTAAACGAAGTGATTGAGAACAACTTCAGATCGAGTAGGACTGCCTTGCCTGCTTTGGCCCTGGAGTTCTCAACTAAAACAAACAGCACTCCAGCCAAGATTGCGATTGCGAGGGCAACCGGGATAACCGATACCCAGTCAGTTGGCCAGGAGAAGTCACCGAGAGTGAAGACCTTCCCCTCAACCTGATCCCACCAGCCATAGATGCGACCTTCGATCAGGGCGAAAACCAATGGCCCAAATAGCAATACAGACAGCGCGGCACCGGGAATATCGATGCCTCGAGCACCTGATTTTGATTCATTGACCAAAAGCCAAAGCCCAATCAAAATCAAGATTCCAATCGGCAGGTTGATCAAAAAGGCCCAGCGCCAGGAGAAGTCAGTTGCGAGCCAGCCTCCAAGAACTGGTCCGATCGCAACCATGCCACCGATGGTTGCACCCCAAACCGCGAAGGCGATGCCGCGCTCTTTACCCTGGAAGTTGGCGTTTACGAGGGACAGGGTGGTGGGTAGAACCATCGACCCACCAAAGCCCTGAATCACTCGCGCCAGGATCATCTGATCCGCAGTCTCGGTCTGACCCGCCCAAACCGATGACACGATAAATATGGCGATACCGATCATCAGTAGTTTTCGTCTACCAATCTGGTCGCCCAAGGATCCCCAAACCAACAGCAGGGCGGCAAACACCAGGACGTAGCTTTCTTGAACCCATTGCACCTCAGTGCTGGTGAGGCTTAGGTCCTCGATGATTGCAGGGAAGATTGTGTTCACGATGGTGCCATCGATGATGACCAACGAGATGGCCATAGATATAACGACGAGTCCGAACCAGCGATTTTTAGCCATAGCTATCAACTTTCAAGTTTGGTCAGAGCACTAGTGTGATGCTGTGTTGACAACGGCTAACCTACTCGGATTTTTGGCACTCGCTCTAGTTATCATCATCGTGCCCGGGCCGAGCGTCGTCTTCACTATCGGCAGGGCATTGGTTTTAGGTCCTGGTCCGGCGGTATTGAGCGTTGCCGGAAACGTGCTCGGGGTTGGGGTTCAAATCGTTGCTGTGGCACTTGGTGCTGGCGCAATCGTGGTTGCACTGCCACCGTTATTCTTCGCCATCAAGGTCCTAGGCGCTGCCTTTTTGATCTACCTCGGTTACTCCGCATTCAGGCACCGAGCGGATCCGCTTGAGGTCTCCGAGGAGGGTGGCAAAGTTGACAGGAAAAAGATTCTGAGTCAATCCTTTGTGGTTGGTATCACCAATGCCAAAACCTTGGTGTTTTTCCTGGCTGCGTTCCCGCAATTCGTGGATGAGAATTCCAATCCCGTGGTCCAGATGCTCCTCATGGGATTGATTTTCTCTGTGATCGGCTTCTTCTCAGATTCGATCTATGCAGTGGCTGCTGGCACGGCCAGACACTGGTTCGCTAATTCTGGAAAACGGCTGGCTGTGCTGCGAGGCGCTGGCGGGCTAATGCTGGCACTGCTTGGTGGCTACATGTTCATAACCGCGATTGTGTAGGAACTTTAGATGACCCCACTTTTTCTGCTTGGCATCTTTGGACTCGCGCTACTGGATTCACTCAATCCCGCGACGATTGTGACGGTCGGTCTCATTCTGCTTCTGCGAGAGCAAAAGCCATTTCTAACGGCGAGCTCCGCGGTGCTGGGGGCATTTGGATTGGTTTTTGCTTCAGGTTCGCTGCTTTACCTAACGGCCCAATGGTCCTCTAGCCAGGTTGTTGGATTGTTGAGCTGGATCAGCACGGCAGTGTTTCTAGCGGCGGGAACTTGGCTTGTCTGGCATGGAATCGCTCGTCTCAAGACCTCACCCAGAAAAGAGATACACCTACCCGATTGGGTGAATCCCGGGACCGCCTGGATTTTTGGCGGCTTCTTCACTGCAGCCGACCTTCCCAACGCACTTCCCTACCTGGTGGCAATTGAACGTTTGGTTGATGCAGAGATCGGGTTCACTGCGATTTGGGTAATCCTCGGCTACAGCTTGGTTTACTGCATTCCGTGCATTGCTCTATTGGTTTTCTTCAAGCTCAACCAGACCAGGGTGCATCAACTCGTTCGGGTTCTGCATGAGCGGTTTGGCAAGGGAGAGCGACCTAGATCGCTTTGGCTTGCGGTGGTGCTGATGCTGTTGGGTGCTGCGGTTGCAACCGCACCTTTTTTCCTTGAGCTCTAGCCAATCGCAAGCAGCCCACAAGCTGTCATCGCGAGCACGATTCCAAAGGTTTGGCTCGCTGCAATTCTCTCCTTGAGAATCACCCAGGCCAGCAGGATTGTGCCCACCGGATACAGAGATGTCAGAACCGCTGCGATAGCCAAGGCTCCCTCGCGGGTTGCAATCAAGAAGGCAACATTGCCCAATACATCACCTGCGCCAGCGACCAGAATCAGGGTCAAGGTCTTGATCTCGAAAGCCGATTTTTCAATAAACCGCACCTTGTTCTTGATTGCCAAGTAGCTCAGTCCAAGAATCAAAAGCGATAAGCCAACCGCTCGCATGACTACTAAGGGCCCCAAGCCAGAGTCCTTCGAAGTGGCATCTAGGAAGACAAAGATGCCGGCAAACCCAAGCCCTGCACCCAGTGAATAAACGAGCGCAGGTAATGAGGGTAATGTCACCTTTTCCCCGGGAACAAACCCAACCAAAACCACCGCAACCAAGATGAGCACAACGGCAAAAACCGCCAATCCCGATAGGGCTTGGCCCGATGCAACATCAACGATTACCGGGATCATCGCGCTGATGACAGCGGTCAGCGGACTAACTATCGATATGGGTCCGAGCGCTAGCGCCGCATAGAGACAGGAGATCGCGATTGCTGAGCTAATCCCGGCGTAGATGCTGGTTTGAATGGTCTCAGTTGAATAAGTTGCGCCAAGGACCTGACTGAGAACCAAAGCGATGACTAGCCCGAAGCTAAACGAGATTGCGGTTACCGCGAGAGCTCGGATTTTCTTGGCTGCGAGTGCTCCGACGAAATCTGCCAGGCCATAGGAAAAGGCGGACAGTAGACCGAAGATTATCGTCACTGTCCGCCTCCTAGCGGTGGCTCCGACCGGCGTCGATCCGGTGACCTAACGATTTTCAGTCGTTCGCTCTACCAACTGAGCTACAGAGCCTAGAGAGAAGACTCTCCCCATCGAGTTCAGAAACTGAACTCAAGCGACTCCGACGGGACTTGAACCCGCGACCTCCGCCGTGACAGGGCGGCGCGCTAACCAACTGCGCTACGGAGCCAGAGTGGTACTAAATCATCGCCTGTGTGACCCCAACGGGATTCGAACCCGTGCTACCGCCGTGAAAGGGCGGCGTCCTAGGCCACTAAACGATGGGGCCATGAAGCTGGCGACTTCAGAAGCACCGAGGGAAAACAATACCCGTGATTGGGCGAGTTCCGCAACACTTAGCCAACTCTCAGGTAATACTTGAAAGTTCGGGTTAGTTTATTGGTCGAAGGAGGGCGGTTGTGAAGCGAATTCTCGCGGTTGCATCGGGTATTGCCCTACTTGTCACCGGCATCAATTTAGCCCCCGCAAATGCCGTTCCTGACTACCCAACCGCCGCTGAAGTTGCAGCCGCGAAACGCAATGTTGAAACCAAGCGCGCCATGATCCAGCGCATCGAGGGCATCCTCGACACCTTGGAGTCCGAGGCGCGAGCCCTCGAGAAGGTGGCCCTTGAGAAGAACGAGAAGTTCAACCAGGCCAAAGAGGCTGCCAACGAGATGGCTGCCAAAGTAAAGGGTCTTGAGAAAAAGGCTAAAACCGCTAAGTCCGAAGCGGACGAAGCAGAGCTGATGCTCGGTCAGATCATCGCCAGGATGTATCGTGAGGGCACCAGCGGCGACACCACATTGCAGATTTTCTTCAATCCAGACAGCTCCGATGAATTGCTCTATCAACTAGGTGCGCAGGAGATGATTGCCCAGCGCACCGAAGCTGTGTACCAAGCTGCGCTCGATAAGCAGGCTCAGGCTAAGGCTCTTGCGGTTGAGTTGGACAGCGCAACCGACGAGCTCAAAGACCGTCAGGCTGCCGCCAAGAAGCTCTACGATGAGGCTCAGCAGGCAGCTAACGCCGTGATTTCAAAGGTCCGTGAATCAGAGCGCGAGCGGGCTACTGCGATGAACCAGCTGGCATCGCTGAAAGACACTGCATCCGATATTGAGCGTCAACGTCGCGAGGGTCTTGCTGCTGAAGCCAGACAGAATGCGATCAAGACCGCTCCAACCGCTCCTGAGCTCTACAGCGTTGGTGATCCAGACTCGGCAAAGGTCGAGGCGGCAATTGCATTCGCCGAGTCCCAGCTGGGTGAGCGATACGTTCTCGGCGGTGCCGGCCCAGATGTCTGGGACTGCTCGGGCATCACTATGAAGAGCTATGCCGCGGCTGGTGTCTACATCGGCTGGCACTCCGCCACCGCGCAGTACAACGTGCTTGCATCGCAGCAGAAACTAGTGCCATTTGAACAAGCCAAGCGCGGTGATTTGATTTGGTACTCGACCGAGCGGGCATTCTCTGGAGACAAGTACCACGTTGCTATTTACCTGGGTAACGGCATGATGCTGGAATCTCCAAACCCAGCGCGCACGGTTCGAATTGTTCCGGTTAGATACGGAGAACTTTGGCCCTACGCGGGTAGACCAACTGCCCCTTAGTAGCTACCGACCTGCTGGTAGAGCTTCGCGATTACCCACCACTTGCCATCTAGCTTGATCAGGTTTAGGTAGTCCTGCATGATCCCGCCGAACATCTGCAGCTGTACCTTGGCAAGCGCCATCGAGTCGCTTAGCTGATCGATCATCAAGATCTCATCTTTTCTGGGGTTACCAAGCTCTTTTGGTGACTGGCGATTCACAACCTGCGAACGGTAGAGCTCATAAGGTCTAAGAACGGTTTGATCATCGGCATTGCTGTACAGGCAGCAGTCTTTATGAAATACCTGGTCAAACAGGTCCATGTCTTGAGCGTGCATAACCTCGAAGTAGTCATCCAATAACTTGATGATGCCGAGGTCAATACTTGAAGTCTCTGGAGCGTTCATGCCCCAAAGATTAGTCCCCTAGTGCTTGTAGTTTGCGTAAGCGGCGGCGATTACCTTTTCGGCTTCAGCCTTACCCTGCCAGCCCTGAATCTTTACCCACTTGCCTGGCTCGAGGTCCTTGTAGCGCTCGAAGAAGTGCTGAATCTCATTCTTGGTCTGCTCTGGGACATCGTTTAGGTCCTGGATGTGGCTCCAGCGTGGATCCTTGTGAGGGACACAGAGAACCTTCTCGTCAACACCGCTGTCGTCCTCCATGACCAGCATGCCCACCGGGCGAACCTTCACTCCAACTCCTGGGAACAGCGGGTACTCAAGCAGCACTAGTGCGTCTAGTGGATCTCCATCGCCACCCAGGGTGTTCTCGAAGAAGCCGTAGTCAGTTGGGTAGACAAAAGGTGTGAAGAGCACGCGGTCCAAAAAGACTCGACCGGTCTCGTGGTCGACCTCATATTTGTTGCGGCTTCCCTTTGGAATCTCGATAACTACGTCGTAAGACAAGGCTTCTCCTAAATAGGCTTTTGCTAAAGATTACCGAATTGAGCTCAATGCCACAGCGACCTCGCCTCACGCCTCAGATGGCTGATGTTCGTCGCGCGGTTCGTGAGGCGCTTGAGGCTCAGCAGCTAGACCCAAATTCCTTGGTATTGGTAGCGTGCTCGGGTGGGCCCGACTCCCTTGCCCTAGCAAACGCTGTGGCTTTTGAAGCACCCAGGATGAACCTGCGAGCCGGTGCCGTTCTGGTCGATCACAATCTGCAGCAGGGTTCGGACCTGGTGGCAAGGCGAGCTGCTGACCAATGTGAATCTTTTGGTTTGAACCCGGTGGTCATAATGCAGGTAAATGTTTCTCAGACCGGGGAGGGCCTCGAGGCGGCCGCTAGATCTGCTCGGTATGCGGCGCTCGCCGAGGCGAGGGTGGAATTGGAGGCGCAAGTCGTTATGACTGGGCACTCGTTGGAAGATCAGGCTGAAACTGTGCTGCTTGGTCTAGCCCGAGGCTCGGGACTGAAATCAATTTCAGGTATGCCTGGCTTTGACCCTGAGCGAAAGCTACTTCGGCCACTCCTTGGCATTCAGCGCGAGGCACTGAGGAAGTCGCTAATTGATCAGGGCATTGAGTTCTGGGAAGACCCACACAACCAAGACCGCAGCTTCGCTCGGGTAAGAGTCCGGAATCTACTCTCCAGTCTTGAAGCAGAACTTGGACCAGGTTTTGTTCAGGGCCTAAGTAGAAGCGCCGAGATTGCCGCTAACGCCGATGACTTTCTGGCTGCGCAGGCAACGGAGCTGGAGAAAAGAATTCGAGTGGCACAGGGTTCGAAAAGGGTGAGCTATCCGATTTCAGAGCTCGCAGATTTGCACCCAGCTTTGCTCGGACAGTTCATCAAACTGGTTTGTGAAAGAGCCGGAGCTACGGGTGTCAGTTTGGTCCAGGTCGAGACAATCTCAAGGCTGATTTCTGATTGGCACGGACAGAAACCGACCCAGCTTTCTGGCATTACAGTAGAGCGGGTAAAAGACCACTTGGTTTTCACATCAAAACCAAAAGCAGGAGCCTCGTGCAGCTAAATCACCCAGACATTCAGGAAGTCCTAGTCACCGCGGATCAAATTCGCGAGCGGATTGCCGAGTTGGCCAAAGAGATCGATGCCTTTTATGCGGACAAGAATCCCTTGCTGATCGGTGTCCTCAAGGGTGCGGTGCCATTCATGGCAGACCTCTCTAGAGCAATGTCGCTTCCGGTGACTCAGGATTGGATGGCCGTCTCGTCCTATGGTTCCGGCACTGTGTCATCAGGAGTGGTTCGAATTCTCAAGGACTTGGATGCTGACGTGAAGGACCATAACGTCCTAATCGTTGAGGACATCATCGACTCTGGGCTAACTCTCTCCTGGCTAACAGCCAACCTCAAGGCTCGTGGTGCAGCATCGGTGGAGATCGTGACTCTGCTTCGCAAGCCAGATGCAGCCAAGGTAGAAATAGCTGTCAGATGGGTGGGGTTTGATATTCCAAACGCCTTTGTGGTCGGTTACGGTTTGGACTACGACGAGCGTTACCGTTCGCTAGACGGCGTTGGAGTTCTTTCTCCAAGCGTCTACAGCTAAGACCGGAAGGTTTAGGTAGCAATACCTTGAATATGAAAAAGATTGTGAAGGGCCCTTGGCTCTGGGTCGCCCTAGCACTAATGGTTGTCTTCTTGGGCTCATCGCTTTTTAGCACCCAGCCCTTTACCAAGGTGGACACCAAGGTCGGCCTCGAACTGATTCAGTCGGGCGAGGCAAAGTCGGTCAAGATTTTCGATAACGACCAACGGGTCGATGTCGTTCTCAACAAGGCGCACTCCGAATACGGCGAACAGATTCAGTTCTACTTCGTTACCGGTCGCGCTCAGGTCGTGGCCGCCGCAATCGCTCAGGCCCCGATCACAGACGGATGGACCGATGAGGTCCCGAGAACTCCTTGGTATCTAGCTCTTCTCGGCTCACTGCTCCCGATTCTGATTCTGGTGCTGCTGTTCTGGTTCTTGATGGGCTCGATGGCCGGTGGCGGTCGCGGTGTCATGAACTTTGGCAAGTCCAAGGCGAAGATGGTCACCAAAGAAACTTCGAAGGTGACCTTCGCGGATGTAGCCGGTATCGAAGAGGCGCTCGAGGAGCTCACTGAAATCAAGGACTTTCTCAAGGAGCCAAAGAAATTCCAGGCGCTGGGAGCCAAGATTCCACGCGGGGTCTTGCTCTACGGTCCTCCGGGAACTGGAAAGACCCTGATCGCGAAGGCGGTGGCGGGGGAGGCTGGTGTTCCATTCTTCTCAATCTCCGGTAGCGATTTCGTGGAGATGTTTGTGGGTGTGGGAGCGTCTCGAGTTCGAGACCTATTTGAGCAGGCCAAGCAATCTGCTCCAGCCATCATCTTCGTGGATGAGATTGACGCAGTTGGTCGTCACCGTGGAACCGGTATCGGTGGCGGCAATGACGAGCGCGAACAAACCCTGAACCAGCTTTTGGTTGAGATGGATGGCTTTGACACCAACACCAATGTCATCCTGATTGCGGCCACCAACCGACCCGACGTGCTGGACCCAGCGCTACTGCGCCCTGG
>JACCDW010532173.1_pt1 | contig 18003 bp, 20 predicted proteins | sample 7449781 | NCBI WGS metagenome assembly JACCDW01 (sample SAMN15323449, study PRJNA562643) | freshwater metagenome | isolation source: river surface water | place: USA:Blue River Watershed | collected 2017-08-18
AGAAAGTCAATTGAATAGTATCTTTGAATTACTTTATGATTGCTTTCGTTCAAGCGCGAATGGGATCTACCCGCTTGCCCGGTAAAATTTTAAAAACACTTCCAAACGGACAAACTTTAATTGAGCGAATCTTCCAACAAATTGAAGATAGCGGGCATACTCCGTACCTAGTCACATCAGAAAACACCGAAAATCAACCGTTGGTTAGCCTCGCTATTGAACACAATTGGCCATATTTTCAAGGAAATGAAAACGATGTATTACTCCGCTTTATCCAAGCAGCACAATATTTTTCTATTCCTGATGACCAGCATATTATTAGAATTTGTGCGGACAACCCATTCATTTCTAAAACACTACTGCAAATGCTGGTCGAACAAGTAACCCAATTCCCCGTTGCGGATTATTTAAGCTTCGCAGTTAACCAAATACCTGGAATAAAATTACATGCGGGGATTTTTTCCGAAATTGTAAAAATATCCGCATTAAAATCCGTTCATCTTGCCAATAACCCTTGGTATAACGAACATGTGACTATAGGAATTTATAGTCAACCAGATAGATTCCAAATACAACTGATTGAATTACCAGCATCATGGAAAGAGCGATTTGATGAAATTCGATTAACAATTGATGACGAAATTGACTGGACCTTTGTTCAGAAGTTATTCCCAAATTTTCAAAATCAGGATTTTTTAGAATTTAAACCCACATTATTATCCAATAAAAATTGGGTAAATTTGATGGCTAATCAAATTAGTAAATACCAAAAATAACTCATCGAATGTCTCATTCACATACTTATATCATTGGCGAAATAGGTCAAAACCACAACGGTTCTGTAGACATTGCCAAGTTAATTATTGATGCAGCGGCAAGACCCGTGAAGGACGATTTATTCCAAATGGAATTGCCTCGAATGGACGCTGTAAAACTAACCAAAAGGGATTTAAACCAAGAGCTTTCAGCTTCACAAATGAACCGGGAATACAACAGCCCGCACTCCTTCGGTAAAACCTACGGTGAACATCGTCAAAAATTAGAATTATCAGACGAACAACATTTCGAACTATACCAATATGCTAAAAGTTTGGGACTCGATTTTGTAGAGACACTGTGTGCAACGGGCTGCCTTTCGATGACTAAATATTTTATGCCCGATCGATTAAAGGTTGCTAGCAGAGACCTTACCAACTTACCCCTACTTTCGGCGCTTGCAGAAACTCAAATACCCATAATATTATCTACTGGAATGGGCGGTTTTGATGAAATTGATAGAGCCATTGAAGCCATTCAACGCTATCACAGCAATATTTCCGTTTTACATTGTGTTTCAGAATACCCAACTCACCCAGACAACGCCAACCTATTGTCTATAAAAGCACTGCAAAAAAGATACCCCGAATTTACCATCGGCTATTCTGACCATACTGTAGGAATTTCAGCGCCAGTATCGGCTGTTGCACTGGGTGCAAAAATCCTTGAAAAACATATCACCTTAGACCGCAGAATGAAAGGTACGGACCAAGCTGGTTCTTTGGGAGTAGATGGAATTCATCGTATGGTTCGTGATATACGTTTAATGGAACGATCCCTTGGAGTAGAAGATGTATTCATCTGTGATTCTACGGTAAGTGCTAAACACAAACTAGAACGTTCCATCGCTACCAATAAGTTAATTAAAAAAGGTACGGTAATATCTGAAAACGATCTTCATCTACTTTCTCCTGGTGATGGGTTTAAGTGGCACGAAAAACACAGTATCATTGGAGCAGTTGCAAAAGATGATATTCCCGAAAACGAAATTATTTATCCAAAACACATCTCTTAAATCATGAGCTTCCTAACGGAATTACCAAGGTTAATTATTACCGACATTGACGGTGTTTGGACCGATGGCGGGATGTATTACGACAAATTCGATAATGAATTTAAAAAATTTAATACAGGAGACGGTGCTGGATTAATTTTCTGCAGAATGTTAGGTATTGAAGTAGCAATTATTACAGGTGAAAACACCCCAATTGTGACCCGTAGAGCAGAAAAATTAAAAATTAATCATGTTTATTTGGGTATTCAAAACAAATTAAAAGTTGCCCAGGAATTGTGCAATAATTTGGGTATATCATTAAATGAGGTTGCCTACATCGGGGATGATATTGGCGACATTTCATTGCTTAGAGAAGTAGGTTTCAGCGGTGCCCCAGCAAATGCCATGGAGTACGTAAAAAAAGAAGTTAACTGGATCGGTGAAAAGAAAGGTGGAGATGGAGCGTTTAGAGAATTTGTTGAATTTATTATTTCAAGACATCATTCCTTGGAAGAACTGGTAAATCAATACGTTCAAAGTACCCTGACCCTATGATTGCTTCCTTATTTCAATCCGCAATTTCGATTGCTAAAGTTTTAATTCGAAGTAAGTTCTTTCTTCCCAAACATCTACCTCAGACTCCGCAAATTTTAATTCTAGGAACCGGACCATCGGCAAAAGGTGCACTAGATTTCTTAAAATCAAATACTATAAGTGTTCCTTTGTTGGCTGTAAATAAGTTCAGCTGTCAACCCGATTTCTTCCAACTAAAACCATCCTATTATTTGATGTTGGACATGTATTTTTTTGATTTTTCGGAAGACGTTTATACCAACCCTAAACAACACCCAATTGTATCGTTTAAACCAGATTTTGAACAAACGCAACGAATGATTAATGAAACATGGGAAGCGCTTAAAACAGTGGATTGGCCAATTACTTTTTTTGTACCACAACTATATGCCAAGAGCTTTATCGTAAAGCACATAAGCTCTTCAAATAAGTACATTTCTTTCCACACCTATAATTATACCGTGGTTAATGGTTTACACTCCCTGAAAAATTGGCTATACAATCTTAGACTTGGGTCTCCCCAATGCGAAAATGTAATCAATTCCTGCATCATGACGTGCATTCAAAATGGATTTAAAACCATTTATTTTGCCGGTGCCGACCACAACTTTCATATCAATATTAATGTTGCTGATGATAATACCATCATCAGAACCGAAAGTCATTTTTATGAAGATAAAAATCAGAAACATCCGTTACTAAAGCAAAATCCGGATGGAACTACAGGAAAAATTACGCTAAAAGAATTATTTCACAGTTTAGTGAAAGTACATTCAGGCTATGAGGAAACGCAACGATATGCAACCGTTAAAGATATCGCAGTGTACAACCTAACCCCTGGAGGATATGTGGATGCTTTTCCACGAAAATCGATTGAAACCTTACTTCCTTAGTCTATAAAGACAATACTCGATTATTAAAGAGAGATAAAAAATAGACTTCCAATAAAGTCCAAACATCCATAAATGACAACAACGATGGTGATTAATTTTTGTCTTTTTTAAACACGATCTCCCCCTTCCGATTACTGATTTAATTTTATCGCCACAGAATCTACTTTTTTAATTTCGCGGTAAGTTTGGTTACCATACTAATTATATCTTCACTGATTCGCAGTTTGAAAATCACCAATAAACAAGCAGGTATCAACAATAAACTCCCTGTCATGGCGGAAAGTATGGGCTGACTTGGAAAGGGCCTAAAGAATTCAGAAATGCTAATAAACACAGCCATGATTAAAATGGCTAAGACCACATTGCTGTTAATAGGTTGCATGCCGTAAACTCGCCAAACTAGAATCCCCAATACCACACCCGATACCAACCAAACTATCCCCGTAGCCATAGCCGCTCCGTTCAACCCCATCATGGGAATTAACCACTGATTCATCTGAATAGCCGCAAAAATGGCAACCACATTTACGATCAATGTGTAATAATAGCGCTTAGAGAAAATCAGCATCGCCGAGGAATTTCCTTGAAGCAAAACAAACAACTTGCCAATTCCTAAGAATAAAACAGCATATTTCCCACTGCGATACAATTCACCGTTTGGCATTATTGAAAAAAATGCATCAATGTTTATCCAGATTACAAGAAGCACCAACGACCCCAAAACAAACTGGTTTAAACTTGTTTTCTCATACAATCGTTTTACTTCTGCTTGATCGTTATTGTGTATAGCCTCCGATAGTTTGGGATTGGCAATCTGCAAAATACTGCGTGTAGGAATCTCAATCAAAACACTCATACTCAATGCAATACTATAAACACCTGTATCGGTCATTCCTTGAATTTTTGTAACCATTAAAAAATCCAAACGTTGCAAAACCAGCATCGCCACATAGGTAAAAAATAAATAGGCCGTGTACCCTAAAAATTCTCGTTTCAACCCATCAGATTGCTGAATAAAATTCCAATTCGGTCGATAGCTTATAGAGGTTGTACCACTGACGCTTACAATATTAAGGAAGCAAACAACTCCGTAAACCATGGACACGCTTAATATGCAACTCCAGAAGCTCAGTTGATTTTGATAGTATAAATAACCAATTACCGCCAACCCAATTCTAACCACGTTTTCACGCAAAAATGAGGCGAATACAATTTTGCCAATAGCTGCTGAGAACACCTCGTACACCGTATTAAAGACGAAGAAAAACACAAATGGATATAGCAAATTGTAATAGGGTAAAAACGCATTGCCTTTTTTACCTAAAAACTGAATTACCCACGGTTTTCCAAAAGCTAAAAATAACGATACGATTAAAATACCAACCATCGGCACCAGGGTTAACCAAAATCCTATACCATTATGACCATTTTTTTCATTCTTAAACACAGGAAAAAACTTCCAAATGGAATACCCTGTACCCAACTGCCCAACTCCTGCTAATAAAGCTCCCATTTCGATAAACAAACGAAATACTCCATTCTCTGCGGGTGAAAAAACCAATGGAAACAGAAAAAACGTACTCAATAAGCCAATTACACTGCCTGTATAATTGACTATAGAGGCCCAAAAACTATTTTTAGCAATGGCTCCGCTCATGCAACAAAGGTAATCTATGCATCATAATTTGAATATTTTTTGGAAATCTATTTTCAATTTCCTTACATTTGCTTTTCAACACAAACGAATACTAATACACTTATGAAAAAATTTTCCATTTTAGCTGCTGCTGCCTTGATATTGGCAGGTGGTATGCAGAGTTGTAAGCCTGATGAGCCGACCAACAACAACACAACAGCTCCAACAACCTACACCCAGAAAATCTTATTAGAGTATTTCAGCGGTGCTTGGTGTCAGTATTGCCCAGACGGACGCGTTGTTGCGGAAAAATTAATCACCAAATTTGGCGCTAACAAATTCTACCCTGTTACTTACCACGTAGGTGACTATTTAGAGAATGCTGATGCTACTGCAACCGCTACTGCTTTAAACGTTGCTGGTTACCCAACAGGTGCTATCAACCGTGTTGGTGGTGCTGTAAACAGAACCATGTGGGAATCAAAAGCACAAGCGGTTATTGATGAAGGTGCGAAATGTGGTTTGTCTATCGATGCAACTGCAAAATCAAACAACACTTACACCGTAAAAGTTAAATTGGGTATCGGTAAAGAAGCCCTTTCAGGTTCTTATAAAATCGACGGTTTATTAATGAAAAAAGTAGATATTAGCCCTGCAGGTGTTGCAACTGATGCAAGCGGTAAGTGGTTCGGACAAATGAACTACTACTACAATACTGCTGGCCACCCTTACTACAGAAAAGGTACGGCTTTCACTACTTCATCTGGTAGCACCGTGTATGTAATCACTGAATACGACCACGTTCACATCCATATGCAGTCTTTCAGCACTGCTGTTGACGCTGCTAAATTAGCTGCTGGTTCTTTGTCTGAGTATTCATTCTCTGTTGAGATCCCATACGGTGATCCTTCTGAGTGGTACTTCATCGCTTCTGCTAACAAAGGCGGTTTAGCTCCTCAAACTATGAACACTCAAAAAGTTGAATTCGGTTCTACTGCCGCTTTTGACTAATACAAGTAATTCGCTTTCAAAAAAGACTGCCTTATGGGCGGTCTTTTTTTTTATGAATATATCGTACATTCGTAATTCTCAAATTACAATTAATCATGAACTTAATCTGGAAATTTACAAGGATATCATTAACTGCTGTAGCGCTATTATTAATTGCATTTTTATCCTCTTGCGAAGATGAGAAACCCAAACCGCCCGTTGAACTGCCATTAACCGTATCACCTACGCAAAGAGCACTATTGTTGTATTCAGGATCTACCAATACAACTGCCAGTGGAAGTTTGGCATATCCTGCATTCTTATCTACCATCGCCGCAGATCCATCAATCATTGGAGTCAATTTACAGGTTAAAACACTAACCTATCTCGTTCCCCTATATTTTAAATCGGCAACCAACGACACCCCTTTTGTTTCTCCATTTATTACCGAATTACACCGATATACCGCCGGACCTGATTCCACCGCTGTACCCACATTTTGGATGAATAATAGTTATTTAGGAAACGCGTCCACAACGGATGCAGATATATTATTCCATTATAACAAAAACATTGCAGGTAAATCACCGAGTATGGGAATTGCTGCAAAAGCAAAAGCAACCTCAAATAATTCTATAGAAATTACCTATAAAACAGCTGCCTATAGTGCTTTACAGGGCGACTACCACGTATCTGTTCTAATCTTAGAAGATTCTGTTTCAGGATATCAAGCAGGTTCACCTAATTCCTATGTAATACATAAAAATGTAATCCGAGCCTCGGCGATCAACAACGCAGGTGGAATCCCAAGCGCTGTAAATAGTGTTCCCCTAATTTCGAATCCCGCGAATAATTCCTCGGTAGAAAAATCACTAACCTTCACCTACGAAGCGATTCGGCAATCAGTTAAAGACTTATACCCAAGTCTGATTTACTGGGACTACAATCCTCAAAACACCTCGGTTCTAGTGTGCATTTGGAAGAAAACCGCTTCAATTAACAAACCCTACGAGTTTATCAATGCGGTATTAACCCCAGTAAACTAGACTCGTTAGAATTAAAAGCAATTAGTTGTTCTTCCTCTCAAATTAAAACTTCATTCCGAGAACGTATAAAATGCATTAGGACCGCAAACAACGGCACTAAAACCTGCGAAAAAAATTACCTATTTTATTACTGTCCTTTAAAATTAGCCCTACGCTTTTCAACAAACGCGGCCATTCCTTCTTTTTGGTCTTCAGTGGCAAACAGTAAGTAGAAGTTTTTTCGCTCAAAATACAAACCTTCTTGCAAATGAGTATCAAAGGATTTTAACACGCTTTCTTTCGCTAACTGTATGGCAATGGGACTCTTATCGGCGCAGGCAGAGGCCATTTTTATAGCTTCTTCCAAGTACAATTCAACAGGAACAACTTTGTTAATCAATCCCGCAGCTTTCGCTTCATCGGCGGAAATAAATCGGCCGGTTAATACCATTTCCATTGCCAATGCTTTTCCCACTGCTTTTGTTAATCGCTGGGTACCACCGGCACCTGGCATAACACCAATATTTATCTCGGGCTGACCAAATTGTGCCGTTTCGGAGGCTACAATCATATCGCAATGCATAACCAATTCACATCCACCGCCCAAAGCAAATCCACTCACCGCGGCGATAATCGGTTTTTTTGTTTTACGAATGGTATCCCAAGTGGTAAATTGATCAATTTTCAACATATCAATAGCTGATTTACCAGCCATTTGTTTGATATCTGCACCGGCTGCAAACGCTCTATCGTTACCCGTAATGACTATCGCTCGAACGGAATCATCCGCATCTAATGCTAATAATGCATCCCGAATTTCACCCATGAGTTGAAGATTTAATGCATTCAACTCTTTCGGTCTATTTAATTGAATCAAGGCAACAAAAGGCGCTACCTCTTTATTCACCAAAATGTACTCAAATGAATTCATAATTTACCGCAAAGGTACAACTACCTCAGTATTACTTGCCGATAACCACTGCCTATTTTCTGCTAACCAAAACAAAAATCTAGCAATTATATAACCCAACAATGCCCCAAAAAAAACATCACCTGGATAATGCACCCCTAAATAAACTCTGGAATATGCCACGGCAGTAGCAATTCCATAGAAAACAGCACTTTTCTTTGTATTTAAACCTAAAACCATCGTAGCCAATCCTAGAACTGCAAACATATTGGCCGCATGACTGCTCACAAAACCATACTTACTACCCGGTTTTTCATGAGGCAACCTTACCGGTTTCTCGGCAATCGGAGCATTCATGGTTTCCTCAAAAACAGGCCTTGTACGCTTGGTTAAAGGTTTCAATATTCTTGAACTAATACTATCGGCCAAACCAAAAGCAATTAGCGTTAAAAAAAATGGTACCCAAACACGCTTACCGAATTTCTTAAAATACAAAAAGATAATAAATATATACGCTGGGATGAAAGTCCATTTGCTGCTTAAAAAAACCATCAACGGATCTAACCACGGATGCGAAAAATCGTAATTTACCCATGTAAAAACCACTTTGTCTACGGGGTCCAGGATAAACATTAAACTCATGGGCGGAATATCTATTTTTTTTGGGATATCACGATGATTCTTGGAGAAAAATCTTTGTCAAAGTCATCCAAATTATAGTTACCAAACATTTTAACCAATTCTAAACCACTATCAAGATGTAGATCAATCAAATCCGAAGGGGTATATATTTTAACTTCTTCTTGATACTCCAATTGATCAACCAATTCCCCCTGCTTTTTACCCCTTCTATCTTCAACCAAGATTTTTTTATAAATCTTACCATTGGCAATTCGTTTCTCCGTACCAAAATCAACGCCATCAATGGTTTGCCATATAAGTGGCTGAAGCAGTCCACTTTCAGATTGTGCTAACAACGGAGCAGCATTAAGATAATCCTGAACCACGTATCCACCAGAAATCAAACCACCGGCCATTGCCCTTAAGGCTTTTAAATCATCCGCAGCATTTTCGAAATACCCAAAGCTAGTAAACAAATTAAACACAGCATTTAAATCCATTATTGGATAAGGTTCTCGCATGTCATGCACCGCAAAATAAACCCCGTCTATCGCCAATTCACTAACCTTATTCTCTGCATACGAAATACTATTTTCACTTAAATCCATCCCCCATACCTTTAATCCTAGATTAGCCAAAACCATAGCATGCCTGCCCTTTCCACAACCAATATCTACTACGCGATCTCCGTCTTTCAATGAAAGAAATTGCACCAGTTTTTCAATAAAAACCCGTGCTTCATCATAGTTCCTATGCTTATATAACAAATGATAATACTCTGTATCAAACCAACTTTCAAACCACTTCATCGATAAATAAAAAATTTTCCCAAAGTTACTGTAACTTTTGCATCTGTTGGTCGTATAACAACCCAAGGACAATGACTTCCGATGATTATAATCAGTGCGTGGAAAAGTACGCGGATGCAATTTATAGATTTGCATTTCGGCATTTACGCACCGAGGATGACGCGAAAGAAATTGTTCAAATATCCTTTGAGAAGTTTTGGATGAAACACGCAACTATTCAATTAGAAAAAGCAAAGAGTTATCTGTTTACAATTGCTAATAATTGTATAGTTGACGAATTCCGTAAAAGAAAATTCACGACCGATATAGAAACGTTGAATGCAAGCGATCATCCAAAAACAGAATCAACATCATCAGATCATCGACTAAAAGAAATACTTCAAAAAGCCCTTGACGATCTATCACCTTTATTAAGAACTGTACTGTTGCTTCGAGATTATGAAGGATATTCTTATGCAGAAATTGGAGAAGTCACCAACCTAAATGAATCTCAAGTTAAGGTTTACATATTCCGAGCTCGCCAAACAATGAAAATGAAACTTGGTACAAATCCGTTAACCGCCTAACCATGAAACAAGAAGAAATTGAATGGATGTTGTTTGAATTTGCCGAAGGGAATCTTTCTGGAGAAGAATTTATATTCTGGAAAAACCAGATTCAAGAAAACCCTGAAATAGCAAAACTATACCAGCAACTAAAAAGCACTTACTTAACAACTTCAACCCTTCCAAAAGAAAACCTCCACATCAACACGAATACTCCGCAACCACTATCGGATTGGGGAAACAATCTCATCTATACGAATAAACAAGAATTAAAACAATTCGCAAATGCCGTTCAATTCAAAAACAAATCATTCCGCCGTCGTGAATTAACTAACGTTTTCAGTGAGTCAACCGCTCTAAAAGACGTGTCAAAAAAACACTTTTTGACATTATTTCGATCGGCCTTTACTCCATATTCAACCGCAGCCGCGATAATACTTCTTGGATTTATCGTTTGGAATTGGATGTATCAAACACCAAACACCCAGCCCGCCACAGTAACTGCTTTTACCGTTAACAAAATGGAAAACTCTGGTGTAGTATCCAACAAGTTAAGTTCTGAAAAATCTCTTGAACAAAGTCAAACTAAAAACGAACATCCAGCAATTAACCTAAAGATTAATTCCCAAAAAAGTCCAACAAATTTATTGGCTGGTAATTCACATGAGCAGTCTGCAGTTCATACCATGATTGCACCAAAATCTGAAAAAAATACACATCCCTTAATTTCAGCAACAGAAAATTATCATTCCACTATTGCTCAAGCATCGCAAATCAAAAACAACCGTGAGAGCTACTCTTCACAATACAACGTTGAACTATCCTCAAATTTGCAACAAACCCCAGCAAATCAGCAGTTTACCAATGTAGACGAAACTGTGATAACCCTAGTTCATAATCAACGAATTACAGGAAAATCAAAACGACAATTTATGGCATATAACGTAAAAGAAATGATGCGAAAAGGTCAACTCCCCAATATTAAAATACAACCCATTAAAGAAGAAAAAGTTGGCCTCATCCCCTCTTTCAGATTTGAATTAGACATTAACCAAGTCCCAGTATATCAAACATCTAATCATTAACATTAATTAAATAAATTGCATTATGAATAAGCATTTACTTCCCTTTTTATTAGCATTACTTTCTGGTACACCAATGCTAAGTGTAAAAGCTCAATCGAAGGAGGGAGTTTCACCAATAGAGGAAACAAAAAATACAGTTATTACCTTCAAGGGAGACACCTTAATCAGAAAAATTAACAGCAAGGTTTCTACGAATCCGAATTCTACTACAACAGCATGGCAGGAATATAATCTGGCAATGATTACTTGGACAGATACGGTTCAAAAAATTGCGAAAAAACACCAAGAGAATCCCGCACTGGGAGCTCCAGTTTTCCCACCTATGCCTAAAGAACCTTCGAAAACTTCCACAAACAATATTGCAAACGCGAATACTGTTAAAAAACAAGTTGTTCTCAGCGGTGATTATGACACACTCTACTATGAATACAAAGAATTTGATGGAAACGGAAAATTAGTAAAAGAGGTAGTGAAAATCATGGACGAAGCCTTGCAGAATAAAGAAGTGAAGCAAATCGTGAAAAATTCCAACCCAAATGAAAATCCGAATGCAGTAGAAAAATCAGCTCCTGCAGCAGAAAAACCGGCAGAAATCCAACCGCCCAATAAAGTCATTGAAACCGAACAAAACTATAAGATTTTATTACCCAACGATGTTGAACTAACTCCTGGGGTTTACACAATTAAACGTAAGAAACAAACCAAACCGCAAGCCGTTATTCACGGACTTAGATTCTACTATGGATTAAACAACGCCTATCAAATGAATGAACCTGGACCTTCATTTAATGCGTTCAACAACACAACATTGCTGCCTGTTCAATCCGATGCAATGCCACAACTAAAACGACTTGGAAGTGATCACATGGGGGTAGAATCTTCTTGGGGTTATAACCTAATTAAAGGGAAAATCAGATTTTTTAGTGGTTTTAGATACGATAATTTCGATTATAGATTCCAAGACCCAACCACGATAATTCTACCCAATAGGGCTGTATTTACAAATCTAACACTTAATCCAACAGTGGAACCAAACCCTGAACAAATTGAAAGTCAATTATCAACCCACTATATTGGGGTTCCAATAGCGGTAGGATTTACTAGCAATATAGACAACTCTAATTTAACAATTCGCGCAGGATTTACGGCTAATTACTTGGTATATTCAAGCTTCCGTACAAGATTTAAAGATAAATCTAAAAACAAGGTAGTAGACGATTTCAATCTAAATGACTTTATGCTTATGCCTACCCTCCAAATGGAGTATGGCGACATAGGTTTGTACATGAGTTATTCTACCAGCAGCATATTCAGAGCAAACGAGGCTTACCCTATGCGTTTACTTACCCTTGGATTAAGTTTAAACTTGAGTTAATCGCTTCCAAATTCCTGAATTACGCGGAAATTGTTGCTTATCTTTGCAACGCAATTTCCTATGAGTGCAAGAGTTTGGAATCCCATTAAATCCTATTCGGATATTTTATTCGAACAACACGGTGCCATTGCTAAGGTAACCATCAACCGACCCGAAGTTTACAACGCATTCCGTCCTCAAACGGTAATGGACATGTTGGATGCCTTTGATATTTGTAGAGAAAGACAAGACATTGGCGTTGTAATCCTTACAGGTATTGGTGATAAAGCGTTTTGCAGTGGTGGAGATCAAAATGTAAAAGGTATTGGTGGGTATGTAGATGACAATGGAGTTCCTCGATTAAATGTCTTGGACTTGCATAAAAAAATACGTTCCCTACCGAAACCGGTGATTGCGATGGTAAATGGTTATGCCATTGGTGGCGGACATGTACTACATGTAGTGTGTGACTTAACCTTGGCCGCGGATCACGCAAAATTTGGACAAACTGGCCCGAAAGTGGGATCATTTGACGGCGGATTTGGTTCGTCCTACTTGGCTAGACACGTTGGACAAAAAAAGGCTAGAGAAATTTGGTTTCTCTGCAGACAATATACCGCTGAAGAATGCGAAAAAATGGGTTTGGTGAACAAAGTTGTTCCACTAGAAATGTTGGAGGATGAAACTGTAGACTGGTGTAACACCATTTTACAACGTTCACCAATGGCAATAAGAATGCTTAAACGTGCTTTTAATGCGGAATTAGATGGCCAGCACGGATTGATGGAATTAGCCGGCGATGCAACTTTATTGTATTACCTTACCGAAGAAGCCCAGGAAGGTAAAAAAGCATTTCTCGAAAAACGTCAGCCAGACTTCCAACAGTTCCCTAAATTCCCTTAATATTAACCAAATGGAATTGACTTTTTCCATATCCTCGATTCACAGAACCTATATTTGTAATTAATTACCATGAGCCAAACCAAAATTAAAGTAGCAAACCCAGTAGTTGAGCTGGATGGCGACGAAATGACCCGCATCATTTGGCATTTCATCAAAGACAAATTAATCCTTCCTTATCTAGATTTAGACATTAAATACTACGATTTAGGTATGGAGCATCGCGATGCAACCAACGATCAAGTTACCGTGGATGCTGCTGAAGCCATCAAATTATATAATGTTGGTATTAAATGCGCTACTATTACTCCCGATGAAGCTCGAGTTAAAGAATTCAATCTGAAGCAAATGTGGAAGAGCCCTAATGGTACTATCAGAAATATTTTGGATGGTACTGTATTTCGCGAACCCATTGTTTGTTCTAATGTTCCCCGCTTAGTTCCTAATTGGACGGCCCCTATTTGTATAGGAAGACATGCTTTTGGAGACCAATACCGTGCTACCGATTTCGTTACCAAAGGAAAAGGCAAACTCACCATCAAATTTGAAGGAGAAGACGGCCAGGTTATTGAGCACGAGGTATACAATTTCAAAGGCGATGGCGTAGCATTGGCTATGTACAACACCGAAGAGAGTATTCGTGGTTTTGCACGTTCCTGCTTCAACACTGCCATTCAAAAAGGTTGGCCATTGTATTTAAGCACCAAAAATACCATCTTAAAAAAATACGATGGTCGATTCAAAGATATATTCCAAGAAATCTACGAAAACGAGTTCAAAGCAACCATGGATGCTAAAGGAATCACCTATGAACACCGCTTAATTGATGACATGGTTGCCTCGGCTTTGAAGTGGAATGGCAACTTCGTATGGGCTTGTAAAAACTATGACGGCGATGTTCAATCTGATACCGTTGCTCAAGGATTTGGATCCTTAGGACTTATGACCAGTGTGTTAGTTACACCCGATGGAAAAACTATGGAAGCTGAAGCAGCACACGGAACCGTTACTCGACATTTCCGGATGCATCAGCAAGGTAAAAAAACTTCAACCAACCCAATCGCATCTATTTTCGCTTGGACTAGAGGTTTGATACATCGTGGAAATTTAGATAACAACCAAGAATTAATTAACTTCTGCAACACCCTGGAAAAAGTTTGTGTAGATGTTGTTGAAAGCGGAAAAATGACCAAGGATTTGGCGGTATGTATTTATGGCGATAAAGTAACTGAGGACCAATATTTATATACTGAGGATTTTTTAGAAGCGATCAATAGTGAACTAAAAAATCGTCTTTCTAACTAATACAATCACTGTATTTTTCTAATAAAAACAACAAGAGAGGCCCATCTGCAAAGATGGGCCTCTCTTACTTTATGCATTTCTTAAATTAGATATTTTTAACTGAAGAAATCTCTCATTTTATCAAAGAAAGACTTTTCCTTATCATTAGGTTTAAAATTCTCTGCATCCAATAACTTCTCCATCGTGGCCTTTTCTTCTGAATTCAATTTCGTAGGTACAAAAACATTTACTACCACCAATTGATCCCCCGTTCCGTAACCATTGATTTCTGGGAATCCTTTTCCTTTTAATCGAAGTACTTTACCAGCCTGGGTCCCTGCATCAATTTTAATTCTTACTTTACCATCCAATGTTGGAACTTCTACCGAATCACCTAAAGCAGCTTGGGGAAAACTCAACCACAAATTATACAAAACATTATTTCCATCGCGGGTGAGCTCTTCGTGCTCTATACCTTCTATTAATACAATCAAATCACCAGATGCTCCACCTCCGGGTCCTGCATTTCCCTTTCCATTCATACTGAGTTGCATGCCTTCGGCTACACCCCCAGGAATCTTTATTGAGGTCTCTACCTCTTGAGAAATTAAACCTTGCTCATTAGCGTCTTTGGGTTTACTCTCAACCATTTTACCCAAACCGTTACATACTGGACACGGACTTGAAGTAGCCATTTGACCCAAGAACGTATTGGTAACTCTTCTAACACTTCCCTGACCGTTACATTGCTTACAGGTACCAAACTTAACTCCTTCCGCCTCTACCATTCGGCGATATTTCACCTTCTTCTCCACACCGGTCTTCATTTCAGACAGTGTCAGTTTTAGTTTTATCCGTATATTGGAACCTACACTTCTGCGAGAACCTCCACGTCCACCGCCTCCAAAGAAGGACCCAAACACATCTCCATCACCAAAAATATCTCCAAACTGAGAAAAGATATCATCCATACTGAAACCGCCACCACCATATCCGCCGCCACCGCCCATACCTGCGTGGCCAAACTGGTCATATCGCTGTTTCTTTTCAGGATTACTCAATATATCATACGCCTCAGCCGCTTCTTTAAATTTCTCTTCGGCTTCTTTATCCCCCGGATTCTTATCTGGGTGATATTTAATCGCTAACTTTCTATAAGCCTTTTTTATTTCATCGGCGGAAGCACTTTTGCTGACACCTAAAATATCATAAAAATCTCTTTTGCTCATTTAATAGTTTATTAATTGCCAACTACTACTTTGGCGAATCGAATTATTTTATCATGTAACATATATCCCTTTTCCACTTCATCGATAACTTTTCCTTTTAAATCTTCAGTAGGAGCAGCAAATTGAGTAATCGCTTCATGCTTCTCTACATCAAAGACCTCTCCAATACTCGTAACTGCCTGCAAACCAGACTTCTGTAACAATCCCATCAATTTATTGTAAATTAATAATATACCTTCTTTCGCAGACTCATTATTTTCAGAAGATTGTTCCATTGCCTTTAACGCTCTTTCAAAATCGTCAACTACGGGCAACAAACTTACAATTAAATCTTTGGAAGCAGTTTGCATCCACTCCAATCTATCTTTTGCAGTGCGCTTTCTATAATTATCAAATTCACTATACAATCGAAGATATTTATCTTTTTCATCTTGCAACAGTTGGGCAACATCGGTAGTCATAGTGTCATTTCCTGCCCCCCCTTCCGTATCCGTAGTGGCAACATTGTCAGAGCCACCGTTATCTTCAGTAGGAACGGAATCGGTCTCATTGTTGTTTGATTCGTTTTTTAATTCCTCGTTTTCCTGTTCTAAATGAGTATTTTCCATATTCTTACTTTGTATTTTCTCTTATTTCCATCACAATTGTTCAACTTTTTTGCCAAAAAGTACATTAAGACAAACTGTCATAAACAACTTTGGATTTGAATTGTATGTTTTTTGTCATAACTTCGGCAAATCAACATGTTTACAGGCATCATCGAAACAATCGCGATCGTCTTAGAAATTCGTTCTAGTCAGACGAACGTACATTTTCATATCTCCTGTCCATTTTTGGATGAAATTTCCATAGACCAGAGCATATCGCATAATGGTATATGCTTAACCGTTACCGAAAAATCCGAGCAAGGATACTGGGTAACCGCCATTGCAGAAACCTTACAACGCACTAATTTAGGACTATTAAAAATTGGCGATTACGTTAATATTGAACGTTGTCTACCGGTAACAGGTAGATTTGATGGACATTATGTACAAGGCCATGTGGATTGTATAGGGCTTATCGATGAAATCCATGATGTAGATGGCTCCTATTTAATTTTCATTCAACACGACAGAGAAGCAGGTATAACCGTTAACAAAGGCAGTATTTCAGTAAACGGCATAAGCCTTACAGTGGTAGATTCCTTCCCCGATGCATTTTCAGTGGCAATCATTCCATATACATGGGAACATACCAACTTAAAATTCTTGGAAGAGGGTGATCAGGTGAACTTAGAATTTGATATTTTCGGGAAATACGTCCAAAAATATCAAGCTATGAACCTGTAGGATTTTCGTTTGTATAAACTTAGGCTAAAAATTCCTAAGCAAACAACATGGCAATAACACCAACTCCTTTTGTGCAAACCATTAGTTTTCAAAGCACTACATCCTTATTTGAACGCATTCCAAATACAAGTAGGGAAACACTAACAATCATTAGTTTTAGGTCAAAAAACCTTATTTTTGCTCCCAACTAACAGACAATTTAATACATTATGAATTTGTTCTCGTTTCTATTTTCTTCCAGTCTTGGCAGAAAACTCATTATGTCACTCACCGGAATCTTTTTAATTACCTTTCTGGTTGTGCATTGCGGAATTAACGCACTAATTTACATGAACGATGGTGGAGAAACGTTTAATATCGCTGCCGAATTCATGGGACATACTTGGTATATCCGAGCAATGGAAATCGGACTATTTCTAGGTCTAATTTTACACGTATTTCAAGGTTTGTATTTGGCATCTACCAATGCAAAACGCAGACCTCAGAACTATGCAGTAAATGGTTCCTCAGCCAATAGCACATGGTACAGCAGAAGTATGGGTTTATTGGGCACCATAATATTATTGTTTTTAGTAGTTCACCTACGCCACTTTTGGGTAGAAGCTCGCTTCTTACACAGTATCAACGAAGAAAACACCATGTTTACAGTGATGGTTGCGGTTTTCCAAAACCCAATAGCTGTTGTTATTTATGTACTCGGATGTTTAAGTCTTTCTTATCACCTATTGCATGGGTTTCAAAGTGCCTTCCAAACCCTCGGTGTTAACCATAAATCCTACACTCCAATGATCCAAACTGTGGGTACTTGGTTTTCGATAATTATTCCATTCTTATTCGCTAGCATGCCCGTAACTATCTTTTTGGGCTTAATTAAATAAATTGAATACCTATGAAACTCGATGCTAAAATTCCTCAGGGCCCGTTATCGGAAAAATGGAAGAGCTATAAAAGTTCTGTTCCCTTGGTTAACCCTGCCAACAAAAGAAACCTCGAAATTATTGTAGTAGG
>JACCDW010351969.1_pt1 | contig 18001 bp, 12 predicted proteins | sample 7449781 | NCBI WGS metagenome assembly JACCDW01 (sample SAMN15323449, study PRJNA562643) | freshwater metagenome | isolation source: river surface water | place: USA:Blue River Watershed | collected 2017-08-18
GGGCCGCCCTTTTTATTTTGTTAAAGATCTAAGCTTAAAAATTAACTTGTGCTTGGATACGCAGTAAATTACCTCTTTGGAAATTTGTCGGGTTCGCAGCATCCTCAAAGCGTCTTGCAGACATCGTATACATGACTACCAATTCAAAATTCTTGTTAGGTTGCCATTCAGCGCCAATTTCAAGTTCTTTTACTTCGTAACTTCTGGCGTCAAGTTCGTGTTTTTTACCGCCGTCGTAATATTGGTAACGGCTAAATGGAATCAAAGTCTGACCCTTGAAATCTAGCTTGTAGCTGGCTGTAATAAACCCGCCTTTTAATGGGCTTTCAATAATTGAATTGGTCAATTTGTCGTATTCCGGCCCGCGGCCAATATTGTATTCAGCTAGAATTCCAAATGGTTTTGGATACAAGACAAACGTAGCACCTATGCGCTCGTCGTCGTATAACTTATCTGTTGCGGTTCCTACACCTGAAGTTGTAGATAAAAGTGTAAACTGACCTTTATATGCCTGAACGCCTGCCTCAAAAACTTGATTCTTGATCTGCACTGGGTAAGAAGCTCTTGCTACAACATGCTTATTCGGGTTCATTTCCGGGCGATTAGCTGTTTGTCCGTTGTATACACCGATACCTAAAACACCGTAGTCTCCTGATCCCTTTAATCCTTCGCTTACTAACGAGGAGAATAACTTTCTCGTTTTTGTTGGAGCCCAATAGAAGAAAACACCGAGGTCGCGCTCATTTGTAACTGCACTATTTAAAGCATCGGCGCGATCCAAAGGCAAACGATTTTGGGATGATTGCATGTTTTCAAAGCCATAAGGAACTTTTGATTGCCCAATTCTAAATCGAAATTCATTTTTCTCATCCAAGCCCACATCAAAATAAGCATCACGAAGTTGTCCGAAATGCATAGCACTCGAAGAAGGAGCGCTTGCAAAATCAGGTTGTATGTAAAAATAAACTCTAGGGCTTACTTGACCGTAAAAAATCAAACGCATACGGCGGATAAAAAAGTCGTTATCGCCACCCCAGCTTTTATCACATTGTTCGCATTCTAAATCTTCAATAGTCTGAAGAAGACCATTGTAGCGAACCTGCATGTAGCCGCGCATCTGAACGCTTTCATACCATTTTTTTGCCGTAGCCGGCGTTTTTGCTTTTGTCGTATCGCTTATCGTCTGAGCATTGAGCCCAAAAGAGCAAAAGAAAACGAGCAATAAAGAATAAACATTTGTCATTTGTCGTGTTATTAATTTCAAAGCCAAAATTATATCCTTCATATTGAGTTAACATACCATTTACATTCATTTAACTTTTAAATAATCTTGTTGACAATTTGGTAACATAAGAATTATAAATGATGTCAATTAAGCTCTCTAAAAGCTCAATACTCCTTTACTTCAAAAGAATCTAATGTTATGTTTACGTTAACAAACCGTTCGCATTTTCACAAACACTTGGGATAGACATACATTTGCTCAAAAAACAATAATTATGGCTGGAATTTTAAGTTACTTCTTACCGAAAGACAAAGTATTTTACTCCTTATTTGAAGATGCGAGTAATAACCTCGAACGCATTGCACAAAAGCTTCAACAAGTGGTGCACGAATCTGATTTCAATAAGCGTGCTGCGCTCATCGAAGAGATGCGCGACATCGAACATCAGAATGATAACATTACCCACCAAATTTTCATCGAACTCGGTAAAAACTTTATCACGCCATTTGACCGCGAAGATATTCACGCCTTGGCTTCAGCACTAGACGACATCGCTGATTACATTTACGCTTCCGGGAAAAAAATCAACTTCTATAAAATTGATCCTATTTCTGATCAGGGTATCCAAAAAACAGCTGCGGCCATCAATGATGCAGTTGTTGCTGTAAAAGCAGCAGTTATGGAATTGCGCAACCTCAAGAACACCCAAAAAATCATTGAGTGTGTGATCAAAATCAACAGCATTGAAAACAACGCCGATAACATTTTTGACATGAGCATTGAGCAATTGTTCAATTCTGATGTCGATGCTAAAGAATTGATCAAGCGTCGCGAATTGTATATGGTCATGGAAACAGCTACAGACAAATGTGAAGATGCTGGTAACGTGATCGAATCGATAGTTGTTAAATACGCCTAATCATTAGGCGACATCTTTTAAAGCCAAACAAATGTTTACTTTATTATTAATCGTAATCGGCATTGCGTTACTCTTTGACCTTGTCAATGGTTTTCACGACGCCGCAAACTCCATTGCAACTGTAGTTTCAACAAAAGTCCTTACGCCATTTCAGGCAGTTCTTTGGGCAGCCTTGTTTAATGTCATTGCGTTTTGGGTTTTTGACATGAGCGTTGGTAACACAGTAGCCAAAACCGTTGACAACAATGCAATTGACCTGTGGGTAATCCTAGCAGGTCTTCTTGCAGCTACCTTTTGGAACTTACTAACTTGGTGGTTAGGAATCCCTTCTTCTTCTTCACATACGCTGATTGGCGGGTTTGCTGGGGCAGCCGTTGCCCACGCAGGTTTTGGTGTGATTGAAAGCGGTGAAATCTTGAAGGTTGTCCTGTTTATTTTCTTGGCTCCAATTATTGGTGGTTTCATTGCCTATCTGATTGCAGTAGTAACGATTTCACGATCATTCTGGAAAAAAATGTTGGTGATTCTTTTACTCTCTGGTGTCACAATTGCCGTAATGGAATACATGATTGAATTCATCGATATGAAACCTATCATGATGTACATCGTGATTGGCATGATCGCTGTATTTATTCTTGTATACATTTGGTTTGAACTTGTACACGGGTCAAAACCTTCAGCCGTGAAAGAGGCCAACATGCACAAAAAGCTTCAATTACTTTCTTCAGCAGCGTTTTCACTAGGACACGGTGGTGCGGATTCCCAAAAAGTAATGGGTATTATTTGTGCGGCACTATTAGTCTATGGAAATATGGGTAGACAAGGTAAACTAGAAAACCCAGTACCAAAAGATTTGCGCATTACTGAACTCATGCAGATTGAATTTGACGATGCCGATGGCAAGAAGCATAAATTCAAGCCAGAAGTAGCGGAGGTCAATGGCCAAGTTTATTTCATCGATCACAAAGAGGTCATTGATGCAGCAACAGGTACCGCTCTTTATACTGAAGACGGTAAGGCCCTTGCAACTGTTCAAGGCGCGCCATCTTTTAATGCAATTGATGACGAAATGCACAAGATCGAAATCTTCACTTTTGGCGATGCGCTGTGCGATGCCAAAACCAATGACACCATTTTCTTGGATAAAACCATTGACACCACTTACAAGTACGCAAGTATTTTTGGAGCGTACATAGATGGGTCAACAGGCGAATTGCGCGAAGGACATAAAATCAAAACAAAAGTGCATTCTGATACGATGCCTTTTTGGGTATCTTTCGGTTGCTACTTGATGATCGGATTAGGAACCTTGATGGGTGGCTGGAAGATTGTCAAAACAATGGGAACTAAGATCACCAAGGTGACAACGCTGGAAGGTGTTTGCGCCGAAACCGCAGGGGCACTGACCCTGTTTACGGTATCTCAGTTTGGAATCCCGGTTTCGACAACCCACACCATCACTGGTTCAATTATTGGCGTAGGTGCCACCAAGCGTTTGAGTGCGGTGCGTTGGGGCGTCACCATTAACTTACTTTGGGCGTGGATATTGACCATACCAGTGAGTGGATTACTCGCCGCCATATTTTACTATCTGATTATTTGGTTCAAATAATTTGAGCATATTTTCATCGAAAAAGGGCGCTTAGGCGCCCTTTTTGCGTAAATATTCATTGAATTTTTGTAATTATTTAAAATTGCTTAATTTTAAGGCAAATCTAAAAAATCAACTATGAAAAAACTTTTACTTACCATTAGTGCTGTTGTACTTTCTGCTACAACTTACGCACAGGTGATCGCTGCGGGTATCTCACCTCAAAGCATTGTCGCCAACTACACCCACACTTGGGCTGATCCAGGAAGCGGTTGGGGAACTCCTGACTTTAACATCCCAGGAACTTTTGTTCAGGATACCCTCAAAGTCGTAGACGACGGTTCTACCGGAACCAACGCGCAAGGGAACCCAATTTCTGCAGAAGGTTGTAACCCATTGATCAACGACCTTACTGGTAAAATTGCGGTTATCTTCCGCAATACCTGTGAATTTGGTGTGAAAGCATTAAACGCACAAAACGCAGGTGCTGTTGGTGTCATCATCGTTAACCGCAACCCAGGAGAAGTTATTGCGATGGGTGCTGGTGCACAAGGTGCCAACGTAACTATTCCAGTTGTCATGCTCGACCTTACAGACGGTCTGAACCTCATCTCTACAATGGCTAATGGCCCTGTAGTGATGTTCTTGGGCAACAAAACAGGTTTATTCCCTAACGACGGTGGTATTTCTGCCAATGCGGCGCTTTTGCCACGTCAAGGCATGATTCCTTCTCAATTGGCTCAAAACGGAACAGAATTCAATTTTGACCTCGGTGCACGCGTTTACAACTACGGAAACCAACCACAAACGATGTCTTTGAATGCCAAAATTACCAATCCATCAGGAGCAACTGTTTATGACAACACCGTTTCTAACATGGCTGTTGCCGCTGGCGACTCTGTAGACGTAGACCCAAGTGCTGCCAACAACTTGCCAAACTTCTCTTTGGCTTCTTACCCTGCTGGCACTTACACCTTAACTTATACAGTAGGTTTGGCTGTTGCCGATGATTATGTAGCAGACAACACACTTGTATCTACATTCACCGTTACTGACTCTATGTTCAGCTACGCACAAGCAGACCCAACAACTGGTAGCCCTACAGGTGGTAACTACTACCGTCCAGGTACAAACAACCAAACTTACTCTGCTTGTCAAGTTCTTGACAACGCCAACGCAAGCCGCCTCAAAGCAACAGGTATCTATTTCTCAGCTACAACTTCTGCTGCATCAGGTGTATTGCTTACTGGTGAAGAAATGGCACTCTACCTTTACAAGTGGGAAGATCCTTTTACAGATCTTAACGATGCAAACCTTGCATTTAACACGCTCACAGAAGTAGCTAACGGTTTTTACTACTATCCAGACGATCTTCAAGGTCAAACTGTTTTCGGTGCTTACACAACACCAGTTGCTTTAGAAGACAACCAACGCTATTTAGCTTGTGTACAAACAGTAAACCTCAACCTTTACATGGGTCATGAAAATGGTACCAACCTTACTTGGAACGAAGCATACTACCTTCAGCCAATGGCTCCAAACGAAAGCGATGGTACTTACTATGCAGCTGGTTTTGGATCTGATATCCCTAGCTCTGTTGCTATCGGTGTTGCTGACAACGATGTAAACGTTGCAGAATTAACTACTGTAGCGGGTAAGGCTTTCCCTAACCCAGCTAACGACGTAGTTACTGTTGCTATCGAAGGTGAAGGAATAGCTCAATTGACAGTTACTGACGTAGCAGGTAAAGTAGCTATGGCTGCTTCATTGAACCTTGCTGCTGGTCAAGATAACGTGAATATCGCAGGCTTGACTTCAGGTCTTTACATTTTCAACGTTACACTTGAAAACGGTAAAACTGCACAATTCAATGTTGTGAAAAAATAAGTTCAACTCACTTTGAACATGAAAGGGACGGGCAACCGTCCCTTTTTTATTTGCTATCTTTGTGGTATGTCAAAAGCATCGTATACAGTTACGGCAGCACTTCCTTATGCCAACGGCCCCCTTCATTTAGGACATGTCGCCGGCGTTTATTTACCTGCCGATATTTTTGTTCGTTTTTTAAGAATGAACAACCACGACGTCGCCTTCATTTGCGGCGCCGACGAACACGGCGCAGCCATTACATTGCGTGCCAAGAAAGAAGGGCTTAGCCCTAAAGACATCGTAGACAAATACGATGGCATCATCAGAAATGCTTTTCAAGACTTTCAAATTAGCTTTGACATCTTTCACCGCACCTCTAGTGAGTTGCACCACCAAACTTCAGCTGACTTCTTCAAACGCCTTTATGACCAAGGGCAGTTTACCGAAGAGATTTCTGAACAATACTTTGACGAACAATACCAACAATTTTTAGCAGATCGCTACATTACCGGCCAATGCCCAAAATGCAGCAACCCCAGCGCCTACGGCGACCAATGCGAAAAATGCGGTTCAGACCTCAGCCCCACAGACCTCATCAATCCTGTTTCTACACTCAGTGGAAGTAAGCCCATTCTCAAAAGCACCTCTCATTGGTACTTACCCATGGATCAGCACGAGACCTGGCTCAAGGAATGGATTCAAGATGGCATTTTAGATGGTCAAAAACAACACGAGCCCAAAGAATGGCGCAATCAAGTCATTGGCCAATGCATGTCTTGGATCAATGGTGGCCTGCGCCCCCGCGCCATGACACGCGACCTCGATTGGGGCGTAAAAGTGCCGCTTCCGAATGCAGAAGGCAAAGTACTCTACGTTTGGCTAGACGCTCCTATCGGCTATATTTCGGCTACCAAACAATGGGCGCTTGATAACGGCAAAGATTGGGAGCAATACTGGCTCAAATCCAAAGCCCAAGACCGCAAGTTGGTCCACTTTATCGGCAAAGACAACATCGTGTTTCATGCCATCATCTTCCCGATTTTACTCAAAAACCACGGTGATTTCATCTTGCCAGACAACGTTCCAGCCTACGAATTCCTAAACCTCGAGGGCGACAAATTCTCCACCTCCAGAAACTGGGCAGTTTGGCTCCATGAATACCTCGAAAGCTATCCGGATAAAATCGATGAGCTCAAATACGTACTTACCGCAATTGCCCCAGAAACTAAAGATTCAGAATTTACCTGGAAAGAATTCCAAACGCGTGTCAACTCTGAGCTCGCCGATATCATGGGCAACTTCGTCAACCGCACTTTGGTGCTCACCAATAAATACTATGAGGGTCAAGTACCCGCGGCTGGTCAGTTCACCGAAGAAGACCAACACATTATTGCTCAAATTCAAGAGATACCCACACGCATATCCAAATTAGCATACGCTTACAAATTGCGCGAGGCGCAGACAGAAATGATGCAGTTGGCACGCATCGGCAACAAATATTTAGCTGACAACGAGCCCTGGAAACTCATTAAAACCGACCCAGAGCGGGTTCAGACCATTATGCACCTTGCCTTGCAAATCACTGCCAACCTGCAAATTGCGTGTCAACTTTTCTTGCCGGCAACCGCTGACAAACTCGCCAAAATGCTCAATTCTTCTTGGACGCAGTACTCAGACCTCGGCCGCACCGACCTGTTGCAAGCAGGTCACCAAATTGGCGAAGTACAAATTCTTTTCGCTAAAATTGAAGACGCTCTTGTAGAAACAGAAGTCAATAAATTAAAGGCTACCGCAGCCCCACAAAGTAAATTCCCTCCCATGAAAGACGCCATCGCCTTCGACGATTTCACTAAAATGGACCTTCGTATGGGTACCATTCTTGCCGCTCAAAAAGTCGAAAAAGCAGACAAACTACTCCAACTTACCGTTGATACCGGCATAGATCAGCGTACAATTGTCTCTGGCATTGCCGAACACTATGCCCCCGAAGACATCATTGGCAAAACAGTCCTCGTTCTTTTGAACCTCGAACCCAGAAAAATCCGCGGCATCGAATCACAAGGCATGATCTTAATGGCTGAAAACGAAGAAGGTAAGCTCAGCTTCCTGGCCTCCGAAAAAGAATTCGGCCCAGGCCCTACCGTCCGCTAAATATTTTTTATCGAGCGCTACTTGCAGAACCCAAAAAAGTTCGTATCTTTGTAGTCCCAATACGGAAAACAACACGTTTCAAGATATATTGCGGGGTGGAGCAGTTGGTAGCTCGTCGGGCTCATAACCCGAAGGCCACAGGTTCGAGTCCTGTCCCCGCTACTAAGAAAAGCCAGTCGAATTCGACTGGCTTTTTTCGTTTCAAGAAACTTTGAAAGTTTACTTTCAAAAGTGGATTGAAATGAAAAAAGGAAGAACGCGAAGCGGTCTGAGCTTTTCTTAGTTAAGCCCACCCCCAAAGGTCCATCCGCAACGAAGTGAAGGATAGTCCTGGTTACTTTCAAAAGTGGATTGAAATGAAAATTGTGAGTTGAATTTTTTGGCAAGTTGCGACAATTTTGAACTTGCAACGATTACAGATTTTGAATGGTCAAGTCCATCTCTTACTTGAAAATCTATCGAGCCGAAAAAAGCAATTCATCATTTGGAGCGATGGTAAACCGAGTTCATTTATTCTGAAGCGGTAAAGAAAACGCTCATCTTCTACTCCACCTTAACGACAGGATAAACAGTGCCGTCAGAGAATCGAATGAAATACGACCCTGACTGAAGCATTTCTAGGTTCTTTTCGTTCAGCTCTTTACCATAGAGATCGATAATGCTGCTGACGTAAACACCGACAGGTGCTTTGATGGTGAGCTTGTCTTTAAACGGATTAGGGTATACTAAAATGTCGGCGTTTGAATTGGGCATAATTGCCGCGGTATTGTATTCAAGTGCTCCAACAGCTGTTTGATTGACGTCTCGAGGATAATAATTGTAATCTAGTGTAATTGAACTGATTGGGACAAGATGCAACGGGACATAAGATCCTCCTGAAACGGTACCCCAAGCATCTGGAACGGAAGCAGGAATATTCGGATCAATGATATCCGTGGCAGAGGTCATGCCTGACCATACTGCTTGCCCGTAACAATTGTAGTTTGCAGAATAACCAGGAATATTGCATGGGGCAATGATGAGATTGTTGTTGTTTAGGCTATCAGAATTGGCTGCGACTAAATTCCGATGAATAGAAATTTGATTGAAGTGGACATTTGGAGCGGGCTGACCTAAAAAGGTATCAAAAGAAAAATTGATGCAGGCACCATTTCCCGATTGACGACCAATTATTGAATTGTGCGCAATTTCTACGTTATCAAAATAACCATGTTGCAACGCTCCGAAAGTGCCTTGCCAAAAACTCAATCCCTGCGTATTCAGCAGAATGTTGTTGTAGATATGGACATCTTTGATGTAATAATTGGAAATTAAATTAGAAAAGGCTTCCATTGCGCAAAGAATACCCGGCGACTGCTTATAATCGTTTTCTATGTGATTGGAATACACCCAAGCGGTAGTTACTTTGTCTAAATAAATTCCTACCACATTATCGATTACTAAATTGTCGCTAATTTCGATGGAATCGCAGTCATCTGCATCAATGCCTTCGCCACCATTATTTTTTACTGTACAATTCCGAACGATGACATTTTTCGCATTCCAAGCCTTTATGGCAGATCCCCACTGCGGTTGAGGTGTATTGTAGTTTACCGCTTCGGTAACATAACAATGATCTATTAAAAAACCACTCGCTTTTGGCACCAGAGCCGTCGGATTTGTATTGTCCACAGCGCCTATTCCCGCCAAAATACCATGCCCTAAAGTTTGGGTAACGTAAACATTTTGGATCAAAACGTCGCTGGAATTGATGACAGTATTATTGGAGTTATACCCAAAGCGAATGCCGTTTGCAGGAGAATTGAGGATATTAATGTTATTCACATAAATATGGCTTCCGAGTAAATGAACCATTCCACTGCCTGGATTCAAATTCGTTAAACCTGACCCGTTTATCATTACACTCCATAGACCACGGACACTCACATTTAAATTCTTGGTTGCCAACTGATATGCACTCACAGGCTGCACCAACGCTTGGGTATACGTGCCTGGTTGCAAAGCCACTTCCGTGTAAACTTCCCCGGTTTCTGTACTTGTTGCTGAAATCAAAAGATCTAAAGCCTGAGAAAAACTAAATACAGGATTAAGACTATCGCCCGAATTTGTGTCAGAACCCGTTGGCGACATGTACACCCGAAACATCGGTGTTTCTATTTGTGGTGGCGTCAGGTACTGAGAAAAAAAAGTAGCGCTGATCAAAAGTGAGTACAGCAAACCTAATGTTTTCATTTTCAGAGAATTTATCAAACTAAATTAAGAAATTTCAAAGTTGTAGATATTAAATTTTATTTAGATTCATTCTAAATACCCTTTTTGTGGTATTTCAGAAACCGAGTATCCTTGCTTACTTTGCCCCCATCAAATATTAGCAAATGAGCAAGTCACAACACCTCCTAATCTTTATTATTTTTATCAACACATTTTCATCTTTTTCGCAAGACACCTCGCGCATCAAAACCACGCAAGATGTGATTTTATTGGAAGGATTGAATCAGAAAGGCGATTTGTTTAGAATGCCGACTATTTCAGGTACCGATATCTTTTCGGGAAAGAAGAATGAAGTCATTTCACTTGGGGCAAGTACAGCTGATTTATCGACCAATAACACCCGACAAATTTTTGCCAAAGTACCGGGCCTCAGCATTTGGGAAAACGACGGCTCGGGGATCCAGACTGGCATTGCAACACGCGGCCTGAGCCCCAACCGCTCTTGGGAATTCAATGTGCGACAAAATGGTGCCGATATCAGTTCTGAAGTTTTTGGTTATCCAGAAGCCTATTTTACGCCGCCCACAGAAGCGCTAGAACGCATCGAAGTAGTGCGCGGCGCAGGTGCCTTGCAATATGGGCCACAATTTGGGGGTCTCTTGAATTACGTCTCAAAGAAGCAGCTGGGCAATAAACCCTTGAGCTTGGAAAGCAGCCAAACCATAGGTTCTTTTGGCTTGTTCAACTCGTACAATGCCATTGGTGGGCAACTCAAAAAGTTCAAATACTATGCTTATTTACACCATCGAAATGCCGACAGCTGGCGAGAAAATAGCCGTTACAAAACCCAAACGGTAGCCCTCAATTTTACCTATGAATTCAATAGCAAATGGCAGTTGAACGGTGAATACACCCATATGAATTACTTGAGCCAGCAAGCTGGTGGGCTCACGGACGCACAATTTGCATCAGACCCTCAACAGTCACTGCGCGCACGCAATTGGTTCAGTACGCCCTGGAATACTGCCGCACTAAGTCTTCAATACAAAGCGAGCGAAAAAACACTTTTTACCTTGCGCACCTTCGGTATTCTCGCTCAAAGAAATAGCATTGGTTTTAGCTCAGCCATCACCATTGCAGATACGATTAACGAAAACATTGGCGCATACAACCCTCGCCAAATTGACCGCGATGCGTTTCAAAATGTTGGCGCCGAACTTCGTGGCCTACACCAATATCAGTTCTTGAAAGGGAAGTCTGCACTATCCGGAGGTTTACGCATTTACAAAGGGCAAACCCTGCGCCATCAGAAAGGTATCGGCAGCACTGGCTCTGACTTTTCGTTAGACATTTTAAGCCAACAAAATGGGCTCGACTTCGGTAAAAGCTTTGAGCTCGGCACTTTAAATGCTGCTGCTTTTGTAGAAAACCTATTTCAAATCACCAAGAAATTTGCTGTCACGCCGGGTATCCGCTACGAATGGATCCAAACGACAATTGATGGCTACATCAATACGAGCGCAACAGGTAAAATAAATGATTCCAGGACACGTCGTCTTTTTCTCTTAGGCATTGGTGCTGAATATGCGATAAGCGCACAGAGTAATCTTTACGGAAACTTTAGCCAGGGCTATAGACCAGTGACTTTCTCAGAGCTTACGCCTTCGGCAACAGCTGATGTCATTGACCCCAACCTCAAAGATGCAAGTGGATACAATGCCGATTTAGGTATTCGCGGAGGTACAAAGCAGCAATTACTAAAATTTGATATAGGCGTTTTCCGCTTGTTCTATAATAACCGCATTGGAACCATTACCCTCAACAATGCGCCCTATAAAACAAACATTGGCGCCTCTGTGAGTCAGGGTATTGAAAGTTTTGTAGAATTAGATGTCATGCGACTCTTCCCGCAATTCACAACTTTGGGTCTCAGTGTTTTCACGAATTACGCATATGTAGATGCGCGCTACACTCGCTGGGACAACCCCGCTACCATCAATGACCCTTCGAAAAATCAAACAGGAAAACGCGTAGAAAACGCCCCTGAACACATCTTGCGCACTGGTCTTAGCATCAAATTCAAAGGTTTTGCCACTACGGTTCAATATAATTATGTGGCTGCCGTATTTACTGACGCGCTGAACACAATTGAACCCAACGCTACATTTACCACAGGGCAACTACCCGCCTACCAACTACTTGACTTTAATATGACTTATGCATTGAAAGATTTGTATCAGTTCAGAGCGGGAATCAACAACCTAACCAACGAAATGTACGCAACCAGACGAGCTGGTGGTTACCCGGGCCCGGGCATTTTACCGGGTACGCCGAGAACGTTCTACTTGAGCATTGGCGTAAAGCTTTAAGATTGCATCAATACTTGACCAAAGCTTTCGAGACACCCTGCTGATCTAGCTTCACGATGAAATAGTAGCCTGGTGCCAAACGAGAAAGATCGAAAGTGTTATATGTGGAGCTTGTAAAGTAAAATGTTTGGCCGCTCGTATTTTGAAGTACAATTTGTTTGACTTCAGGATATCCTAACAATTGTAAGTCATGTTGAACAGGATTTTCAAAACTGAAATCAAAAGCATTTTCTTCTAGCCCAACACCTGCACCGAACTTAACTACATTACCTAAAAGGACGGTGCAGCTAGAGTCGTAGATTTGATAATTGATGAGGCCTTTGGTAATGTCGTCGTAGCCATCTATGAGATAAGCTTCAATCTGAGCGGAGTCGAGGTCACAGAAGCAATTGCTGAACAGCGAATAGTTCATGTTGGTATTGTTGTTGACGTTGTAGTAGGTATTTCCACATATTTCGTTATCGTAGATCGAAGGGCTGTCTTGAATGGAGGTCACGTTGGAAATGATGATGCCCTCCGCGTTATTATTGATTTGATTGTTGTGGATGTTGGCATCTACTGTTGCTTCAATGGCCAAAATGTTATAGAAAAAAGTGTTGTTTTGGATTTCACAATTATAAGCTGCTTGAACAGCTGTGCCATTATCTGAAAACTCACAATTCTCAACTCTTCCGTTGTTCGGGTAATTGAGTGCCAAACCATTATTGAGGAATTCACAATTTGAAATGACTATGGAATCTCCCGCATTCGACAAAAATTAGGCCCCGATTTGGTTGTCAATGAAACTGCAATTGCTCATGGCAAACGCGCTGGCGTAAATATAGAGTGAGGTCGTGTTGTCTTTGAAAAGGCAATTATTGATATTGAAATTGGCCCACCCGTAAACCCCGACTTCATTATCGATGAATTCACAGCCGGATAAATTGAGGTTGGTACCTACCGTAACCGCTTGAAAACAACGAATGAATTTGCTATTGGTATAGGAAAGGGTTGCGGGAATGGTTTCGTAAGATAAAGGAAAGTAGGCATTGGAAATCTCGATGCGGTCTGCATTCAAAACGCCTCCTTGCGAACTCGTACAAACAAAACCTTGCCAAGCAACTGTACTTAAGGTATCATAAAGTGCATGGATTTTTATGGGTTCCGCATCGGTACCGACACAATTGATGGTGCCGCGCGTCTCGATGTAAATATTACTGTTGTTTTGGTTATCGATTTGAATTTCTACACCTGGCTCAATTGTCAACGTTTTACCTGGAAAAACAACAATGGAGCGATTCACTACATATGGGCTGCCACTCAACGTCCAAGTTGTATTCTGGTAAATGCCACCAGAAACATTGGTTTGGGCGAAGGTAAAAATAGAAAAAAAGGTAAAAACGATGGTGGAGATGATAATTTTCATACAAATGGTTTTGTCATACAAACAAAGGCAAGACCTTATTGTTTGAGGAGACTTGAGGTCTCACCTTATTCAATCATCAACTTCTCTGAATATATTTCTTGTCCGTTTGAAGCCTTGATCAAGTAACAACCTTTTGAAAGCGTTTTCAAGGTGATGGTTTCCTTTGAAAGCCCTTGCATATATGTCAAAAGCACCAACTGCCCCATTGAATTATAGATCTCTATTTCATACGGCGTTTGAAATTTACTTTCTATTATCATCATTTCACTTGCCGGATTTGGAGAAATACGAAACCACTTTTCTTGCGGTTTTGTCTCAGTAATTCCTACACCTGAGTTACCTTGGCAAACAAATTGCTCCGATGAATTGTAAAGCGCTTGTACACTTGTAGCAATATTCCAAACATCTTGTACATTTTGTAATCGAGAACCGACACGGCCATAAATAAATGCGTAATCCGAACAAATTTTGGTTCCCGGTCTAAAGGTGAGTTCATAGATAGTGATCATGCCACGTCTATCTCCTGTGGGTAAGCCGAGTGCTTCTTCGCTCCAACCATTTGGATCATTTGGATTATCTGGTAAAATGAAATCGGTCGCTTGATTGGTCAGCGGATTTATCCACGGAGTAGTGTCTCCCCATTGACTATTCATCAGTAACCACAAAGCAGCATCATTGGCAAAATAATCTTGCCCAGTAGTAAAGGCCGCACCACTTTTTAATGGATGAGATAAACTTACGACAGCTTGACAAGGCGGATTAGAGCCATAACCAATAGTACCACCATCATTTTCATCGAAGTCATCGCCATTATAGGCAAAAAGCATATTTTTATCGGGAGAGCAGCCTATACGATCATCGGAAAAATTACCAATGTCATAATCAATATAAATTCCTTGATGGTAATTCATATAGTTGATGTTACTTCTATTAAAGACCTGCACATTCATAAACGTGGTATTATTGAGATAATTTCCTGTGCTGAACTGATAAAACATCGCATGTAATTCAATGCGCAATTGATTGCCATCGGGTAAATATGATTCGTCGTTCATAATGATATATACTGCTTCGTCGCCACGGATATCGGGGTATTCGCCCAGTTGAGGTTCATAAATGCCATTTTGATTCAGGTCGACATATGGTGCCAATTGAGCCGCGACTCCCATGGGTGTAACGCCATTTCCAGGCCATTTTAAGATGGGATTTGGGATTTGGTAACCGGCTGTCTGAAAATGAACTTGATGCGAATCTATTACAGCTTTACTCACTTTCCAAAGTGCATTTTGGTAAAGTTGTGAGTAAGTGCTGGTGTTGTAATAAAATGGATCGGCAATTGGACCAGAATGAAAACTGCTCTCGCTGCCTCCCAAACTATATTTTCGGCCCGAAAAGTATATTTGCCCCATCGGGTCTTGTGCGCCAACAAGAAAACTACCTGCAAAAATGCTACTGACGCTATCACCTTTTGGAACTTCATATGCGGCATTAGTTGAGGAGACATCAGTAAAAAACCCTCCTTCATCTGTAAGGATACAACTTACGTTGTTGTGATCAAGTGTAACGTGATTTGTGATTTGTGCGCGTCCTGTTGTTGGACCGAAAAGCGTAAGAGAAGCAAAAAGCAAGGTGTTAAGTAATATCTTTCTCATAGGATGATTTTAGAGAAAGAACGGAGGGATTAATTTGGAGGAGTGGCGTTTGGTTATAATAACCCCTATAATCTTCATAAAAATTATCAATAATAACTCAGGTATAAATCATCTTTTATGGCATAACCTTTGTCGGAAAACAACCAAAAAATTATCCGATGAAAAAAATCCTATTTTTTGCTGTATTGGCCGCCGGTTTTGCGAGCTGTACGGTAGTAAGACCACACCAAGTTGCCGTGAAAAGTAAACTTGGTAAAATTGACAACAAGGTTCGCATGGCAGGGCCTGTCGCTTACAATCCTTTTATAACGAAGGTGATCAAGATCAATGTGCGTACCATGAATTTATCAATCAAAGAGAATCTTCCGTCCAAAGAAGGGCTCACCATTCTTTCTGAGAGTTCTATTCTCTATCACATCAAAGCTGAAGACGTTCCAAGAGTGATCAAAGAAACAGGGCTCAACTACGAAGAAAACCTCATTTTGCCGGTTTTCAGATCAGCAGCCTCAGACGTTTGTTCGCGCTACTATGCAAAAGACATGCACAGTGCCAAGCGCAATGAAATCGAGCAAGAAATCAGAAAAAGACTCGCAGAAGTATGTGAAGAAAAAGGCTTTGTGATCGAAGCAGTTTTATTGAAAAGCATCAGCCTTCCGCAAGGTTTGACACGCTCCATTGAAGCCAAGCTAGAAGCCGAACAAGAAGCACTCCGCATGGAATTTGTGCTCGATCGCCAGAAAAAAGAAATGGACCGCCAACTCATAGAGGCAGAGGGCGCCAAGAAAAATGCCATCATTCAGGCCGAGGCCAAAGCACAGACCGCTATACTCGAAGCAGAAGGACGCGCTAAAAGTATTGAAATTGAAGCCAAAGCCAACAAAGCAGCCAACGACATGCTCAATTCAAGTCTTACACCAAACGTGCTCAAAATGAACCAAATTCAGGCCTTCATGAAGCTCTCGACCTCTCCAAATACCAAAACCATTATTACGGATGGCAAAGGCGGTGTGATCAATATGTTAGATGATAAGTAAACGTATAGCCGCCGCAAGCTTTTCTTTATTTTGGGGGCCAACGCCTAAAGAAATATAGCGGACCACACCATTCTGATCGATGACAACGGAGGTGGGAAAACCATCGACACCAAATTGAGTGGCCACCTCCATGGCATCTGGCACCAAGTGATAATCAAATGGTGTTTTCTTCAAAAACTTCTTCATCTGCTCGGCTTTGTTCAGGCCCAATGCGATGAAAACAACACCATCCTTTTGGAAATCATGAACCAACTCGTTGAGTTCCGGAATTTCAGACACACAAGGCTTACACTCTACAAACCAAAAATTTAAAACGACAATCTTTCCCCTCATTGCTTCTAGTTGAAAGTCATTTCCCTTTAGATCCTTAACAGCAAATTGAGGTGCGGCTTGATTTAAAAGTGGTGAAGCTGTTGTTTCAGTAGGGCCACTCATGTCCGGGCCACCATTCGCTCGCATTTGCTGCATCATTTTTAATTCTTCTGGTGTGGCCTTGCGCAAGACCAAGGCCTTCACGTTTAAAGCATTATCTAAATATGGTTCGGGCATATACTCCATGGACATCATCATCTGTTGAAACGCTTGTTCAGTTAAACGCTCAAAATTCTCGTTGTAAATGGGCATTACTGCCGGATTCAGCATCAGTGGTGTACCGGGTTTGATTTCATTCGGACCAGCACGGTGCAAGCCCTCTAAAGCTTTTGGCGCTGTGTTTTGGGCATAAATGCTCAGGTTAAGGATACAGAGAAAAGAAAGGAAAAGGAAATTATTTTTCATTGTGAAGAAAAAAATAAGGGTGTCAAGCAATAGTAGTAGTGTAACGAATGTAAGATAAAAAATTAAAGCAGCATGAAGACTCTCCAACCAACCTTGCTGCTCATTGCTTTCTGCCATTGCAGCACCCTCTTTTCACAACAAATCCTAGCCGATGAAATACACATCGCTTGCGGTAACCGCTACTTTTCAGAAGTCGATGAATACCGACAAGCCGCGTTGGTAGTTCGCGGAATATTCTGTGGAGATTCCTACATGTGGACCCCAATTAGCGAAGGCGATGCCATTCAAGAAGTGGCCTACCGTAGTGATGAGTTGTTTACGGGCGAATGTATTGACCTCGATACAGCAGGCGTCTTGATCGGGCGCTATACTTTTAAGGATGGCATGCTTCAAAAACTCGAAGAATTTCATGGCAATGGACAAGTCTATAAATCTCTTTGTTATCAAGATGGCGTACCCAACGGGCCTAGCTTTCGCATCACGGAAGATGGTGTGCTCGATAGTTTCTTCTTTTTTGAGAATGGAGTCAGAAGCGGCGCATATTACCTTACCAGAGATCGCACAGACTGGGGCTTATCACCCTGCATAGAATTCGGCGTTTACACCAATGGAGAATCTGCACAACTCACCAAACCTTGCTTTGAAAGGGAATAAAAAAAGCCCTAGAAAACTCTAGGGCTTTTGTACCTCGGGCCGGGATCGAACCGGCACTCCCGAAAGAACAGGATTTTGAATCCAGCGCGTCTACCAGTTCCGCCACCGAGGCATTCTTTTCGACTTTCAGGGTTGCAAAGATAC